>OOCM01000147.1_pt1 | contig 75622 bp, 65 predicted proteins | sample 1671111 | NCBI WGS metagenome assembly OOCM01 (sample SAMN06348123, study PRJEB24527) | human gut metagenome | biome: human gut; feature: ankylosing spondylitis patient; material: feces | host: Homo sapiens | place: China | collected 2015-10 | reverse complement strand
AGCAAATCAAAAGGAGTGTTTAAACTTACGCATAACTATAAGTTTTCGGGAACCCACAGCCTAGCTGGGGGTTTTCTTTTAACCAAAAAAAGCATCATAAGGTCATCCCTTATGATGCTTTTTCAAGTCACTCTGGTCGGGGCGACTGGATTTGAACCAGCGACTCCCTGCTCCCAAAGCAGGTGCGCTACCCCTGCGCCACGCCCCGAAAAAAAGGCTGCCATGCAGAGGACACAGGGCAGCCTTAGTCAGCTGAATTTAGCGGGCGATGACGTTGAATTCGTCACGACGGTTCTTGGCCCACACAGCTTCACCGGTACCTTCAACGGCGGGACGTTCCTTGCCGTAGGAGATGATATCGAGCTGTTCGGCAGGCACGCCGAGACGGATCATGTATTCGTAGGCAGCGCGGGCACGACGTTCGCCGAGGGCGAGGTTGTATTCCTGGGTGCCGCGTTCGTCGCAGTTGCCTTCAATGCGCACGCGGATGGAAGGATACTGCTTCATGAGTTCAGCCTTCTGCTGAAGCATGTCGCGGTATTCAGCCTTGATGTCGTACTTGTCGAAATCGAAGTACACGACACCGTCGGTGATCTGCTGAGCAGCAGCGTCAACAGCGGAGGTGGACACCACGGGAGCGGGTTCCACGTTTTCCACTTCAGCGTTCTTCTTGGCGCAGCCGGCACCCATGCCGAGAGCCAGAGCCATAACCATAACCAGGCCAAAAGACTTCAAAGACTTCATGATAACTCCTCCTGAGAGTTAAGCATAATATTTCTCTCTCCAGCTCGTCCCTCTTGATTACGGAGCATGGAAAGAAAACTGCACGTGTTGGGCAGAAGGGCATATTACCCTCGCCCATACTGTTGTCAAGCTCACGCAGGGGTGATTTCGCCAGGAAATTTAAATTATTTTACTTTCCCCAGCTCGGGAAGGAGGCATTTCCCGGCCCCGTGGGCACATGCTTTGCCTCGCCGCCATGACGCGTGGTCAGATAGATCTGCGACGTGCCGCTTCTGGTGGAGGTGAAGGCAACGAAGTAGCTGTCCGGAGCAAAGGCAGGCTGCTCATCTCTGCCGGGACCGAAGGAAATCTGCTGCTCGTAGCCGGTCACCATGTCGTGAACGAAAATACGGAAGCCGGACGGCGTGGCCTTGGTATAGGCGATGAGCGTGCCGTCAGGACTGATGCAGGGCTCGGAATTGTAGGAACCGTCCATGCTCACGCGGGTCACGGTACCCGTGGTGAAGTCCTTCAGGAACACCTGCGGGCTGCCGAGACGGCTGGAGGTGAAGGCCATCTTCGTGCCCGTGGCGTCGAAGGAAGGCGACACGTTGATGGCGGAGCTCTGTTCCAGAGGACGTTCACGCTGGAACTGTCGGTTCAACAGGAAGATGTCGGGATAATGCCCGGTGGAAAGGCTCACGGCCACGCGGTTGTCGGGCAAAAAGCACGGACCGATGACGGTGTTGCCGGGGAAGCGCACACGCTTCACGGTATTGTTCATGCGGTCCCAGATGCCGAGGGCATGCGTGCTGTCGTCGAGGTGGCTGAACACGACGTAACGGCCGTCGGGAGACCACGAGGGAGACATGGCCGAACCGGGAATGTTGGTGACCTGTCGCAGATCGCGACCGGTGGCGCGCACGACCCACACGTCGCGCTTCTTGCCGTTGCCCTTCACGAAGGCCAGAGAGCTGCTGAAGAAGCCGCGGGCGCCGGTCAGGGCTTCCATGAGATCGTCGCAGAAGCGGTCGGCGACATTGGGCACTTCGGCATGGGTCACGCCGGAATAGGCGTTGCCGAACACGAACTTGCCGGAATAGGTTTCAAAGACGCGAAGCTCCACCGTGCTGTTTTCCCTGTCGCCGGAAGGCCAGTGGGCCGTGACGAGAAGGTCGGCTCCGGCGATCTGGAAGCGGCGGAAGTCCACCTGCGCGCCCTGCCAGGCCGAGAGCACCGTACCGCCGAGCACGGCGGCAGGCGAGGTGAGCCTCATGAAGGGCAGGAAGTTCAAGTTGGTATTGATGGCATCGTTCAGCTCGGCGCCGAGCGCCGTGGCGCGCTGATTGGGAGCCGTAAGAGGAGCGGCCATGGCCAGATTGATCTGATTCTGACCGGGACCGTAGATGTCCACCATGGTCGCGGCGCGACAGGGCAGAACCGTCACCAGAAGCAAAAGAAGCAGAACGGCAGCGGAGCTATGAAATAGTTGAATGAACTTACGCATTTTGACACCCTTGAATAGAGTTCTGGGCCGCCGTTTTCAGGCTGGCCGAGGGAGGAACGAGCATATTCCCGCGTGACTTTGCGGTCAAGTGCGGAAGTCTTTCCGCAGCAGGGGCGGGAACGGCAGGCCTGCCCGGCACAAAAAATGCCCCTTCCGGTGGAAGAGGCTTCGTCATGATGCCATCCCTTTCTGCAGCGCCGTGAGCGCCGGAAGCTTTTCTGCTCGGGGGAGCTTTTTTACTGCGCGCTCCAGCCTGAGCGCCTCGCCTCTGTCCATGCCGCCGACGCTGACCAGAAGGCGTACCGGTCTTCTTCCTCTCGTGTACTTCGCGCCGCCGGGCAAAAGGCCGTTGTGCATGGAAAGTCGCCGCTCCACGTCCGTGGTCACGCCGCAGTAGAGCGTGCCGTCGGAGCAGAGAAGAAGATACACGCTCCAGAAGTTCACGCACGCGCTCCCGGCCGGGGCGCCGCCATTTTCCAGCCGAGTCCCGCAAGAGCCATGCAGAGTCCCGCGTTCAGGCCGACATTGAGAAGGGCAGATACGACATGGTCCGCCTTCCAGAGCAGCACCGTATCGAGACCGAAGGAGGAAAAAGTGGTGAAGCCCCCGAAAAAGCCCGTAGCCAGAAAGGCCGTGACCGTGGGATAGCCGTGTTTTGTACGGGAGGCCGCGCCCAGGAGAAGTCCGAGAAGAAAGGAGCCGATCATGTTGACGAACAGAATGCCGAAAGGAAACGCGCCACCCGTGCCGCTCATGATGAGCCGGCTCATCTCCACGCGGCATACCGCGCCGAGCGCACCGCCGCTCATCACCGCCATGACCTGCTTTGTAAACTGTCTCATGTGTCCGCCTCTCTGCGGCGCCCCGGAAACGGATTCCGAACGCGCCTTTCCCGCTATGCCTGATGAAACAACGTAAGCCCCGCCGCAGCAGCCGCCAGACCGAGCACCATGTTCAGAAGAATGTTGGCCGTGGCCTTTCCCGCATACCCCTGCTGAAACAGACGGAAGCTGTCCAGCGAAAACGTGGAGAAGGTGGTCAGCGCTCCGCAGAAGCCCTGAAGCACGAACTCAGACAGAAATCCGGAAGGCTGCACGGCGTACACGCTTCCGATGACGAAGCAGCCGACGACATTGACGATGAGCGTACCCATCGGAAAAGACGGGCCGAACACGGCCGAGGCAAGCATGCCCGTCAGATAGCGGCCCAACGCTCCCAGAGCGCCGCCCGCGGCAATGAACATGATAGAATGCATAGTCTCACTCCCGCGGCAGAGGATCCGGAATTTGCTTCGTCCTGTCAATGCCGTTCCGCCGCCGACCGGAAAAGAACCTTTTAATATACCGCTCCCCCAATTCGGAAAAACGCCCTCAGAAAGCCGCGTCCTTCCGAAGATCCGGACGCGGGAAGTTCCCGCGCCCGGATCAAAAACGCCGTTTTCTGAAGCAAAGGCCCGATTGCCCGCGCTTCTCCTCTTTTCTACAGGCGGTAGGCCGATTCGCCGTGCAGAGCCTCGTCCAGCCCTTCCAGTTCCTGCTCGTAGCTTACGCGGATGGGACCGAAACGGCTGATGAAGCGGAGAATGAACCATGTTGCGCCGAACGACCACACGGCCACCACCACGATGCCCAGAAGCTGCAGGAAGAACTGCTCCACTCCGGCCTGAACGTGATTGATGGCGGCGGAAGCGAACACGCCCACAAGCAGCGCTCCGGTCACGCCGCCCATGCCGTGGGCGCGCCAGACTTCAAGCGCGTCGTCGAAATGCAGTCTGGCCTGCACGCACTTGGCATAGTAGCAGACCACCGCGCCCGCGGCGCCGATGACGATGGCCGCCCACGGCGGAACATAGCCCGCACAGGGCGTGATGGTGGCAAGGCCCGCCACGGCGCCCACAAGAACGCCGGAGAAGGACGGACGCTTTGCGCCGTGCCAGTCGAGGAACATCCACACGAGCATGGCGATGGATCCGGCAATGGTGGTGTTGGTGAAGGCATAGGCCGCCAGTCCGTCTCCGGCATAGGCTCCGCCGGCATTGAAGCCGAACCAGCCGAACCACAGAAGGCCCGCGCCCACGGCCACGAGGGGCAGATTGTTGGGTTCCGGATGCGCGCCGGGAGCAACGTCATCCCGGGGGCCCAGGAAAAGCACGGTGGCGAGCGCCGCAAAACCGGCGTTCACGTGCACCACGATGCCGCCCGCAAAATCCATCACGCCGAGCCGGGCCAGAAAGCCGCCGCCCCATATCCAGTGGCAGACCGGGATGTACACGACGATCATCCACAAGACCAGGAACTGAAGATAGCCGCGGAAGTTGAATCTTCCGGCGAACGCGCCGGTAATGAGCGCGGGCGTGATGATGGCGAACATGAGCTGATAGGCGAAAAAGAGCAGGAACGGCACGGTGACGGCGTAGTCGGGACTCGGCGCGGCGCCGACCTTGTCCAGACCGAAATGGTAGGTGATGTCTCCGATGACGCCGCCGATATCCGGCCCGAAGGCAAGGCTGAAGCCTCCGAAAATCCAGATGACGGCAATGACGCCCATGGAAATGAAGCTCTGCATCATGATGGTGAGCACGTTCTTGCGACGCACGAGACCGCCGTAGAAGAAGGCGAGTCCGGGCGTCATGAGGCAGACCAGCGCCGTACAGAACAGAATGAAGGCGGTATCCCCGGAATCCACGGTGTACATAACAGACTCCCGTCAGGCTGAAGGTTGGGAAGCTGCGCGGTCTTCCGGCTCAAGCGCGACATGCGGAAGCAGGAAGAACCACGCGGCAATGACGAAAGGAAAGGTAAGCGTGGGAATGCCGAGCGGCGCCAGCGCGGCATTGAGCGCGCCCTGCGCCACCACGGTGAATATCGTGGCCAGAAAGGTGTAGAGGGCCACCCGCCAGCCCGGATGATAAAATGTCGTGCCTATGCCTACGGCCGTAAGCACGGCGCTGAACTGATACAGACCGGCGTGCACCTGCGCGCTGTCGGCGCCGAAGAGAAGCGCCGCCGTCATGGCGATGAGCGATCCCGCCCAGCCGTACAGCGCCGCGGAAAGGGAACCGGCGGCCAGTCCGGCAAGAAAGAGCGCGCCCGTCACGGCGTTATCAATGAGAAAAACCTGAGACACGCCGGCAAGCGACGCATGAAGGAACATGACCGCCCCGGAAAAGGAAAGCATGTCCGGCTGGGGAGAAGGCAGCGCGGGATGCGGAAGCGCGGAGGCGCTGAAGCCGGAAAAACTGTAGGAAGCCAGCAGAATGAACCAGGTGGTGAACACGAACGGTCCGGTCATGGCCGACACCTTCCAGGAACGGAAAACCCGGGACACCGCCATCATGATAACGGTGGAAAAGAACGCGCCCGCCACGATCATGATCCAGCACAGCGCTCCGGAGTCCAGAAACACGGGCAGCGCGCATCCCACAAGAATGCCGTTGTAGCCGTGCAGTCCTTCCTCGATTTCCTCGCGCGGCGCGCCGAGCAGGCAGGCCGCCAGCGTTCCCGCGCACAGGCCGACAAGCGCGCCTGCCGCCACATCCATTCTGCCTTCGTACCAGGCGCCCCAGGCAATGCCGCAGAGAAACAGCAGGCCCGTCCACGCGGAATTCTGAAACATCACCTGCCCGGCTCCGCGCAGAAGCACCTTTATCGCATAAGAAACAGGGCAGCAGGCCCGTCCGTTGCCGCCGCATCCAGTTGATACCATCATCATCTCCTCTTCTGTCGCAACGCCCGTCACCGCCAGAGAAAGTCCGGCGGAAGAGGCCTTCCCAGACCCTTTTCCCTGACCAGCGAATGAAACTCCCGCGTTTTCTGCCGTACGGACTCCACGCTGTGCCCCAGCACCCGCAGCGCCAGCCCCGCTCCTTCGGGCAGCTTCAGCACGCCCCAGGCCAGATCCCGGGTCACGGCGCAGCCCACGGCCTCGCCGATCTGCGCCGCCAGAGGCTCCGGCACCAGAGCAAACATGCTGCCGAACACCTCGAAGCCGTTCATCACGCCCGCGCTGCAGAAATTCTCCTCATCCGGCTCCAGCACGAGCCGCTCCTCGAAAAGCGGCGTCTCGCCGTCCTTCCGGCAGACATGAAAGCCCGCAGAATAGAGATCAAAGCCGAACTGCTCCTCCTCGTGATGCCAGCGGCGGCCCGGCATGAGAATCTCGCCGTAGAGAAAGCAGGCCGATTCCGGCAGCGTCACCCAGGTGTCCTGCATGAACCGGGCATGGCGGTGCAGAATGACAGGATCCGGCACATACTCAAGCCAGCTGTTTCCTTCCAGACGGAAACGCTGCAGCTGAAAGGCGTGGTTGTGCTCCATGACGTGCACCTTGGTGGCGCTCTGGGTGGTCACAAGCGCGTGCGCGCCCTCCTCCGCCCGGATGTCGAGCGCCATGCGGTCGCCCTGCACCACGCAGCCCGTGGCCGATATGGTGATCACGCAGGCCATGTCCGGCTGCGACTCCTCCCAGTACAGCGCCTTCTGCGCCAGAAGCGGCACACGTCTGTCCAGATCGGCCAGCACGGTGCGTCCGCTTCCCTCGTCGCGACGAAAGTCGAGCCGAAGATAGCCCGTCTTGCCCACGGCGGCGCTTTTCATCTGCGGCGGCTCGTCGCGGTAGGGATCAAGTTCCACGGCCTCCTGATCCAGCCTGATCATGGCCTGCCTCGCGGCCTGAAAGCTGGAACAGTCCGGCACGGCGCACTCCCTTCTCTTCTCTCTGCCCGGAGCACGCTCACTCATGGCCGGCCTCTTCCCGCCGCACGCCCTCTTCCGGCCTTTCCGAGGCCAGACACACCGGCTCGCGCTCCGGAATGTCGAACAGCGCGTCGCGCATGATCCAGTCCGCCAGCGTGTCGATGTTGTGTCCGGTCAGGCAGTTGGTGAACAGAAAGGGCCTGTCCCCGCGCATGAGTCTGGAATCGCGGTCCATCACCTCGAGGCTCGCTCCCACATACGGCGCAAGATCCTCCTTGTTGATGACCAGAATGTCGGAATGACACACGCCCGGCCCGCTCTTGCGGGGAATCTTGTCTCCGGCGGCCACGTCGATGACGTAGATGAAGAAGTCCGCGAGCGCCGGACTGAAGGTCAGGGTAAGATTGTCGCCGCCGCTTTCAATGAACACCACGTCGCTGTCGGGAAAGCGCCTTTCCAGATCCTCCACCGCGGCAAGATTCATGCTGGGATCCTCCCGGATGGCGGTATGCGGGCAGGCCCCGGTTTCCACGCCCACGATTCTGTCTGCGGAAAGCACGTGCGAAAGCTCGCGCTGCACATGACGGGCATCCTCGGTGGTGACCACGTCGTTGGTGACGATGAGCGGTCTTATGCCCCGCTGCATGAGCACGGGCACCACGGCCTCGATGACGGCGGTCTTGCCGGAGCCGACAGGGCCGCCGACGCCGATGCGGGTTATCTTCTTCATAATGATCTCTCCTCTTCAGCTCATAAAAAGGCGGACACGCGCCCGCGCGTGCATCGCGGAAAGGATCTCCGTCATGGGCGCGTATCCCGTCATGCGTTCCAGCGGCGTATCGAGCGCCTTTGCGCAGAGACGATCAAACATGGCGGAGCTTCTGTACAAAACGGCCTGCGTATCCAGATGCGTCACTCTCATCAGCCGGAGCGAGGCGTTCAGTATGCCTGCGGCCACGCCGTAGAAGTACACGGTGAGACATTCCTGAAGCAGCGCCTCCTCTTCCGTGCCGTCCGCCTTCCGGATGGGCGCTCCGGCAAAGGAGGCGGCCGAAAGCAGCACCGCCAGAGAAACCGGATACGAACCGGACGTGCTGCCGCACGCTATCTGCGACAGCCAGCGCGACAAAAGCGGCGAGAGCGTGATGGAAAGTCCCAGTTCCGTCAGCTTGCGACCGGTTCTGGTCATCATCTCCCGGAACTCCTCGGGGAGCTTGCGGCGGTACAGGGCTATGTCGATGTTTCTGAGTCTTGTGAGCGTGCCCTCGCGCACCTGCCCGCCCGCGCTTACCGGATCCATGCACAGGGCACGCACGGCAAAGGCCAGTCCCACGGCATCTCCGGTGGAAGACTGGCGCAGCGCCGACACCACATACTGCTGAAGCGTGTCCGTATCGTGCACCACGCCCGTCTGCACCGCCGCCTCCAGCGCGCTGGAAAAGGCAAAGGCTCCGGTGGGAAGCATGGAATCCCCGAACTGCATCAGTCTGACCAGAGAAAGAACGTCCACCTCAGCCTCCTGTCCCGCCGTCACGCATGATGGTCGTGATGATGATGGTGGTGGTGATGTCCGGACTCCTCGGCCCCGCCGAAAAGAAGTCTCGCCTCTTCTGCGGAAAGTCTTCCGCTCACGCTCTCTCCGGGAAGAAACTCCCAGCCGATGCCCGCAATGGCGTGCGTTTCCATGACGGCGTTCATCACCTTTTCATCGGCCGTCATGGGCACATAGACAAAGCCGTCCCGAACCACCGCAGGCCAGTGCTGATTGCCGAGCGCATGGCCCAGTCTGACGGCCGAAGACACGGCCTCCTCCGACGAAAGCGCGGACAGGCCGGAAAGGTTCACGACCATCACCGGACAGAGCCGGATGCGGCATATCACGGCCCGGCGCTGTTCCTCGTCCCAGTCCAGAATGTCGCCGTCGTGAAGCAACTGTCCGCGCTCCAGCGCCACGGCCACGCTTTTTCCGCCGAGACTCGTCTTGCGCAGACGGTTTTTCTGCGCATCCCACTGGGAAAGTTCCAGCCAGTCGATGTCTGCGCCGCGCAGTCTGGCCACCCATACGGCATCGTTCCTGTTGCCCCATATCTTTTCTACAACGTCCACATACGCCCCCGGAGCGTTTTGCAGGCGACAAGGCGCCCGCGCGTCATCCGGACGGGCCGCGCTGTTTTGCAGCGCTCTTCCGGCCGGATGACGCATGATTTTCGTTCTCAGCTGAAGAAGTACAGCTGTCCGAGACTCACCTTCTGCGCCGGAGGCACGGTGACGTGCTTTCCGTCCACCATGACGGCGAAGGTTTCGGGATTGACCTCGATGTGCGGCGTAAGATTGTTGCGCACCATGCACTGCTTGGTCAGATTGCGGATGCCCCGCACGGCCTCGACATGGCTCTTCAGCCCGAGCTTTTCGCCGATGCCGCGCTCAAGAGCCGCCTGCGACGTGAAGGTGTAGCGGGTGGACTGCAGACACCTGCCGGTGGAGCCGAACATGGGCCGGTAGATGACGGGCTGCGGCGTGGGAAGCGAGGCGTTGGGATCGCCCATGACGGACCAGGCGATGGCGCCGCCCTTGATGACCATGTAGGGCTTGGCTCCGAAGAACTGCGGCTGCCAGAGCACAAGATCGGCCACCTTGCCCGTTTCCACGGAACCGATGAGATGAGACACGCCCTGAATGATGGCCGGGTTGATGGTCACCTTGGCCACATAGCGCAGCACGCGGAAGTTGTCGTTGCCTGCGGCATCCTCGGGCAGACTGCCGCGGGCCGCCTTCATGGCGCTCGCGGTCTGTATGGCGCGGATCCAGTTTTCGCCCACGCGCCCCATCGCCTGCGAGTCGCTCGCAATGCAGGAAATGGCGCCCATGTCGTGCAGCACGTTTTCCGCAGCTATGGTTTCCGGACGCACGCGGCTCTCGGCGAAGGACACGTCGGAAGGCACGTTGTGGTTGAGGTTGTGGCAGACCATGATCATGTCGAAAAGCTCGGCCTGCGAATTGATGCCGAAAGGCAGCGTGGGATTGGTGGAGCTCGGCAGCACGTTGGACTGACCCGCCACACGGATGATGTCCGGCGCATGACCGCCGCCCGCGCCTTCGGTGTGGAAGGTATGGATCACACGGCCTTCCATGGCGGCGATGGTGTCTTCCACGTATCCGGCTTCGTTCAGGGTATCGGTGTGGATGGAGACCTGCACGTCCATCTTGTCGGCCACGGAAAGGGCCGCACGGATGATGGCGGGCATGGCGCCCCAGTCCTCATGGATCTTGAAGCCGCAGGCGCCGGCCTCAATCTGCTCGCGCAGGGGATCTTCGTTGTAGGCATGCCCCTTGCCGAGAATGCCGAGATTCACGGGAAGCGCCTCGGCCGCTTCCATGATGCGGTGAATGTTCCACGCGCCGGGCGTGATGGTGGTGCCGTTGGTGCCGTCGGAAGGACCGATGCCGCCGCCGAAGAAGGTGGTGATGCCGTTGGATATGGCGGTTTCCGCCTGCTGGGGGCATATCAGATGCACATGGGCGTCGATGCCGCCCGCGGTGAGGATGAGATGCTCGCCGGAGATGGCGTCCGTGGCGTTGCCCACCACGAGATTCGGATCCACATTGTCCATGACGGCGGGATTGCCCGCCTTGCCGATGCCCACGATGCGGCCGTCGCGGATGCCCACGTCGGCCTTGATCACGCCCTGCACGGCGTCGATGATGGTGGCGTTCGTAATGACGAGATCAAGCACGCCGTTGTCGCGCACGGATTTCGCGTCGCCGCCCATGCCGGCGCGCAGCGTCTTGCCGCCGCCGTAGATGACCTCGTCGCCGTAACCGCGCAGGTCCTTTTCAATTTCCACATAAAGATCCGTGTCGCCGAGCCTGATTCTGTCGCCCACGGTAGGGCCGTACAGGCTGGAATATTCCTGTCTTGATATCTGGGGCATAGCGCAGTCCTTGGGTTATACGGGTCAGATTTTGGCGTTCCTGAATCCGAGAGCGACGGCCCGCTCGATCCGTACCGCCCTGCCGTGCTCATCGCCGACCCAGGCGTCCACGAGATTGTTGAAGCCGTACACGCTGCACAGTCCGCCGAACGGCACGAGCGACACCGTTTTTTCATCGCCCGGTTCAAACCGGACGGCCGTGGTGGAAGGAATGTTCAGGCGCATGCCGTAGGCTGCTGCGCGATCGAATTCCAGCGCCCGGTTGACCTCGAAGAAATGAAAGTGCGAGCCTACCTGCACGGGACGGTCTCCGGTATTGCGGACCTTGATGCTCACGGAAGGTAGGGACTCGTTGAACGTGATGGGATCGTCGGCAAAGATGCAGCCGCCGACGGGAGCCTTGGGGGAATCTGCCATGTTCTTCCTGCCTGTGTTTGGCCGCAGAAGTCATGCGGCGTGATGAAAGGGAAGGCAGGGCGCAGGGATCCGGCCGACAAGTCCGGCGCACACTCGAAGCGGCGCTTCGCCGAAGGCCGCCGCGCCGTTTGCGGGCCGCCTTTTTCCGCACGCAGAAAACCGACCGGAAAAAATACGTTCCTGAAAAAACGCTCCGCCCTCCTGCCGGAAACGCTTCTTCCGCGCTCAGCTTATGGGATCGTGAACCGTGACGAGACGACTGCCGTCCGTGAACACGGCCTCAAGCTGAACAAAGGGAATCATTTCGGGCACGCCCTCCATGACCTCGTCGCGGGTGAGCGCCTTGCGGGCGTCGTTCATGACCTCTTCCACGGTTCTGCCCTCGCGCGCGCCCTCAAGAGCCGTTGCCGTGATGATGGCCACCGCCTCGGGATGATTGAGCTTCAGCCCTTTTTCCCTGCGGCGCTGCGCCACCTGAGCCAGAGACAGCACCATCAGTTTGTCGATTTCTCGCGGAGTAAGGTGCATGAGACCTCCTTCTGATAAAGATGGGAAAACGGCGTCATACCGTTTTTCAGATCCAACCTTATCGCCGGCCCCGTGAGAGGGATATTGTAATAATGCGACAACAATGGAAAAACACAGAAAAATACCTGGAGGCGGAAACTGCCGCGAGAGGCCCATGCAGGATTTCGGCGGCGAGCCCGGTTCCTGAGGCCGGAAAAGAGCGGAAGCTCCACCGGTACGACAGGCCTGCGGAATGCAGACGAAAAAAGGACGTGATCCGAAGACCACGTCCTTTTCCATGACGCTTTTTCAATGGAGACTTACTTTCTCCACTGCTCCACGTTGATGCCGAGACGTTTTATTTTAAGATAAAGTCCCCCGCGGGAAATGCCCAGCATGGCGGCGGCAGCGCGCATGTTGCCGTGCGTGGAGCGCAGCACGTCGATGATGCTCTCCACCTCTCTGGCCGCCAGCAGACCGGCATCGCCCACAAGCAGTCCTGCCACTCCGGGGTCGGCCGTTCCTGCGCCGCTCCGTCTGCCTGCCGCAAGCATGTGCGCGGGCAGACAGCTTTCGTCCACGGGCTGTCCGTCTCTGACCACGTTGACCATGCGTTCGACCATGTTTTCCAGTTCGCGCACGTTGCCCGGCCACTGATAGCGCTCCATGCAGGCGAGCACTTCCGGCGTGAATCCCGGCACCGCCTTGCCCATGCCGAGCGCGAACTTGCGCAGAAAATACCGGGCCAGGAGCTCCACGTCGCCTCGGCGTTCGCGCAGCGGCGGCAGATTGATGGGAAACACGTTCAGCCGGTAATACAGATCCTCGCGGAAGGAACGTTCCCGCACGGCTTCTTCCAGATTCCGGTTCGTGGCCGCCACCACGCGCACGGATACCATGCGGCTGTACTTGCCGCCCACCCGCGTGACTTCGCCGTTCTGCAGAAGGCGCAGCAGAGACACCTGCGCATCAAGAGGCAGTTCGCCTATCTCGTCCAGAAAAATGGTGCCGCCGTCGGCCAGCTCGAACTTGCCCGGCTTGCCCGAACGGCTTGCGCCGGTAAAGGCGCCTTCGCTGTAGCCGAACAGCTCGCTCTCCACAAGGTTGCGGGGCAGCGCGCCGCAGTTCACGGCCACGAAGGGATGCGAGGCACGGGGACTGGCATTGTGAATGGCCTGGGCAAAAAGTTCCTTGCCCGTTCCGCTCTCGCCGAGAAGGAGCACGGTGGAATGGCTGCCCGCCACAAGCTTGGCCTGATCCATGGCCTCCACCAGAACCGTGGAGCTGCCCATGATTCTGTCGAAGGTATAGGAAGGCTTGATGCCCGCCACCTGTACGGCCACCTGACGCATGCGCTTGGCTTCGCGCATGGTGATGACCCTGCCGCCTCCGGCAATGGGAACCACCGACACAAAGCAGGCCAGCGGAGAGCCGTGCCTCAGGGGGAAGAGCATTTCCTGATCCTGAATGTGATTGGTCGTCTGCAGTATGTCCTCCAGCGTTGCGCCCGGATGGAGAACGTTCCGCAGATTCTCGCCCTGCAGGGCGCCTTTCCGCCCCAGCATGGCCACGGCCTTTCTGTTCACGATGTCGATGACGCCGGAGGCGGAGAGCACCAGCACGCCGTCGTCGAGCATTTCCATGATGGTTTCCCGCTGCTGAAGCAGACTGCGCAGTCGAAGCTGTTCGGTAATGGCGCATACGGCCGCCTTGACCATGCCGTGCGTGTGCGCATGGTACTGCTTGCGCGGCTGCGTGACGTTGAGCACGCCGATGAGTTTGCCTTCGTTCGTGAGAATGGGGGCCGCGGAACAGCTCCAGCACTCGCCGCTGAAGCGGAAATGCTCGGCGCCTATGATTTCCAGAGGTCGACGCTCGGCAAGACAGGTGCCTATGCCGTTGGTGCCGCGGGCCTCCTCGGTGTTGATGCTGCCCACCAGCGCGTCGGGATAATACATCTTGTGGGACACGCGGTTGGAAATATACAGGGTCACGCCTTCGGCGCTGACCAGACTCAGCGCGCTTACGGCCTCCTGTATGGAGGAGAACATCTGATCGAGAATGGTTTTCGCGCAGTTCATGAGATCGGCGTTTTCCTCAAGAATGGCCTTCAGCTCACCCTCGCTCACCCGGGGCCTTTCCCGAACGCCCGGATCCACATGCGCCGCCACGCTGCGCTCCCAGGAACGGAGAATCGTGCTGCTCACGATGCCGGTATCCACCGTGCCGCCGGAAAGAAAGATCCTTTTCTGCTCGACGATGGCCTTCTGACGTTCCTCAGACTGAAGATAACTTTCCTGGCTGGGCATGACGTTCTCTGCTGACCTCCATGTACACAAAGATGACATACAAAGTGTAGACATGTCAATTCCATGAACATGAGACTTTAGGAACAAAGTCCGGACTGAAAAAATTTTTCTTATAAAAACAATATATTATAAAATAACGCATTTTGGCACGACTTTTGCTTAATAGGGGGTGTGGCGTTTCTGCCTCCTGTTTCAAGCACGTACCCCATGCCCGACGCGACATGCCGTCACATATTTCACAACCTTTTTTGCCGCAAGGCGTTTTTTGAAAGGAACCGTCATGATCATCGACTTCCGCGTCCGTCCTCCCTACAAGGGCTATCTGAACACGTTCAACTTCCGCAAGTCTGCTCCCAACACCGATCCCACGAAGGAAACCATCTTTTCCATCGGCAAGCGTCCCAACGTGTCCGCCATTGAGGGTTCCATCGAAAAGTTCGTTCAGGAAATGGACGAGACCGGCACGGAACGCGCCGTCATCATGGGCAGAAAGGCCGACAACTTCGGCGTTGTGGACAATGACGAAATCCATGAACTGAGCCAGAAGTATCCGGGCCGCTTCATTCCCTTTGCGGGCGTCAATCCCAACCTGCCCGGCATGGTGGAAGAAATCGAAAAGTGCGCGGCTCTGGGCTTCCGCGGCGTGGGCATCGACGCCGGATGGCTCCGCAAGCCCCTGCTCTATGATGATCCCATCTTCGATCCCATCTACGCCAAGTGTCAGGAACTCGGCCTCATCGCCTCCCTTACGAGCAGCTTCATGCTCGGACCCGATCTGTCCTACTCCGATCCCGATCCCATTCAGCGCGTCGCTCTGAAGTATCCTTCGCTCAAGATCGTCGTTCCCCACGGCTGCTGGCCTCACGTGCACAAGGCTCTGGCTCTGGCCATCCGCTGCCCCAACGTGTACCTCATGCCCGACTGCTACCTGTACATCCACAACTTCCCGCTCTCCGAAGAATACGTCATTGCGGCCAACACCTATCTAAAGTATCGTATTCTCTACGCTTCCAGCTATCCTGTCCGCAGCCTGGAACAGGCGCTGGAAGGCTGGAAGGGCAGAGCCTTCACCGACGAAGCGCTCAGAAACACCCTGCACGACAACGCCGCACGCCTGCTCGGCGAAATGTAGCCTCCCCTGCCCCCGCTCCCATGCGGGCACACTTTCTGCGGGAGCGCCCAGGCTCTCCCCCTGCGCAAGGGCGCTCCCGCAGAACGGATTCACATACAAAACACAGGAAAGTTCATGCCTACCATCAGCGTCATTTCCCCGCTGACCATCCGCCGCACCACGTTCCGCAACCGCATCATCATGCCGTCGATGGTAACGAACTATGCCGGAAGAAACGGTGAAGTCAGTGAAAAGCTCATCCGCTACCACGAAGCCCGCGCCCTCGGCGGCGTAGGACTGAACATGCTGGAAGCGACCAGCGTCCATGATTCTGGCCGCAGCTACTTCCCCGGCGTCAGCATTGCTTCCGACGACTACATCAGAGGTCTGTCCCATCTGACGGACGCCGTACACCAGGCCGGAGGCCTTGCCGGCATCCAGCTCCACCATGCCGGACGACTCGTCCGTCCCGATGCCTCCGGACAGGCCATTCCGCTGGTTTCGTTCGTTCCCGGCCGCACGTCGTACGACAATTCCCGCGTGCTGGACACCGAAGACATCTACATGCTCATCGACGCCTATGCCGAAGCCGCGAGACGTGCCAGGGAAGCCGGATTTGACGTGATAGAAATTCACGGCGCGCACGGCTATCTCATCGCGCAGTTCATGTCGCCGCTTTTCAATCAGCGCACCGACGAATTCGGCGGCTCCTACGAAGGACGCATGCGCTTCCCGCTGGAAGTCATCCGCCGCGTCCGCGAAACGGCGGGCGACGACATGGTGCTCTTCTTCCGCCTGAGCTCCGAAGAACTTCTGCCCGGCGGCATCGACGTGGATCTTTCCTGCCGCATCGCCCGCGACGTGGCCGAGGCCGGCATCGACCTCGTGCATGTGAGCGTGGGTCTTGCGGAAACCAACGAATTTACCGGCCCGCCCCCCTGCCTGCCTGAAGGCTGGAACGCCGGAAGCGCCGGACGCATCCGTGCCGCGATGGAAGGCAGAGCTCTGGTTTCTGTGGCCGGACGCATCCTTACCCGCGCCACGGCCGACCGCATTCTGAACGCCGGTCAGGCCGACATGGTCACCATGGGCCGCGCGCTCATCGCCGATCCCGATCTGCCCGTCAAGCTGGCGGAAGGCCGCGATGAAGACATCCTTCCCTGCGTGGGCTGCAACGAAGGCTGCAACGGCCGCCTCGGCCAGAGAAAGCCCGTGGAATGCGCCGTGAACCCCCGCACGGGCCGTGAAGGCATCATGCTCATGACGCCCGCCAAAACCGTGAAGAACGTGATCGTGGTGGGCGCTGGCCCCGCCGGCATGGAAGCCGCCGTTACCGCCGCCAGGCGCGGTCACAAGGTCACCCTGTTTGAAAAGGAACAGGAACCCGGGGGCCTGCTCAACGTGGCCGACCTTCCTCCGCACAAGGACGTGCTCACCCGCCTGAAGAACTGGTATGTTCATGAACTGAAAAAGGCCGGAGTCACGCTGGTGACGGATCATGCCGTTTCCACGCAGGAACTCATCGACCTGCACGCCGACGCCGTGCTCGTGGCCACGGGAAGCTGCGCCGCCAGACCCGGATTCGCCGCCGAGGCCCTCGCCTCCGGCGCGGCCGTTACCGCGGAAGACGCCCTGCGCAATCCGCCCTCCGGCAGTCATGTGCTGATCCTCGGCGGCGGCCTCGTGGGCTGCGAAACCGCCGAAAAGCTCGCGCTTCAGGGAAAAAGCGTGACCATTCTTGAACTTCGTGCCGAACTGGCTCCCGACATGCATCCGCGTGCGCGCAAATTCCTTCTGAAGAGCCTGCGTGAACACGGCGCCAGATTTCTGCTCAACACACAGGTCGTTGACTTGGAGCGCAACGGCATCGTCTCCGTCCGCGACAGCTACGGCAACGAACGTGTGCTTCCCCCGTACGACAGCATCATTCTTGCCCTCGGCTACAAGTCCGACAACACACTGTGCCGTGAACTGGCCGCCGCCGATCTGCCCTTCATTCCGCTGGGCGACTGCGTGAAGCCCGGAAAAATCATGGATGCCATCCATGCCGCACGGCAGGCGGCATGCAGGCTGTAGACGAACCTTCACCCGAAACGCCTTTTTCTTCAGGAGACAGCATGTTTGAGCGTAAAAAACTGAGACCCATCATCCTCGTACTGGCGACGCTGCTGTGCATTTTCCAGTTGTGTACATCGCTGGGCATCTTCATCCTCGATCCCATGGTCATCCGCTCCGTACATGTGGGTATTATTCTCGCGCTGATCTTCCTCTGGCGCCCGCCGGTGCACGAATGGAAGAAACATCCCCGCCCCGAACCTCTCTGGGTTCTGGCCTGGGACATTTTCCTTCTGACCTTCAGCGTGGTCGCCTGCGGATACATCGCCATCTATGAGCCTGAACTGTCCGAGCGTATGCCACAGGTCGACGAAGTAGAAACCTATCAGGTCATTCTGGGCGCAGGCCTGTGCTTCTGCATCATGGAAGCCGTGCGCCGCGTGTCCGACTGGTCGCTCGTCATCGTCACCCTCGTGGCCCTCGCCTACGCCTTCTTCGGACACCTGCTTCCCGGCAACCTCGGTCATCTGTACCTTGAAACCGACCGCATCATCGAATCGCTGTACCTGCTGAGCGACGGCATCTGGGGCTCCTCCATCGGTGCGTCCGCCAGCGTCATCTTCCTGTTCATTCTCTTCGGTGCCACACTGGATAAGGTCGGTTTCTCCAGCGTGTTCATCGACATCGTCTGCCTGCTCACCAAAAACGCCAAGGGCGGCCCGGCCAAGGCGGCCATTTTCGGTTCCGCCCTGTTCGGTTCCGTGTCCGGTTCCGCGGTAGCCAACGTCTACGCCACCGGTATTTTCACCATTCCGCTCATGAAGAAGGTCGGCTACAAGCCGCACTTTGCCGGTGCCGTGGAAGCTGTGGCCTCCTCCGGCGGCCTCATCATGCCTCCGGTCATGGGCTCCATCGCCTTCGTCATGGCCGAATATACCAACGTGAGCTATCTGGAAGTCTGCAAGGCCGCTCTTCTTCCCGCCGTACTCTACTACGCCAGCCTCTTCATGATGATTCATTTCGAGGCATATCGTTCCAACATCGGCACCACACCGGCAGACATGATTCCTCCCAAAAAGGAAATCCTGAAGAAGCTCTATTACCTCGCCCCTCTCGTCATCCTCATCGCCACCATGCTGGCCGGCAGAAGCGTGGTCTTCTCCGCCGTGTCCGGTACGGCAAGCGCCATCGTGCTCTCCTTCCTCCGCAAGGACACCCGACTCACCATCGGCAAGTTCTTCGAAATTCTGGAAAGCACCGCCTCCAACATGCTCATGATCGCGGCCTGCTGCGCCTGCGTGGGCATCATCATCGGCGTCGTCACCATGACGGGCTTCGGCTTCGGCTTCGTGAACATCATGACCACGCTGGCCCAGCTCAACATGACGCTGTTCCTGCTCATCCTCATGATCGCCTGCCTGCTCTTCGGCCTCGGTCTGCCCAGCCTTCCGGCCTACATTCTCGTGGCAACCTTCGGTGCTCCCGTGCTCGTGCAGACCGGCGTTCCCGTACTGGCGGCCCATCTGTTCGTGATGTACTTCGCCATCACTTCCGGCATCACGCCTCCCACCTGTCAGACGGCCTTCGCCGGCGCCTCCATCGCCGACGCGCAGCCCATGAAGACCGGCTGGACGGCCTTCTATCTGGCCATTGCCGCCTACATCGTGCCGTTCGTGTTCATCTTCAACCCCGCCATGCTGCTCATGGGTGAATGGCCCGTCGTCATCATGGCCGTCATCACCGCGCTCGTCGGCGTGGTCTGCCTCGCCGGCGCCGTGCAGGGCTGGTTCCTTATCGAAGCCAACTGGCCGGAGCGCGCCGTGCTCATGGTTGCAGCCATCACACTGCTTATTCCCGGAGCGTTCAGCGACGCCATCGGCGTGTCGGCCCTGCTCGTGGCCATTCTCTCCCAGACCTTCCGCAAAAAGCGCCTGCAGAACGCCGCAAGCTGAAACCTGCAGGACTGAAAAAAAACGGTTCATGCCACCTTCAAACACGGAGTACACTATGAACGTCAAGCATCTCTTCTCCACGGCCGCCGCTCTCGCTCTGGCCCTCACCGTAGGCGTGACCTCCGGCTACGCTGAAGACAAGTCGCCCGTCAACCTGCGCGCCGTGGGCGGCGCCAACATGGGCGGCACCTGGAACGTCGGTCTTGCCGGTCTCGGCAAGCTGGTGAACGACCGCTACCCCGGCAGCACCTTCAACATTCTGCAGGGTTCCTCCTCTTCCAACCCCCTGCGCCTTGAAGCCAACTCCGGCGACATCACCGTCACGCAGAGCCTGAACACCTACTCCGCTCTGACCGGCACCGCCCCCTACAAGAAAAAGATGGAAAACCTCACCTCCATCGCCAACATTCAGGACGTCAGCCGCTTCCACGTGATCTGCTCCAAGAAGCTGCCCGTGAACTCCCTCGACGAACTTCTGGAAAAGAAGCTCCCCGTCAAGCTCGACCGCGGCAAGCCCGGACAGATGCAGCATGAAATCGGCAAGCGCGTTCTTGCCGAATACGGCCTGACCTACGACGACATCGAAAAGTGGGGCGGTCATGTTTCCGGCGTGTCCAACAACGACCTCGTCAGCCTCATGCAGGACGGCACCATCGACATCGTCTTCAAGGTCGGTCCCGGCGAACAGAGCCAGCTTCAGGAAATGGTGCTCAACGCCGACGTCAAGTGGCTGCCCATCTCCGAAAAGGTTCTGAAGGCTGTGGCCGAAAAGTCCGGCCTCGGCATCGGCGTTGTGCCCGGCACCTACTTCGGCGGCGCCGTGGGCAAGGACATCCCCTGCCTGACCGACACCTCCATCTTCATCATGCGCAAGGGCGTGTCTGAAGAAGACGCCTACAAGGTCACCAAGTCCCTCGTGGAAGGCTACAAGGAACTCGGCATCATCCAGCCTGCCTGGAACACCCTCGATCCTCAGAAGATGCCCCTCAACATGGTGCTTCCCCTGCATCCCGGCGCGGAAAAGTACTATCGTGAAGCCGGTCTGCTGAAGTAAGTCTCAAGGGGGCGGCAGATGCCGCCCCTCCTCGTTTTTCTCCCGATCCCGCCACAGGGATCATGCCTTTTCTCTTTTCAAAGGATTTTTCTCATGGTTATCGACTTCCGCATCCGCCCGCCCTACAAAAGCTTCATGGATCTGAAAATCGTCAAGAACTGGCAGAACGTCGTTCCCGCGACGCCCAAGGACATCCGTCCCACCGGTTTTGAACGTCGCCCCGTGCCTTCCGTCGATCTGGCCGATGTGGATCTCATGGTCAAGGAAATGGAAGAAGCCGGCGTCGTTCACGGCGTGCTCATGGGCCGTCAGACCGGCAGCCCCGTCTACGGCGATACCGACAACGCCCACGTCTACGAACTCGTTCAGAAATATCCCGGCCGCTTCACCGGTTTTGCCGGCATCTCCCCCCACTCTCCCACCGCTCTCGAAGAAATCGAAAAGTGCGTGCGCGACTGGGGCTTCAAGGGCATAGCCATCGATCCGGGCTGGAACGCCCCCGCCATCTACGGCAACGATCCCAAGATGGAACCCATTCTCGATCTGTGCCAGCAGCTCGGCGCCATCGTCAGCGTGACCATGAGCGTGTACGGCGGCCCCGATCTGTCCTACACCGATCCCACTCCCATGCTGCCTCTCATCCGCAAGTTCAACAAGGTGAACTTCGTGTTCGCGCACGGCTGCTGGCCCAAGGTGCAGGAAGCCGTGGGCGTCGCCCTGCTGTGCAAGAACGTCTACCTCTCCCCCGACGCCTACTTCTATGTGCGTCACATGCCCATGTTCGAAGCCTATACCCACGCGGCCAACTCCTTCCTGAAGTACCGCTTCCTGTTCGCCTCGAGCTATCCCATCCGCGGCTTCGCCCAGTGCATCGAAAACTGGCACGAACGCGGCCTTGAATACGAAGCCCTCCAGCGCTCGCTCTACGACAACGCCGCCGAGCTGCTCGGTCTCTGATATTCCCCGTGCGCCGCTGTCCCGCGCAGCGGCGCACGGGCCGTTCAAAAGGAGAATACGCCATGATCATCGATGCCCGATGCAGGCCCATGTACGATGAATTTCTCAGACAGGTGCAGAATCCCACCGGCGTTACCGCAAGAATGGGCATGACTCCGCCGCCCTCCGTTGTGGAAAAGTCCGAAAGCCTCATGCTGAAGGAAATGGAAGATTCCGGCATCAGCATGGGCATCGCTCCCGGACGCAACGGTCATTTCCGCTACAATGTCAGCAACGACTGCGTGGTGGACATGGTGAAGCACTTCAAGGGAAAGTTCATCGGCATTGCCGGCATCAACCCCTCCGACCGCGAACAGGCCATAAAGGACATCGACACCTATGTGGTCAACGGTCCGCTCAAGGGCGTGAACATCGAACCCGGCTCCATGAGCACTCCGTGGTATGCCAACGACCGCCGCATCTACCCCATCTATGAGAAGTGCTCGGAACACAAGATTCCCGTCATGCTGATGATCGGCGGCCGCGCCGGCCCCGACACCTCCTACAGCGATCCCAAGATCATCACCAACATCGCCCGCGACTTCCCCGACGTGAACTTCTACGTTTCGCACGGCGGCTGGCCGTGGGCTCAGGTGCTGCTCGGCGCCTGCTTCTGGCAGACCAACATCTTCCTCGGCCCCGACATGTATCTGCTCACGGGCGTGGGCACCGCCGATTACGTGGCCGCGGCCAAGGGCTTCATGCAGGACCGCTTCCTCTTCGGCTCCGCCTATCCGCTCATGCCCTTCAAGCCCTGCGTGGACAAGTTCATGGAACTTTTCGGCGACTCCGAAGTACTCGATAAGCTGCTCTACAAGAACGCCGCAAGGCTCTTCAACATCGATCTCGACTCCGTGCCCGCCTGAACGGGAATCCCTCCGTCTTTTTCCTGCGGTCGTGTCTGACTCCTCAGGCCGCGAAAAAAGCCGGAGCCGGATATCGGCAGGACGACCCTTGTCCGAAGTCGTCCTGCCTTTTCTGTATCCGGATTCCGCAGGCAGCGATTTCTGCAAAAACGCCGCAAAGGGCAGGCAGAACGCCGAAACCAAGAAGCGCCCGTCAGAATGTTTTCCGACGGGCGCTTCTTGTTCAAACAGATATAAGACGTATCTCGGCAGCCCTGACTTGGAGCATGAAACGCGGCTCCGCAAGGTCAGCGCTGCATGCTACTTCTTCGTCGACGCCGTGCTCGACGTTTTCTTTGCCGTGGCGCTGCTCGTTTTGGTCGTGGAGCTTTTGCTCGAGGTCTTGCCTGAAGCAGAAGTTTTGGCTGCAGTCTTGGTCGAGGTCTTCTTGCTTGAAGAGCTGACCGCCGTTTTCTTCGTGCTCGTGGTCTTCTTCACGGTCTTTTTCTTTGAGCTGAGGCCGGACTTGGCCAGCGCCTTCCGCGCTGCCGCGGCATCGGCCTCCGTTCCCTTGGTCACCACCTGCTTGGGCGTAGGCAGATAGACCATGGGATTCATGGGGCTGTTGTCGCGAAGAAGCTCGAAATGCAGATGCGGCCCGGTGGAACGGCCCGTGGATCCTACGCGGCCGATCATGAGTCCCGGCTGCACCCTGTCGCCCTTGCGGACAAGAATCTGACTCATGTGGGCATAACGGGCGACGATGCCGTCATCCTGCTGGATTTCCACCATGTAGCCGTAGGTGCGATGATACTGGGCGCGCTGCACGAGGCCGCCGCGGAACGCCATGATGGGAGATCCGAGAGGAGCACGGATGTCGATGCCCTTGTGGGAACGGCTGGAAGATCGCCTCACCCCGTAAGGCGAGGTGATGCACACGGTTTCCCCTGCGGAGCAGAGGGCTTCCTTAGTATGAAGTTCCGCCAGAGCAAGCGCCTCGGCGCTGCCCGGAGCCGGGCCCATGTTCCACTCACCGGAACCGGCAGGCATGCCTTCCAGCTGAAGGAGACCGTTCGGCAGCGCGAGAGAAAGCGAATCGTCGCTAAGCTCGAGATCGTTGCCGTAGACGGACCTGTGCTCCTCCAGCTCCGAAACCGTCAGCGAATCGCTGCCGACGAGCGTGCCCGGAGAGGATGCGGCCAGATACAGTTCGCGGGAGATGGCAAGCGCAATGTCGAGTTCCACAGAATCCGACTCGGTCACTTCTTCCGGTACCGGCACATCCTGTTTCGGCGCGCAGGCCGTCTGAGAAAAGCCCAGAAAGGTCAACAGGGCGCAACATGATACCAGGGAAGTGAAAGTTCGGGTCGAAGACGACATTCTTTCTCCTTGGAACGTTCGGAAAAATTTTCTTATTTTCCCCATCATACCCCAGAGCACAAAGCCGCGCAACAAGGCTCAGTATTCCCGGACATCCAGGATCACGGCTTCGCTTCTCAGCGGATTCACCTTGCCCAGGCGGACATGAAGCTCCTGCCCGGGGAACACTTTTTCGCCGAACAGCGTGCGCTTGCCGCGCAGACCGAGCTGCACTTCCGGCAGGCTCACGCTCACCCACATGTCGTTCTCTTCTGCCACCTCGGCTCTCCAGCAGCATTCATCGCCGTGCAGGCGGGCCTGCTGCTGAATGTAGAGATACTTCCAGTATCTGGGGCGGAAGCGCTGCACCTGCCCCGCCGCCTCAAGACGGATGGAAAGGTGCATGAGCATGTCGGAAAGCTCCTCGCGCGACCAGCGGGGCTTGCCGCTGGAAAGCACGGAAAGAAGCTGGGCCTCGTTCACAAGATCGGTGAAGCGGCGCAGAGGCGAGGTGACGGGGCTGTAGGCGGAAAGGCCCATGCCTGCATGCGGACGGGGTACCACATCGAGAGAGGCGGCCACCAGAATGCGCACCACGCGGGCAATGTCGGGAGCGCTTCTCCACACGCCGGCATATTCCTTCGGAACGGCCACGTCCTGCGTGCGGAACAGAAGCGGCACGTCGTTCTTCACGGCCCAGTCCGCCAGAGCGGCGTTGGCCACCACCATGAGCTCGGCCACCAGAAGCTGTGCGCGCGGAGCCGCGGGCACGTCCTCCAGCTTCACCGTCACGTCCGCGCCCTCGCCTTCCAGCGTAAAATCGATCTCGGGCCGCTCAATGATGACGGCGCCGTGCTCCACGCGGTAGTCGAGTCTTTTGGCGCTCATGTCGACGGCAAGGCGCAACGACTCCACAAAAGGCGTCGCGGGATTGTCCGCACCGTCCAGTGCGGCTTCGCAGTCGGGATAGTTCAGATTCTTCGCGATCTTCACGGTGGATGCGCGGAAGGAGCCTTCCGAAAGCGTGCCGTCCGGATCCACATGCACGCCCACGATGAGCGCAGGCCGCGCCACACCTTCAAAAAGGCTGAACGCGCCCTCGCCCAGAGCCTCGGGCATCATGTGGCAGTTGCCTTCCGGCAGATAGATGCTCGTGGCACGGTGGAACACCGCCCGACCGAGTGCGCTGTCGAAATTCCAGAACCAGGCCGGACAGGCCAGAGCCACTTCCACATCCCATCCTCCGTCGGAGGCGGCTGCAATGCGGAAGGCGTCGTCGATGTCGCGGGTGGTGGCGCTGTCGATGCTGATGAAGGCAGTATCTTCCGGCGCGGGCATGCCTTCCTGCGCGGAAACGGCGGAAACAAGCGCCTGCGTTTCTTCGGAAAGAGGCTCTTCCCACGCGGTTCCGGCCTCATAGTCCGCCCTGTCGAGCCAGTAGTTGTAGTGCTCCGGCACCAGGCCCCAGGTCATGGCCAGAAGCAGCGCAAGATGCGGATCATCCGGCAGGCCCTTGGTCACCTGCTTCCACAGGGCCTCGTCCTCCACGGTTTCAGGATCGATCATGCGAGCGCGGAGCATGTGCTCCAGCCTGCGGCACACGGCTTCGTCCGGCGCCGTGGACAGAGACGGCGCAGGCTGACGGCCGATGCGGGCATCCCAGAGGCGACGGAACCAGTCCGCGCCGCCGCAGACCATGGCCTCGCGCACCCGCGCAGCCTCTTCCGCCTGACGGCGGGATTCCACCGTGGCTTCGTCATAAATTTCAAATTCCGGAGGCTGGAAGCGGAAATGCGTCTTGCACTGCAGAAGCGCGCGACCGCAGGCCGCCACGGTATCGGCATCGGGATTCGTATAGCCGAGTTCGGCAAACCATTCGGCAGGAGCCTTGTCCATTTCGCCCTGAGCCATTTCCCACAGCTCCACGGGCGCGACTTCGGAGGCCAGCCGCTCGCGTCTTTCCCGGTGCCGGTTCAGGATGTCCACAATGGAGTCCTTGCTCTGGGAGGCGGCATAGGAAGGCCCGGACCAGGGAAGAATGCGCGAGGGAGAAAGCGTGGTTTCCCTGCGATTCGGCAGGAAAAGACGCAGCTTGCCCTTCTGTTCCTCCATCACCCACGCGATCTGGGCCTCATTGCCCTGCATGAATTCCACAATACAGCCCGCGCCGGGATTCTGAACGATATGCGATGCCATGTCTTTTTCCTGAAGTGTCAGAGAAGATGCCGAAAAACAAGAAGCCGTGCCGCCCGGCCGCCGGGAGCCCGGAGCCGGAAAACCGGAAGAAAGGATGACGGGCACGGAAGAAAATACGGTCGCGTTTCTCCGAAGAGGAATCGCGACGCAGCAGAGAGAATGCCGGGAAGAAACTCTTCCCGGCATTTCTCACGATCAATGCTTGAAGGAACGCTGGCCCGTGTAGACCATGGCGACCTGAGGTTCGTGCTCGTTGCAGGCCTGCACCACTTCCCAGTCGCGGATGGAGCCGCCGGGATGGGCAATGGCCGTCACGCCCTGAGCCATGACCACGTCCACGCCGTCGCGGAAGGGGAAGAAGCCGTCGGACACCACCACGGAACCGATGAGGCCGCCCTTGTTTTCCCGTGTTTCACGGTTGATTTCTTCCAGCGTGGCGGCAGCTTCGGCGTCGGAGAGAGCCTTCTGCTGCAGTTCGTACAGGGAAAGACCGGTGCGCTTGAAGGAAAGCACGTCGGCATACTTGGTGTAGGCCTTGTGAATGGCCAGTTCCGCGCAGCCCACGCGATCCTGTTCGCCGGTGCCGATGGCCACCGTGGCGCCGTCGCGGGCAAAGATGACGGAGTTGGAGGTCACGCCGGATTCCACGGCCCAGGCGAAGAGCAGATCTTCAGCTTCCTTTTCCGTGGGCTTGCGGGCGGTGAACACGGTGCCGTCCTTCTTGGCGCCGGTGGCGGGAATGAAGTCTTCTTCGGAGGTGATGCGGTTCACGAAGGACTTCTGCATCACGATGCCGCCGTCGGTCAGGCTCTTGAAGTCGAGCATGGGAATGCCGCAAAGGTCTTCCAGATGCGCAAGGCCGGGAAGCTCGAAGATGCGCAGATTCTTGCGGCTCTTGAGCACGTCCACCACGCCCTCTTCAAAGGAAGGAGCAGCAACCACTTCAAAATACTGGGAAGCGATGAGTTCGGCGCACTTCATGTCCAGCGGACGGTTCACCACCACCGCGCCGCCGAAAGCGGCGATGCGGTCGCACCAGAAGGCGTTGTTCAGGGCGTCGAACAGCGTGTCGGCCCAGGCCGCGCCGCAGGGGTTGTTGTGCTTCAAAATGGCGGCGGCAGGCTTCTTCGTGAGGTACTGAAGAATGTTGCAGGCGTTGTCCACGTCGGTGAGGTTGGTCTTGCCCGGATGCTTGCCGGACTGCACCATCTGCTCTTCGGTCAGCGCGGAAACGATGCCCTGCTTCGGGGAACGCCACTTCAGGTTCGCCACCTTGTTCTCGCCTTCCACGAATTCGTAGAGAGCCGCGGGCTGATCGGGGTTTTCACCGTAGCGCAGGCCGCGCACTTCACCGCCCATGTCCCAGGTACGCTTGTGATAGGTAAGCACGCTGTCTCCCAGCGTGATGGTCATGGTATCAGGAAAACCGTCCGCAACAATGGTGCGGTACATATCTTTCAGCTCGCTCATGTCAACTCCGCATCGGCGAAAAGATGTTCGGGACCATCCGTGCCGGTCTGCCTGCCGTGCAACGGACATAGCGACGCCTGTCGGCGCCCGTCCTCGGGAAGTCTGTTTTTATAGCACAAAAATCGTGCACGGGCAAATTGGCGGTTTCCGGGGTCCCGGCGGGAAAAGGCCCGAGAATTCATTTGCCCGGGCCGCACTTGCAGGGTATAAGCGAAGCCAGCTCAATCAGGGAGAATGACATGGAAAAAATGCTGCTCAAGATGGCCCACCAGCTCAACGCTATGGACGAAGCCTCTCTCATGGCTCTGTGGAACAAGTACCTGCAGCGCGTGCAGGACTTCGACGCCTCCGAGTCCTGGGAGGAAGCCGCCATCGTACTTTCGCTCATTCAGGCGGTGCGCAGCAAGAATCAGCTCTTCAACACGAAGCTGGAAGAACGCGAGGCTCTTCGGCGTGGTTCCGACCAGTTCTCGGCTCCCCGCTTCCGCGCCGCCACGGCAGACGACAGGGAAAAGCCCCGTTCCGAACGCCGGGCCACCGTTCATCAGTTCCGCCCTCTGGCCTGACGCCGAACGCCCGGAGAGCTTCCCCTCCTCAGGCGAAGGGCCCGACCGAGCCTGAACTCTGCGGTGCGTTCGCCCACGCTCATCCCTTCTGACAGCGCGGGCACCAGACCGTGCTCCGACCTGCCACACGGGCCGAGGTCAGCCTGCCGCCGCAGACCGTGCACGTTTCTCCGGCTCTGCCGTACACGCGAAAAGAATTCTGAAACGCGCCCACATCCCCGCGGGCCGTGCGGTAGTCCCGGATGGAGCTGCCGCACTCGCGCACGGATTCCAGAAGGACTTCCACCAGCGCCCGGTGAAGGCGACAGCGCTGCTCTTCCGAAAGCGAACGCCCCGGAACGTCCGGCCGGATGCCCGCCCGAAACAGGCTCTCGTCGGCATAGATGTTGCCGATTCCCGACACCACGGACTGATTGAGCAGAAGCGACTTGACCGCCGCCCCGGACAGAAGGCGAGCGGAAAACGCTTCGTCCGTCATCTCCAATGGGTCCGACCCCAGCTTCCGCCAGAACGACCACGTTTCAAGCTCTCGCCCGCACAGCGCCCTCACCTGCCCGAACCGGCGCACATCGTCAAAAAACAGGCTGCTGCCGTCATCCAGCGAAAACACGACCCTCGTATGCTTTCCCGGCTCCGTGCCTTGAGGATGCACGAAGAGCCGTCCCGTCATGCGCAGATGAAAGGCCAGCGCCGTCACGTCCTCCGGAGCTTTTCCGCAAAGCGGAGGCAGAGGGCGACGCACGCTCTCGCCGTCGTAATAAAGCGGCCAGTCCGCCGAGGCTTTCGGCGCGGGAATCTCCCGCTCCGGATCAGCGGCCCGCACTCCTGCCGGAGAAGATGAAAGATACAAAAGCAGGAGTTTGCCCCGTCTGCCCGTTCCCGCCACGAAAAAACGCTGCCCGGCAAGGCAGTCCGCCGCGGTCAGTCCCTGCCAGGCTCCGGCATCGCGCACGTCCGCCCCAAGGATGCGCTTTCCGCATATCTGCGGCGCTAGAGTGCGCGCCACGGTTTCCACTTCAGGCAGTTCAGGCATGGTTCCTCCTGTTCCGGGTCGGATCCCTCTCCGGCAACCGGCATAAAAACAACGATGCGGAGAGGAAAGCCCCGTAACGGCTCTCTTCCCCGCATCGCAAAAAAACAAAGACGGTCCGTCAGGAACGGCGTCCGCTCCCCGAGCTCCCCGAAGGAACGGACGCCTCGAAAACAGACTATCCGGCGATCCTGGCCTTCAGAATGGCGAAGGCTTCGTCAATGCCTGCGGCGTTGCTGCCGCCGGCCTGAGCCTGATCGGGACGACCGCCGCCGGAACCGCCGATGGCCGCAGCCACGTCGCGGATGAGCACGGGAGCGGTGAAGCGGTCATGCAGATCCTTGGAGACATAGAGGATCATCTGCACCTTGCCGCCATCTTCCGCCACAAGGCAGGCCACGCCGGAAGGCATCTTGGAGCGCACATCGTCCATCATTTCGCGCAGCGCCTTCACGTTCATGGCGCCGGCCTTCACGGCCAGCAGCTTCACGCCGGCAACTTCCTGCACGGCGGACATGACGTCGCCCCGGCCTGCGGCCTGAGCCTTGTCGAGTTCCTTGTGCAGGGCCTTGATTTCCTTCTGCATGGCGTCCACGCGGGACGCGAAGTCGGAGGAGCGCACCTTGAGCAGAGCACCTATGGCGTTGAGTTCCGCACGGCGTTCCGCCATGACGTTGTAGGCGTTCCAGCCGGTGGCCGCTTCGATGCGGCGCACGCCCGCGGCAACGCCGCCTTCGGAAAGAATGACGAAGCTGCCCGCCTGACCGGTGCGGGAAAGATGGGTGCCGCCGCACAGTTCCATGGAGCAGGGATCGACGCCCTCGGCGCCCATGCTGACCACGCGAACCTTGTCGCCGTACTTTTCGTTGAACAGGGCCATGGCGCCGGACTTCACGGCGTCGTCATGGCTCATTTCACGGGTGGTCACGGGGTAGTCGGCCATGATCATGGCGTTCACCTCGCGTTCCACGGCGGCGATTTCTTCGGGCGTCATGGCCGTGATGTGAGTGAAGTCGAAGCGCAGATGGTCGGGCCCCACGGAGGAGCCGGCCTGATGCACATGGCTGCCGAGCACCTTGCGCAGGGCGGCCTGAAGAAGATGCGTGCAGGAGTGGTTGCGGGCCGCAGCCATGCGGTCGCCTTCGGTCACTTCCATGACCGCTTCCTGCTCGGCGCGGATGATGCCTTCGGTCACTTCGATCTGCTCCACGGTCAGCGTGGGCATGGGCTTCAGGGTATCGGTCACGCGGGCCTTGCCTTCTTCGGTGGCGATGATGCCGGTGTCGCCGCTCTGGCCGCCGGACGCGCCGTAGAAAGGCGTCTGAAGCGTCACGATGTAGCCCTTCGCTCCGGCTTCCAGGCTCTCCACGGTGAGGGCGTCCTCATCGAGCAGGGCCACGATGCGGCTTTCGGCCTTCAGGCGGTCATAGCCCACGAATTCCGACTGCATGCCTTCTTCGAGCAGGCCGCGGAAACGGGCGGCGAGGTCCTTTTCGCCGGAGCCCTTCCAGGCCGCGCGGGCGCGGGCTCGCTGTTCCTGCATCTTTTCGGCAAAGCCTTCCTCATCCACGGTGAAGCCGCGCTTGTAGGCCACGTCGGACACGATGTCGAGCGGGAAGCCGTAGGTGTCGTTCAGACGGAAGGCCACTTCGCCGGGAATGACGGTCCTGCCTTCGGCGGCAAGGGAAGCCAGTTCGCTGTCGAGCAGGGCAAGGCCCTTGTCGAGGGTCACGCGGAAGCGGTTTTCTTCCTCGAAGACCACGCGGGAAAGGAATTCGGCGTGTTCGCGAAGTTCGGGATAATCGTCGCCCATGACTTCCACAACCTTGCCCACGGTCTTGTAGAGGAAGGCTTCGTGCAGGCCCATGAGCGTACCGAAACGCAGAGCGCGGCGGATGAGGCGGCGCAGCACATAGCCGCGGCCTTCGTTGGAAGGCAGAATGCCGTCGGCGATCATGAAGGCGGCGGCGCGGCTGTGGTCGGCAATGACGCGCAGAGCGGTATCCACGTCGTTCGTGTCGGGAGCGGAGAAGCTGTAGGTCACGCCAGCGATGGAGGCCGCGTACTGGATGATGTCCTGGAAGAGGTCGCAGTCGAAGTTGGAGCGCTTGCCCTGGCACACGGCCGCGATGCGTTCGAGGCCCATGCCGGTATCGATGTTGGGATGCTCGAGCGGCACGCGCACGCCGGGTTCCTTCTGATCGTACTGCGTGAACACGAGGTTCCAGATTTCAAGGAAGCGGTCGCAGTCGCACTTGCCGATGCCGCAGTCCGGGCCGCAGGCCATGTCTTCGCCCTGGTCGATGTAGATTTCCGAGCAGGGGCCGCAGGGACCGGTGTCGCCCATGGTCCAGAAGTTGTCCTTCTCGCCCATGCGGGTGATGTGATCGGCGGGCATGCCCGCGATTTCCTGCCACAGATTGTAGGCTTCGTCGTCGTTCTCGTACACGGTGACGTAAAGCTTTTCCTTGGGCAGGTGCAGCTCTTCGGTGACGAACGTCCACGCAAAGGTTATGGCCTCGCGCTTGAAGTAGTAGGCAAAGGAGAAGTTGCCCAGCATTTCAAAGAAGGTGTGATGGCGGGCGGTACGACCGACGTTTTCAAGGTCGTTGTGCTTGCCGGAAACGCGCAGGCACTTCTGCGAGGTGGCCGCGCAGCGGTAGGAACGGTGTTCCTGACCGAGATAGAGCTTCTTGAACTGCACCATGCCGGCGTTGGTGAAGAGCAGCGTGGGGTCGTCCTTGGGCACCAGAGAGGAGGAAGGAACCACGGCATGGCCGTTCTTTTCAAAGAATTCCAGAAATTTTCGACGTATTTCCTTGGCAGTGAGCATACATTCTCCCGATGAGGCCGGAAGGCCTTCTGCAAACACGGGAAAAGAAAGCTCTTCCCCCGGTCCTTTTTGCGTTCAGAGCGGCCGGATCCGGCCGCCGTATCGTCTTTTCAGGTAACGGCAGAGCCGCCCGGAGGCGGCCCTGCGGCATGACCTGAAATCAGTAGCTTTCGTCGTAGCTGTCCTCGTCGCCGGGCACTTCCGCCGCGGGAGCGGCGTTCATGTCCGCGCCGAAGCCGAGATGCTCCTTGACCTTGGCTTCGATCTCGTCGCGAAGCGCGATGTTCTCGTTCAGAAGGTCGCGCACGCGTTCGCGGCCCTGACCGAGCTTTTCGTCGCCGTAGGCGAACCAGGCGCCGCTCTTGTCCACGATGCCCGCCTCCACGGCCATGTCGAGAATTTCACCGGCACGGGAAATGCCCGTGCCCCAGATGATGTCGAACTTGGCTTCGCGGAAGGGCGGAGCCATCTTGTTCTTCACCACCTTCACGCGGGTGAGGGAGCCGTAGGCTTCTTCCCTGTCTTTGAGGGTCTGCACGCGGCGGATGTCCATGCGCACGGAGCTGTAGAACTTGAGCGCGTTGCCGCCGGTGGTGGTTTCGGGGCTGCCGTAGCCCATCTGACCTATCTTCATGCGGATCTGGTTGATGAAGATCACGCAGGTGCGGGACTTGTGAATGGTGCCGGTGAGCTTTCTCATGGCGTGAGACATGAGGCGGGCCTGACTGCCCACCTGGGTTTCGCCCATGGCGCCGTCGAGTTCGGCCTGAGGAATGAGCGCGGCCACGGAGTCGATGACCACGATGTCCACCGCGCCGGAGCGCACCAGCATGTCGGCGATGTCGAGAGCCTGTTCACCGTGATCGGGCTGGGAAATGAGCAGCTCGTCGGTCTTCACGCCGAGTCTTGCCGCATAGGTGACGTCAAGAGCGTGTTCGGCGTCGATGAAGGCGGCAACGCCCCCCTGCTTCTGGCATTCGGCAATGATGTGCAGCGTCAGGGTCGTCTTGCCCGAGGATTCCGGACCGTAGATTTCCGTGACTCTGCCGCGCGGCACGCCGCCGATGCCCAGGGCCAGGTCAAGGCCGATGGAGCCGGTGGGAATGACGGGCACATGAACGTGCGCCCCGTCGGACAGCTTCATGACGGCGCCCTGACCATACTTTCTTTCGATGGTGCTGAGGGCTGTCCTGAGCGCTTCGCGGCGGGCATCTTCCGCAGAAACAAGAGGCTTCTTCGCCATGTATGACATCTCCTGAAATAGACAAGTTTTCCGCGCGGGCGAAGCGTTCTGCCTCTTTTCCGCGCCTTGGGAAGCGCGGGCCTCGCGGATGGCGGCGTTTCGGAAGCAGAAAACGCCGAGACGAAGAACATTAGCAAAAGGCCGCCCGGGGGGCAAGAGAAACACTTGCCAGCGGCCCGCATACCATCTATCTAAAGAGCCATGAAAAACTACGACGGCATAGCTCTTTTTTCCGGCGGACTGGACAGCATCCTCGCCGCACGGCTGCTCATGGAACAGGGCAGGACCATCAAGTGCCTGCACTTTTACTCTCCCTTTTTCGGCCACCCCGATCGCGTGGACCACTGGCAGGAGGTCTACGGACTCGACATCACCGCCGTGGACGCCGGCGAGGCGTTCGTGGATCTGCTGAAGCGCGGCCCGACCTACGGATTCGGCAGCGCCATGAATCCCTGCGTGGACTGCAAGATTCTCATGATGAATCTCGCCCGGGAACAGATGGAGATCTACGGCGCGAAATTCCTCGTGTCCGGCGAAGTGCTGGGACAGCGGCCCATGTCGCAGCGGCGCGACACGCTCAACGTCATCCGCCGCGACGCCGAAGTGCGCGACATTCTCGTACGCCCGCTCTGCGCCAAACTTCTTGATCCCACGGCCGCCGAGGAATCCGGTCTCATCGACCGCTCCCGCCTGCTCGCCATGAACGGCCGCGGCCGCAAGGAGCAGCTGGCGCTTGCCGAACAGTTCCACATTACCGAAATTCCCACGCCCGGCGGCGGCTGCAAGCTCACGGAAAAGGAAAACACCCGCCGCTTCTGGCCCGTGCTCTCCCGCCTTGCCTCGCCCGATCTGAACGACTTCCAGCTTGCGGACGTGGGCCGGCAGTTCTGGCACGAAGACCGCTGGCTGACCATCGGCCGCCACAAGTTCGACAACGAAGCCTATGCCGGACTGCTGCGCGAAGGCGATCTGCACTTCAAGGTGGCGGGCTTCCCCGGCCCCATCGCGCTGGGCCGCAGCTCCCGCCCCTGGGACGCCGACACCGTGCGCGAGGCCGCTTCGCTCGTGGCCTCCTACTCCCCCAGAGCCTGCCGGGCCGCCGAGGAAGGTCAGCGCATCAGCGTGCGCGTGACCGAGAACGGTCAGGCCACGCTTGTGGAAGTGACGCCCAGCCGGGAAACCGTGTTTCATGAACCTACCTGGGAAAGCGCGCGCGACGAGCTTCACGCCCTGCGCAAACCCGAAAAACAAAGCCGCGACTGAGAAAGCCCCGGAGAAAACGGCGCGCCGCTGGGCGCGCTCAGGAGAAACGTCCCGATGCCCACCGAACATCCGTCCCCGGCAGAATACCTGCGCAAGATCCTTCTTTCCCCCGTGTACGACGTGGCCCGCGTGACCCCGCTCGAATATATGGAAAAGCTCTCCGAACGCGTGGGCTGCCGCATCAGCCTCAAGCGCGAAGATCTGCAGCCCGTGCACTCCTTCAAGCTGCGCGGCGCCTACAACAAGATTGCGAAGCTTCCCGAAGAGGCGAAGAAACGCGGCGTCATTGCCGCTTCCGCAGGCAACCATGCGCAGGGCTGCGCCCTTTCCGGCGCAAGACTCGGCGTGAAGGCCACCATCGTCATGCCGAAGACCACGCCCGACATCAAGGTCGACGCCGTGCGCCGCTTCGGCGGCAACGTGGTGCTCTTCGGCAACAGCTTCGACGAGGCCTATGCCGAATCCATGCGTCTGTCCGAAGAACAGGGACTGACCCTCATTCCTCCCTATGACGACTCCGACGTCATCGCCGGTCAGGGCACCATCGCGCGCGAACTGCTCGAACAGGACAGCCGTCTCACCCATGTCTTCGTGCAGGTCGGCGGCGGCGGACTTGCCGCGGGTATCGCCGTGTACATCAAGCAGATTCTGCCCCAGGTGAAGGTCATCGGCGTGGAAGCCAAGGGCTCCGCCTGCCTCAAGGCCGCCTGGGAGGCGGGATGCCCGGTCACCCTCGACCGCGTGTCCCTGTTCGCCGACGGCGTGGCCGTGAAGCGCATAGGCGACGAAACCTACCGCGTGCTGCGTGAAAACCTCGACGACATCATCACCTGTTCCAACGACGAAATCTGCGCCGCCCTCAAGGACATCTTCGACGACACCCGTGCCATAGCCGAACCCTCCGGCGCGCTCTCGCTCGCCGGTCTCAAGAAGTACGCCGCCGAGCACGACATCTCCGGCGCGCGCATGGCCGCCATTCTTTCCGGCGCGAACATGAACTTCCACACTCTGCGCTTCGTGTCCGAACGCTGCGAAGTGGGCGAACAGCGTGAAGGCATCATCTCCGTGACCATTCCCGAAAAGAAGGGCGCCTTCCTTGACCTGTGCCGCAAGCTCGGCAACCGCATGGTGACGGAATTCAACTACCGCTACTCCGACTCCTCGCAGGCGGAGATCTTCACCTCGCTGCGCCTCACCGACGGCATGGACGAGCTGGAACGCATCATCGAAGGTCTGCGCGAAGCCGGCTACAACGTGACCAACATGACGCGCAACACCTTCGCCAAGAGCCATGTGCGCTACATGATCGGCGGCAAGGCTCCCGCCGCCGTGAAGAACGAACACATTCTGAGCTTCCAGTTCCCGGAACGCACCGGCGCGCTGCTGCACTTCCTCGAAACGCTGGGCACGAACTTCAACGTGACCATGTTCCACTACCGCAACCACGGCGCGGAATACGGCCGCGTGGCCTGCGGCTTTGAAGTGGCTCCCGAACAGTGCGACGAGTTCTACGCCAATCTGGACAAGCTCGGCTTCACCTGGTGGGACGAAACCGACAACGAAGCCAGCAGAAAGTTCCTCGCGCCGCTCAGCTGACACGGCTTTCCTTTTCCCTGCGGCGGAGCCGAACAGGGGCGTGAAATCCGTCCGCCCCGCCGCAGGAATTCTGAGAAATGCCTCTGAAAAGCAGGGACTGCAAGGCAGTGTCTGACAACTGCAATACAATTCTGTCGACAGACTACAGTCGACGCAATTTTACTTCCTCTTTCTTTAAAAATAGGCCGGGCCGCCTTCGGGCGGCCCTTTTTTATCTGCATTCCCTCCTCCCGGCAGGCTTCGGCAGCATTTTTTTCGATATGTTGCCTTTTCGTTTTTTCACTTTTGACAATTATCATATTGTCGGTATAACATAACGCGAACAGGGCCCTAGGGGCCGAGCCGTTTCTCACATTCCTAAGGAGGGAAAGAAAGGTGAAACGTTTTCTTGCAGCCATGTGTCTGGGCATGATGGCCTTTGCCACCCAGGCTTCCGCCGCGGAGCCTGCCAAAATCCATATCGGCATCTGCACCGGCACCGTGTCGCAGTCCGAAGACGATCTGCGCGGCGCCGAAGCGCTGATCAAAAAGTATGGTGACGTCGCCAACGGCGGCATGATCAAGCATATCACCTACCCCGACAACTTCATGACCGAAATGGAAACCACCATTTCCCAGATCGTCTCCTTCGCGGACGATCCCGACATGAAGGCCGTCATCGTGAACCAGGGCATTCCCGGCACCACCGCCGCCTTCCAGCGCATCCGCGAAAAGCGCCCCGACATCATGCTGCTCGTGGGCGAAGCGCATGAAGACCCGAACGTCATTGAAAGCGCCGCCGACCTCGCCATCAACGCCGACAACATCTCCCGCGGCTACCTCATCATCGCCGCCGCCAAGAAGCTCGGTGTGACCGACTTCGTGCATATTTCCTTCCCCCGCCACATGAGCTATGAACTGCTCTCCCGCCGCCGCAACATCATGGAAGCGGCCTGCAAGGATCTCGGCGTGAACTTCCACTTCATGAGCGCTCCCGATCCCACCTCCGACGTCGGCGTCGCCGGCGCCCAGCAGTACATCCTCGAACAGGTTCCCCAGTGGCTCGACAAGCTCGGCCCCAACACCGCCTTCTTCTGCACCAACGACGCCCACACCGAACCTCTGCTCAAGCGCCTCACCGAAGACAAGGGCGGTTTCTTCATCGAAGCCGACCTGCCTTCTCCCCTCATGGGCTATCCCGGCGCTCTGGGCATCGACCTTGCCGACGTGTCCGGTGACTTCCCGGCCATTCTGAAGCGCGTGGAAGACACCGTCGTTGCCAAGGGCGCGGCCGGCCGCATGGGCACCTGGACCTACTCCTACGGTTTCACCAACTCCCTCGGCCTCGGCGAACTCGCCATCCAGTACGCCAAGGAAGGCGTGACCGGCGGCCGCAGCTTCCGCCGTCACTTCAAGAAGGAAGACCTCTTTGCCGCCTACAACGCCGCGACCCCCGGCTCCACCTGGAGCGGCGGCTACTATGTCGACGTGGCCACCGGCAAGGAAAAGAAGAACCATGTGCTGGTCTTTGAAGACCTGTACATCTTCGGCAAGGGCTACATGCACATGACCGAAGTGCCCGTACCCGACAAGTACAAGAGCATCAAGTAACGTATCTGACAGAGGGAAGGCCCGGCCTTCCCTCTGCCGTACAGAGGCCCCGGCAACGCGCTTTCACTCCCCAACAAAACAAATAAACTGAGATCACAACGGGTTACGGCATCATTCCCCACTGCCGTCCTACCATGAAAACGGCTTTTGCCGTTTCGACTTTTTTGTGCTATGCTGTCTTTTCCGTTTTCTTTCCGGAAAACGCCCTTCCTCCTCTCTCCGCATTTTCGCCTTATCTTCCCCTGACTTCCCGCGGAGACGAGATTCCGCAGCTCAGGCACTTGCTGCCGCTGCCATTTTCCGCACAGACGGAAAATCTCAAGGGCTGCGCGGCCTCAGGCCCGCGGCACGGACAGCTCCCGGAACGCATCGTTCCCGTGTCTGATGCCGTATCCGGTGCTGACGGATCCTTTCAACATACAACGCTCCAAAATGAAGAGGTCACATGGGCGCAGAAGATCCATTGCTTCGCGTAGAAGGTGTCGGCAAGGCATACTTCTCCAACCGGGTGCTGAAGAATGTCAATTTCACGCTGGGCAAAGGCCGCATACTCGGCCTTGTCGGCGAGAACGGGGCGGGCAAATCCACCCTCATGAACATTCTCTTCGGCATGCGCGTCATCCAGGAAACCGGCGGATATGAAGGAAAAATCCTGATCGACGGTAAGGAAGTCAAATTCCGCAGTCCTATGGACGCCCTCAAGGCGGGCATAGGCATGGTGCATCAGGAATTTTCCCTCATACCCGGCTTCACCGTCGCGGAAAACATCGTGCTCAACCGCGAAACCCTGGTGTACAACCCTCTTGTGGAAGCCTTCGGCGACCGTCTGACCACCCTGGACAGACAGTCCATGTCGCAGAGAGCCGATGAGGCCATTTCCCGCCTCAACATCGAACTCGACAGCTCCACTCCCATTTCCGAACTGCCCGTCGGCTACAAGCAGTTCACCGAAATCGCCCGCGAAATCGACAAGAAGGGAACCCGCCTTCTCGTGCTCGACGAACCCACCGCCGTGCTCACCGAAAGCGAGGCCGACATTCTGCTCGATTCCATGCGCCGTCTGGCCGCACAGGGCATTTCCATCATTTTCATTTCCCATCGTCTGCAGGAAGTCATGAGCGTCTGCGACGACATCGTCATCCTGCGCGACGGCGAAGTCGTTCTTCAGACCACGCCTGCGGAAACCAGCGTACGCCAGATCGCGAGCGCCATGGTCGGCCGCAAGATCGACCGCCCCGAAGGTTCCGAAGAAAAGCGCGGATCCTCCGAAGAAGTGGCCATGCAGATCGAACATCTGTGGGTGGACATGCCCGGTGAAACGGTGCGCAACGTCAACCTCACCGTGTATGAAGGCGAAATTCTCGGCATCGGCGGCATGGCCGGTCAGGGCAAGCTCGGCATCGCCAACGGCATCATGGGTCTGCATCCCTCGGGAGGAAAGGTGACCTTCCACGGCAAGAACGTGGAACTCAACAACCCCACCTCGCCCCTCTCTCTCGGCATTTCCGCCGTTTCCGAAGACCGCCGCGGCGTGGGCCTGCTTCTGGAAGAGTCCATCGCCTGGAACATCATCTTCACCTCCCTGCAGATGCAGGGACGCTTCCTGCGCAACTTCGGCCCCCTGAAAATCCGCGACGAACAGGCCATCGCCGAATGCGCCCGCAAATACATTCACGATCTGGAAATCAAGTGCACGAGCGAAAAGCAGCTCGTTCAGGAGCTTTCCGGCGGCAATCAGCAGAAAGTCTGCCTTGCCAAGGCCTTTGAAACCAGACCCAAGCTGCTCTTCGTGGCCGAACCGACCCGAGGCATCGACGTGGGCGCCAAGAAGGTCGTGCTCGATACCCTCAAGCGGTACAACCGCGAACACGGCATGACCGTCGTGGTCATTTCCTCCGAACTTGAGGAACTTCGCTCCGTCTGTGACCGCATCGCCATCATCGACAAGGGCGCCGTGGCCGGCATTCTGCCCGCAAGCACGCCTTCCGAGGCCTTCGGCTACCTGCTCATGGGCGCCGGTTCCGCCGAAGCCGAAAGGGCCGCGACTGACAATACCAACGGAACGGAGGCGGCAATCGCATGAACCGCATAAAAAAATTCATAGAAGAAGCAGGATGGCCCCGCATACTCATCGCGGTCTTTCTGCTGGTCCTGTTCATCGTGGCCCCCTTCGTGGGCGTGCCTGTGGACGCGGCCTTCAGTGACACCCTCGTGCGCTTCGGCATGAACGGCGTGCTCGTGCTCGCCATGGTGCCCATGGTGCAGTCCGGCTGCGGCCTGAACTTCGGTCTGCCGCTCGGCATCATCGCCGGTCTTCTCGGCGCCGTCACCAGCGTCGAACTCGAAGCCAAAGGCATTCCCGGCGTGTTCACCGCCATGCTCATCGCCACGCCCATCGCCGTCATTCTCGGCTGGGGCTACGGACTTCTGCTCAACAAGGTCAAGGGCGAGGAAATGATGATCGCCACCTATGTGGGCTTCTCCTCCGTGGCCTTCATGTGCATCATGTGGCTCGTGCTGCCCTATAGCAGCTCCAACATGGTCTGGGGCTACGCCGGCGTGGGCCTCAGAACCACGGTTTCCGTGGAAGAATTCTGGCAGAAGGCCATCAGCGACATCGGCGCCTTCACCCTCGGCGACACCTTCTACTTCCCCACGGGCATGTTCCTCTTCTTCCTGCTGCTGTGCGGTCTCATGTGGATCTTCATGCGCACCCGCACCGGCACCGCCATGACCACCGTGGGTTCCAATCCTGAATATGCCCGGGCGAGCGGCGTGAACATCAACCGCATGCGCACCCTGTCGGTCATTCTTTCCACCTGGCTCGGTGCCCTCGGCATCATCGTCTATGAACAGAGCTTCGGCTTCATCCAGCTGTACATGGGACCGTTCATGATGGCCTTCCCCGCCGTCGCCGCCCTGCTCATCGGCGGTGCCTCGGTGAAAAAGGCCTCCATCATCAACGTCATCGTAGGCACGTTCCTCTTCCAGGGCATCCTGACCATGACGCCCTCGGTCATCAACAGCATGCTGCAGACCGATATGTCCGAAGTTATCCGCATCATCGTGTCCAACGGCATGATCCTCTACGCCCTGACCCGTGTGACAAAGGTGAGATCATGAAAACCACGTCCGGCGGCAATGCCGTCAAACTCTTCTGCATGCGCAATGCCGTGCCCATCGTCTTTCTGGTAGTGAGCGCCATCGGCATCTACTATTCCCAGTTCACGGCCGAGTATCTGATTCAGGAAATGCTGACCAGACTCGCCAGAAACTCCTTCCTCGTTCTTTCGCTGCTCATCCCCATCATGGCCGGCATGGGACTCAACTTCGGCATGGTGCTCGGCGCCATGGCCGGTCAGATCGGTCTCATCTTCATCAGCGACTGGAACGTGGCCGGTCTTTACGGCATGACCCTTGCCGCGCTCATCGCCACCCCCCTCGCCATTCTCTTCGGATGGATGTGCGGCGTGGTGCTGAACAAGGCCCGCGGTCGTGAAATGGTCACCTCCTACATCCTCGGCTTCTTCATGAACGGCGTCTATCAGCTCGCCGTGCTCTACGGATTCGGAAGCCTCGTGCCCATCGTCAATCCCGAACTCGTGCTTTCCCGCGGCTACGGCATCCGCAACGTGACCAATCTCGACAACATCCGCGGCACGCTCGACAACGCCATCGAGCTCGAGATCATGGGCATTCACATCCCGCTCGCCACGTTCCTGCTCATCGCCGTGTTCTGCGTGTTCATCATCTGGTTCCGCCGCACCAAGCTCGGTCAGGACATGAGAGCCACCGGACAGGATCTTTCCGTGGCCCACGCCGCGGGCATTCCCGTCATGCGTACCCGCATCATCTCCATCGTCATCTCCACCGTGCTCGCCGCCTACGGACAGATCATCTTCCTGCAGAACGTCGGCACCCTCAACACCTACAACAGCCATGAACAGGCCGGCGTGTTCGCCATCGCCTCCCTGCTGGTCGGCGGCGCCACCGTGGCCCGTGCCTCCATTCTCAACGTGTTCACGGGCGTTCTGCTCTTCCACCTCATGTTCGTGGTTTCTCCCATGGCCGGCAAGTATCTGGTCGGCGACGCCCAGATTGGTGAATACTTCCGCGTGTTCGTCTGCTACGCCATCATCTCCCTTGCTCTGGTGCTGCACGCCTGGCGCCGTCATGCCGACAAGGAACGCGCCCGCGCCGCGCTGCGCGGCGAAGCCGGAGGTGCCGCATGAACAAGTTCCCCAGCCGCCGGCATGTGATCATCAAGCATGTGCTCGTCAACTGCGTTCTCGTGGTGCTTCTCATCCTCCTCGGCGTATGGTGCTATACGCAGGGCAAGACCTACAAGCTGTCCCTCGGCAACTACGCCTTCACCGGACAGGACGGTCAGGAATATCCTGCGCTGGAAGCCGTGGAAGTTTCCATCGACGGCAGAGACCCCGTCTTCCTGCTGGAAGACGACAGCGGTACCGGCGATGCCACGGGCAGACGGCATACCATGATCATCGAGCTTCTGGATGAAAACGACAACACCATCGAAAGCCGTACCATTCAGTTCAGCATTGCCGATCTGGACGACGATCTGGACGTCAACGTGGCTGAGCTCTGGCTCAAGGCGAAATAGTCCGATCATCATCGCATAGAAAAGCGGCGTTCTTCCCGGGAAGAGCGCCGCTTTTTGTTGTCCGGAATCTTGTGCGGAGGGGAAAATGGGGATGGGGGAGGAGCTGGGCCGTTTTTCAGAAAAGCCCTTCTGAGGGGCCCGGACGAGCGTTTCCCGCCATTATGAAGAGGAATCCGGAGAAATCCCTTGCCTGCGCTGCAGGTCCGTACGGCGGCAAAAACGGCCCATACATGAAAAGAGCATGACGAAGGGCAGGCGGAGCGTTCTGCGACGGCATTGAGCAGACTTTCCGGCGAAAACAACGGCGGTTGAGGAAAGAATGGCTGGCGGCCCTCCAGACGGGAATAGCCCTCACAAGCGACGCCCTCCGCCGGATACCGGCAGGCCCGGAAAAAACGCTCTTTCGGGGCAGAGCCAAAAGCAGCCCCACCAGCCCTCCCTATGCGCGAAACTTCATGCCGTCCCTCCCCCGCCCCGCCCGACCTGCGACGTTCTCACCCCAGGAGGAGGCCAATCCCCTTCGGAACTGCCCTCCTCCCCCTCAATGAAACAGCCTCGTCTCTTCCGCCACCGGGAGAAATCTTCCCCAATCCTGAAATTTCTCCGCGTTCTTCCGCGCCGCTTCTCCGTTCCGCCGGTGAAGGAAAAAAACTTTCTCGAAAGGCAATTAAAAAAATTCGGCTGAGCCCCGCATGTGCGAGCCTCAGCCGTTTTTTCTCTATGATCCGTCGGGTTCTTCGATCCGGTCCCCTATGCCTCTTCTCTGCCGAGCAGGGCACGGGCAAAGTCATGCGGATCAAAGGGACGCAGGTCTTCCATCTTTTCTCCGAGTCCGATGAACGTGATGGGCAGCTCGAACTGGCTGGCCACGGCAAGGGCCACGCCGCCCTTGGCCGTTCCGTCGAGCTTGGTCAGGATGATTTCGTTCACACCGCTGGTGTCCTTGAACATCTTCGTCTGCTGCAGGGCGTTCTGGCCCGTGGTGGCGTCGATGACGAGAATGGTGCGGTGCGGCGCGCCGGGAAGCTTGCGCTCCACCACCATGCGGATCTTGTGCAGCTCGTCCATCAGATTGGACTTGGTATGCAGACGGCCGGCCGTATCAATGAACAGCACGTCATAACCGCCGCGCAGGGCAATGTCCATGGCCTCGAAGGCCACAGCCGCGGGATCCGCGCCCATGCCCTTGGAGTGGAAATCCGCACCGATGCGCTCAGCCCAGACTTCCAGCTGTTCCACAGCGGCGGCACGGAAGGTATCGGCGGCGGCAATAAGCACTTTCTTGCCCTGCATGCGGGCGCGATATGCCAGCTTGGCAATGGTGGTCGTTTTGCCTACGCCGTTGACGCCCACCATAAGAATGACTTCCGGCGGATTCACCACGGCAATGCGTCGGGGAGTCTTGAAAATGGCCTCCACTTCCTCTTCCAGAAGCGGCATGAGTCCGTCGGGCGAAGTCACGCCCTCTTCACGGGCGCGCTCCTTCAAACGGCGCACCAGCGCAAGCGAAGGCTCGGCCCCCATGTCGGCCATGATGAACAGCTCTTCCATCTCGTCCCAGAAGTTCTGGTCGAGTTCGGTGTGTCCCGCCATAAGAGCAGCCAGTCCCTGCCCGAAGCGGGCACGGGTGCGGGCCAGACCGGTCTGCAGCTTGGAGAAAAGCCGGTCGCGTTCGTCTTCTTCGTCCTCCATGTCGAGGGCCAGTGCCAGACGATACTGCAGTTCCGAGCGGAAATCCTCCAGCCAGTGATAATCCATGCGGTCGAGCCAGCCCCGGAAGTCATCCAGGAACAGGCGGGCTTCATCTTCCGGCGTTTCCAGAGCGCGCAGCAGGAAGGATAAACGGGACCAGAGAAGATCATCCGCCTCTTCCACGCCGTCCAGAACAATGTTCAGCCAGGCGGAAAGACGGGGCTCAGCCTGTCTGAGCGCCAGAGCCAGCGCCTCTTCCTCTTCGCTGAAGGCAGACGTCGCGGACTGCGGAGCCGCGGGCTCTTCATGGACGACTTCCGCCTGAGGCTCGGCCACGGCTTCGGGCTCGGTGACTACGACTTCAGGCTCGGTGACTACAGCTTCGGGCTCGGCAGTCACCACTTCGAGTTCGATGATCTCTTCTTCGGGCTCGGCGGACACGGGCGCATCGTCGGCAGGAGCCTCTTCACGCTCCGTTTCAACGTCTTCAGCCGTGGGAGCAGCCGCGTCTTCCGCTTCGCTGCTCAGCGCTTCTTCGGAAGTCTCGTCGCGGCCGGTCTCTTCGGTCTCCTGCTCAACGGAGACTTCGAGCGCAGCGCCCTCTTCCGGCTCTTTGTCGTCTGCAGCGGTCTCTTCCGCTTCGGGAGCCGGAGCTTCGGAGCTTTCCGGAGCGTTTTCGCCGGAGTCGACCGGCTTCTTCACCTCTTCCGCAGGCTGGCTGCCTCCGGAGAAGAATTTTTTAACGGCGGAGAAAAAACCCATGACTCACCTCTTAGTTGTTCCGAATGACCTTGACGGTATCGCCCACCTTGACGCGGGTGGACTGATCCATGCCGTTGAGCGCCAGAAGTTCCATGGGCTTCATATTGAACTTGCGGGAAATGCTCCAGAGCGTCTCGCCGCTCTGCACGCTGTATTCCGCCACCTGGGCCGTACTGCGGGAGGCAGCGGCGGCAGAGGAAGACTTGGCGCTGCTCTTGCTGCTCTGCGCCACGGCCGTGCCTCCGGAAGGAATCTTCAGCACCTGACCGGGGGAAAGACGATTGAGCGCATCCTTGCCGCCGTTGACGGCGCAAAGCTCGTCAAAGGAGATGCCGTACCTGCGGGAAATGGCATACGCCGTTTCCCCGGACTTCACCGTGTGCGAAGCAAGGCTCCGGCCGGAACTTTTGACCGTACTCTTCGTGGATTTCTGCGCCACGGCCGTTGCCGGAGCGGAGAGCCGGATCACCTGTCCCACACGAAGCGTGGAGAGCTTGGAGGCTCCGCCGTTGGCGGCGTAGATATCATCAAGGTCCACGCCGTATCGACGGGCGATGGCCGAAAGCGTATCGCCGCTCTTCACCTTGTAGGTGGAAGGCACGGAACGGGCGCTGCGAAGCTCGGCCACGGCGCTGGAGGCATGATCGGTCGTCTTCGATTTGGAAGATGAGGCGATCATCGTGTTGCGCACGGGCGCGGCAGGAATGACGTCGGGAATGGACCTGCCGTTCTGCGGAATCCTGAGCTGCTGCCCGATCTTCAGCTTGCCGGGATTGAGCTGACCGATGATGGAAGCGGGCACACCGGTACGGGAGCTCACCTTGGCGAGGGTATCGCCGCGGACAACCTTGTAGTAGCGCCATCCGGCACCGGAAAGCGTACCTTTGAGAAGCTGCCTTGCCAGCGCTTCCTTGTTCTTGGGCACATAGACCACGCTGGTGCGACCAGCGGGAGAAATGGAACGGAGAAAATGCGGATTGTAGGCCTGAAATTCCTTCCAGCCCATGCCGAGACGGCGGGCCAGCTCCGCAAGGTCGGTGGCGGATTTTGCCGTCACCTCGGAAACGGGAACCAGCACGGGATGATCGGCATCCGGCGCGGAGGGCTTGATGCCCAGCGTTTCGGCATTGCGCATGATTTTGGAAATGGCCAGGAAACGCGGCACATAGAGGGCCGTTTCCTCGCGCAGCTGGAGCTTGTCGTCGAGGGTGTTGTTCTTCTGAATGATTTCATGCAGACTTCTCGCCCCCGTCGCCTGCTTGGCGCGACCGATCTTGCCTTCGCCGCCGTTGTAGGAGGCCACGGCAAGATGCCAGTCGTGGAAGATGTCGTAAAGACGGGCAAGATAGGTGGCCGCGGCTTCAGTGGAGCGATAGGGATCCCTTCGTTCATCCACCCACCAGTCCTGACGCAGGCCGTAGGCCTTGCCCGTGGAGGAAATGAACTGCCACATGCCCACGGCGTTGGACGGGGACACGGCCAGCGGATTGTAGCCGCTTTCCAGATAGGCAAGATAGGCGAGATCTTCCGGCAGACCGCGCATGCGGAACACGCTTTTCGTGTAGTTCAGGTAGGGAATGCTGTTGCGGAGAAAATTCTCCATGGATCCCCGCCGCTCCCGCGAATATTTCATGAAATGGTAGCGTACCTGACGCTCCATGGCAGGACTCAGATTTCTGTCCAGATTCGCCGTGTTGGAATAAGCCTTTTTCTCCGCCGAAGTGAGCGAGGAAAGCGTTCCCAGATCCACGGCTTCCTGACGTGCTTCGGCGGAAAGCAGTTCGGGGGCCTCCACCGTCTGCTGCCTGCCGCAGCCGGAAAGAATGAGCAGCACCGCCATTCCTGCAAGAGGAAGGCGGCACAGTTTACCGATTTTCATATCATCGCTCCATCATTGCGGACTTGCATCTCGAACAAAAGCAGGGTACCAGCCAAAGAACAGTTGCATATGAAAGGCTGACGGCTTCGCCAGCGCAAAAAAAGCCGCACGCACCCGCCCCGGAAGACCTCTCCTTTCCGAAAAGACGGTCAGCGCACAGAGAAAAACGCCCGACATTTTTCTTTCGACTGTCCAGCGAATGGGTAAGGATACCTTGAAAAAGACGGAGATTCAATCTCCCTCCGGGTGCCTCCGGCCGTTTTTTTAACATCATCCAGCGGAAATAATGCATCATGATGACGAACGACAAAGACAGGGAAAATCTTCTGCCCGGCCTCAAGCCCGTACTGGAACTTCTGGAACGCGAACCCGAACGGGTGGACATGGTCTATGTGCGCAAGGGGCGCGCCAGCGCCGAAAGCTCCAGAGTGCTTGATCTGTGCCGCGAATACGGGGTGCGCTTTTCGCTGGTGAACGAAGACGTGCTTTCGCGCATGGCCGCAAGAGCCGGACATCAGGGCGTGATCGCCCGTCTGCGCGAAGCGGAATTCATGCCCTGGGAAACGTTTCTGGAACAGGCCGCCCATGCGCCGCTGCCGCTCGTGGTGGCGCTCGATCAGGTACAGGATCCCGGCAACGTGGGCACGCTGGCCCGCACGCTGTTCGCGCTCGGCGGCGCCGGACTCGTCCTTCCCAGACACAACAGCGCCTTTCTCGGCCCGGGAGCCCGTCGCTCCGCCGCCGGAGCGCTGGAAAGACTGCCCATCACGCAGGTGGTCAATCTTTCCCGCGCGGTGAAGGAGGCCAGAGACGCAGGCTTCGTCACCTGCGCCGCCCAGAAGGTGGAAGACAGCGTGAACCCGCTTACGGAAAAGCTGCCGCTGCCCGCCTTTCTCGTGCTCGGCAACGAAGACAAGGGCGTGCGTCCGGGCGTGCTCAAGCACTGCGAATGCAGCCTGTGCATTCCTTTCCGGCGCGACTTCGACTCCCTCAACGTTGCGCAGGCCGGAGCCATTCTCATTTCCTGCTTTGCGCGTTCGCTGGAAATCTAGCCTTCCGGAAGACTTGCTGTCGCCCTTCCCCGCTCCGCCCGCAGCGCGGGAGAAGAAAAACACGCCGAGGATGAAGACCGCCGCCGCTTTCCCGGCCCCCCGGCGCGGCCGTCGACAAGACTTCCCGCCAGAAAAGAAACCTGAACGCTCAGCCGTTCAGCCCTCTGAAACGGCCTGTCATAAACGCGAAAGACGCCGTACGGAACACTCCGCACGGCGTCTTTTTTCAGCAGATTCTCTCCGGAAAACGCCGGAAGAGACCTCAGTTCTGATACCTGACAGGCCTCGGGCCGAAAATTTCCGTGCCCACACGGATGATGGTGGCGCCTTCCTCAATGGCTTCGCGATAGTCGCCGGACATGCCCATGGACAGCTCGGGAAGTGCAAGGCCGAAGCGCTGCGCCATCTCATCGCGCAGATTGCGCAGGCGGACAAAGTACGGCCGCACGGCCTCTCCCTCGCCGCACACGGGCGGAAGGCACATAAGTCCGCGCAAAGCCAGCCCCGGCCCCTTGTCGGACACAAGACCGCTTTCCAGAAGCTCCTCGCACAGCGCCGCCAGATCGCAAGGCCGCACGCCGGACTTCTGTTCTTCCTCGCCTATGTTCACCTGAATGAGCACGGGCTGCGTCTGCCCTTCCGGCAGACGACGCAGAAGAGCGCGGGCCAGATCCGCCCTGTCGAGCGTGTGCAGCAGGGAAAAGCGTCCGGCAACTTCCTTGGCCTTGTTGGTCTGCACCGGGCCAATGGCATGCCAGCGGATGGACGGATCGGCAAGAGTCTCCTGCTTGGCTCGGGCTTCCTGAATGTAGTTTTCCCCGAAATCCCTCTGACCGAGGCGGAACAGTTCCTCGATTTCCGAGGCGGGATGAAATTTCGATACCGCCACAAGGCGCACGCTTCCGGCTTCACGTCCGGCTTTGCGCTCGGCTTCCGCCATGTTGTCCAGCACGCCTCTCCAGCGTTCTTCCAGCGATGTCATTTCCGGTCGGCCTCTTCGCCCCCGAGGGCGTTGAACATTCCTGAAAAAAGGGCCGCCGCACGGCGACCCCGAAAGCATCAGTCTTCTTCCAGACCGAGATCATGCAGAAGTTCGGTATCTTCGGCCCAGTTGTCCTTCACCTTCACCCAGAGCTGAAGATGAACCTTGCCGCCGATGAGCTTCTGAATGTCGCGACGGGCTTCCGTGCCGATTTCCTTGATGGTGGCGCCGGCACGTCCGATGACCATGGCCTTGTGCGAGGGACGCTGCACGAAGATCACGGCATGAATGATGGTCAGATCGCGTTCCGGATCCTCTTCCCAGGCTTCGATGTCCACGGCCGTGGTATAGGGAACTTCCTGACGGAGCCGTTCAAACACCTTCTCGCGCACGATTTCCGCCGCAAGAAAACGCGTGGGAGCCGTGGAAAGCTGGTCTTCGGGGAACTGGGACTCGCCCTCGGGCATCATGCCGCTGATGATCTTCTTCAGTTCGTCCAGACCGTCCTTGGTCATGGCGGACATGGGGAAGACCTCCGCTCCGGGGAAATATTCCTGAAGCTGCACAAGAAGAGGCAGCATGCGGGACTTGTCGTGGAACAGGTCGACCTTGTTCACCACCACGAGCAGGGGACGATCGTCTCCTGCAAGAGCGTCGCGGATGGACTGGATGTCGCGATCAAGAAATTCCGGACGGCGGATATAAAGATCCGCATCCAGCACCAGCATGACGGCATGCGCGGCGGCCATGCTCTGCCAGGCGGCCTGGCTCATCATCTTGCTCAGATGACCGCGCTGCTGCTGGCGGGAATGGTTCACACCGGGGGTATCCATGAAAATGACCTGCGCGCCGGGTTCGGACATGATGCCGACCACGCGGGTACGCGTCGTCTGCGGCTTGGAGGTCACGATACTGATCTTCTGACCCAGCAGAGCGTTGAGCAGCGTGGACTTGCCCGCATTGGGCGGTCCCATGAGCGCAACCCATCCGCAGCGATGTTCGTTCTGTATGTTGGCCATATTGTCTCCGATATATGAGAATATGCGGCCCTGTTTCCGCTGCTCGGCGCAGCAGGCCGCCTGTTGGTGAAAAGGATTTTCCAGCTTGAACTACACGGAGCGGAACGTCAAGAGTCTAGTGACGGGCTTTCTCCGGGAAGAGGACAGGCTTCCTCAAGCCAGGCGCAGAAGTCATCCATTTCCGGGCTGTGATCGAAGCCCGTGATGTGCCCCATGCCGTGCGCCAGAAGCCGTCTGGCATGCACGAGCACGTCCTGCCCGTAAAGCACGCTTTCCCGCTCCAGCGTGTCGACGCTGAGAAAGAGCGTGCCGAGCTGCCCGTCGTCTTCGCCGGGAAAGCTCAGAATGTTGGTGGGGCCAAAGCAGCCGAGATTGCGGAGATTCACCGCCGCAATGTCGCCGTCTCCGGCAACGATGAGCTGAACGGCCGCCTTTTCCGGACTGTCGCCTCCGCCGGGACGAAGCGCGTTCTCCTGCCCCGGAAGCATTCCGGCCTCGGAGGCGGCCCTGCGCATGGCGGAAAGCCAGTTCAGCCATTCCCTGCGGCAGATGCGGCAGGGACGGCGCATTTCCACGCAGAGGCCTTCGGTGTCGATCATGCGTCCTTCTCCGCGCTGCCCGTGCCTGCGCCTTCCGACTCCGGCTTCTCCTCCCGGGCCGTCTTTTCCGGAGCCGCCTCAGGAACCGCTTCAGGAGCCGCCTCAACGACCGGGGACGAGCCGCCCTTCCGCTTCGGTTCGTCGGGGGAGGAAACCACCCATTCCGGACGCAGTTCCTCGGCTTCCTCCTTTCTGCCTTCCTCGGGCTTTGCCTTGTTCTTGTGCTGCTCGGCCCGGTTGTCTTCGGGATAGGCGATGCGCTGATGGAAAAGACCGGTGATGATGCGCACGAAGCTGTCGATGAGCTTGTTCAGATCGCGGAAGGTCAGGTCGGACTCATCCAGCTGGCCTTCGGCGTAAACGCCCTTCACGATCTTGGTAACGTGTGCCCGGATACGGGCAGGCGTCGGGTCCACGAGGGTGCGGCTCGAAGCCTCCACGGAGTCGGCCAGCATGACGATGGCGGCTTCCTTGCTCTGCGGGCGCGGCCCGGGATAGGAATAGTCCTGAAGCCTGGGGTTCTCGCCCATCTGCAGGGCCTTGTTGTAGAAGAACATGGCTCCGCGCGTGCCGTGATGCTGCATGATGATGTCGGTGATCTCGCGGCCGAGGTGGAATTCCTCCGCAAGCTCTGCGCCCTGCTTGACGTGGGAAAAGAGAATGAGCGCGCTCATGGCCGGGGAAAGCTTGTCGTGAGGATTGGGGCCTCCGAACTGATTTTCCACAAAGTATTCCGGCCGGGAAATCTTGCCTATGTCGTGATACAGCGCCCCCACCTTGCACAGCAGGCTGTTGGCGCCTATGGCCGTGGCTCCGGCCTCCACAAGGTTGGAAACCACGAGCGAATGATGATAGGTGCCGGGCACCGTCATCATGAGTTCCTGAAGAAGCGGATGCTCCAGATTCATGAGTTCCATCATGCGGAAACGCGTGGTGTAGCGCATGAGCATTTCCAGCACGGGGCTGAGGGCGAAGAGCAGGAACAGCGACCCTGCGGCATTGCAGAACAGCGCAAGCAGAAGAAGAGGAAGCTGACTCCATGCAAAATGCGTGAACAGCGCCGCGCCCATGCCGGTGAGAAGCATCCAGAGCAGCAGCGGCACGCTCCCCCACACCACGTCCTGACGGTTCTGCGCCCGGAGCACCAGCCAGGTATTGGTCATGGAAGACATGAAATAGAAGAAGAACAGCGCAATGTCGCCGCGGAAGATGATCGTGGTGAAGAACGACAGCATGAGTCCCACGGTGCAGTAGCGGCGCGCGGCAAAGATGAGCGCGGCAAGCCCTGCGCCGCCCGCCACGGGAAAGGCGAAGGACAGAATATGCGTCATCGAGGCCGAAGCCACCGACACGAGAACGTACATGGAACACCAGGCCGTCACCCCGAACACCACAAGCAGCAGCGCGATGAGGTTCTGATCCTTGGTGCGCAGCACCGTGCCCTTGTTGCCGCTCGGCGTGATGAAAAGCCCGAGCAGCAGGAAAAAGCCCAGCACAAGGCAGCCGCCGAAGACCGACCAGTCCACCATGCCGGGAGCCGCGCGGAACAGCGCCTGCAGCTTGATCTGCTGCTCATGCGTGACCATGTCGCCTGCGCGGACCAGCACCTCTCCGGGCTGCACCTTGTAGAACACCGGCTCAACGGCGGCGAGCATCTCCTCATTGCGCTGATTCGTCACTTCCTGATTCAGCGCCAGCGTGGGCACCACCATGAGGGGCATGATCTCCTGCAGCACCACCTTCACCCGGGAATTGAGCTTTTCCTCGGAACGAAGCTTGCGCCCCAGAGCGACTTTCAGCGTGCGCAGATCCTTCAGACCGCCGGCCTGCGTGCGCAGAATTTCCGTGCCGCTGTCCAGATCGCGCACGATGACGGTGTTGTCGGTATTGGCCAGCTGACGCATGTCGGCAATGACGCCGCTTGAAAGCGTGGACTCCATCCACGGAATGAGCGTGTCCAGCAGATATTCCTGCACGTACGACGCGGTAAGCACCCGGAACGCGGAGGAAGACACGTCGGAAAGATGCCGCTCGTTGAAGGTGCGGCGCACGGCTTCCAGACCGTCCTTGTCGAGTCCGCGGCTGTTGATCTCATCCAGAAGACCGAGGCTTTCCACGCGGAAACTTTCCAGCGACTTCTTGTCGATGTCGAAGACCATGGGCTGAAGCGCCAGCGCACGGTCGCGACGCTGCTGCGTGGCCTGCGGATCCTCCACCAGAAGATCTCTGTCGGAAACCACGTCCTGCGCGGCGATCTCGCCGGCAGGATAGATCACGCGGGCCGTCCGTCCCGGCTGCACGGCGCAGAGCAGAGAAATCAGCACCAGTGCCGCCGCCAGGGAAAGCAGACCCCAGTCGTGATGATGGTGAAGGAACATGGAGCGGGAATGCCCCAGAAGCTGAGAAACGCTGACCGGAGATATCTTCCTAGTTTTTCTCATAAATATCGTAGGCTTCCACGATACGGCCCACCAGAGGATGGCGAACCACGTCGGAACTGTGGAAATGATGGACGGCTACGCCGCGCACGCCTTCAAGCACCTTCAGCGCATGAACAAGGCCGGATCGAGTTTCGCCTTCCTTTTCTCCCTCGCGCAGGAACGCCCTGTTGACGGGGGGCAGGTCGATCTGCGTGACGTCGCCGGTGACCACCGCTCGGGAGCCGAAGCCCATGCGGGTCAGAAACATCTTCATCTGTTCGCGGGTCGTGTTCTGCGCCTCGTCCAGAATGAGGAAGGCGTCGTTCAGGGTACGGCCGCGCATGAAGGCCAGCGGGGCCACCTCGATGATGCCCGACTCCTGCTTCTGAGCAAAGCCCTGCGGCCCCAGCATGTCGCTGAGCGCGTCATAGAGAGGACGCAGATAGGGATTCACCTTGTCTTCCATGTCGCCGGGAAGAAAGCCGAGTTTTTCTCCGGCCTCCACCGCAGGTCTTGTGAGCACGATCTTCTTCACGCGCTTGGCAGCCAGCATGGAAATGGCCATGGCCACGGCCAGATAGGTCTTTCCCGTACCGGCAGGCCCCGTGGCGAACACAAGCTCGTTCTTGCGCAGAAGCTCCATGTACTGACGCTGCGCCGTGTTGCGGGCCACGATGCTCTTGCGCGGAGAAACGATGACGCTCGCCTCGCGGAACATCCTGCTGATGTCGGCTCTCGGGTTGCGCAGAAGTTCCTCGTAGCCCTGAAGCAGATCCTCTCCGCGCAGGGTATGGCCGTTGCGCAGCAGACCGTAGCCCTGGGTGAACAGATTGAGAAGAAGCTCGCGCTGGGCAGGCCGCGGATCGCTTACGGTAAGTTCCGTGCCGCGAGTCTGCAAATCCGCGCCCGAGGCATCGGCGATCAGATCAAGATGAGCATTGAGTGGACCGAAAAGCTGACTGGCCAGCGAGGCGTCGTCAAAGGCCAGCGTTTCCGCAAAGGACGATTTCACACGCATATCCTGTTTTTCCGTTACGCCGTCCGGGCAAACCGGCGGCATAAAGTTCTTCATTACGCCAAAACAGGGAAAGAGTCCATAACCGGAGCGATTGCCGGAAAAGTCCCGCCGCGCAGGCAAAAACGCCGTTTTCCTTCGCCCATGCGGAACCAGCCCGCCGAACTTGCGCCTTCCCTTGTTCAGCGCTTTGAGAAACTAAACGAGCATGCCTTTTTCCCCTCCCGCCCCCGCCGTCCAATGCTGAGAACATGAAAAAAAATTTTTTCGACTTTATCCGCAAAAAAACATCATTTTTACAAATAACCCTCTGAACTGATGAATGATTATGCTTATCCGGTAATAACTGTTATTTTTATTCCCCCCTTGTCATAACGAAAAAGGGGTTTTACTATGGCGGCGCTCTTCAGGAAGAGCCATGTATAACGAAACAGTCCCGTCTCCCCTCAGAGGATGACCGGAGGTACATTTTCCCATGTCTTTCCCTTCTTTGCACATCGGTGATCTGGTCGCCCGCACGCCCATTGTTCAGGGCGGCATGGGTGTCGGCATATCTCTTTCCGGCCTGGCTTCCGCCGTCGCCAACGAAGGCGGCATCGGCGTCATTGCCGGCGCCATGGTCGGCATGCGCGAGCCGGACGTGGCCTCGAATCCCGTGGAAGCCAACATCCGCGCCCTGCGCCGTGAAATTGAAAAGGCCCGCGCCGCCACGCAGGGCATCATCGGCGTGAACGTCATGGTGGCGCTCACCACCTTTGCCGAAATGGTGAAGGCCGCCATCGAATCCCGCGCGGACATCGTGTTCTCCGGCGCCGGTCTTCCCATGGATCTTCCCAAGATCTTTCAGGAAACCTGCGAGCAGAAGAAGGAAGAATTCCGCACCAAGCTCGTGCCCATCGTTTCCTCCGGCCGCGCCGCCACGCTGATCGCCAAGAAGTGGATGGCCAGAACCGGCCTCATCCCCGACGCCTTCGTGCTGGAAGGCCCCAAGGCGGGCGGCCATCTCGGTTTTTCCGAAGACCATATCTTCGATGACTCCTTCGCCCTCGAAAATCTCGTTTCCGGCGTGGTGGATGCCGCAAAGGCTCTGGAAGACAAGGCCGGTCGCGCCATTCCCGTCATCACGGGCGGCGGCGTCTTCAGCGGCGCAGACATTGCAAAAATGATGGAACTCGGCGCTTCCGGCGTGCAGATGGCCACCCGTTTCGTGGCCACCAACGAATGCGACGCCGATATCCGCTTCAAGCAGGCCTATGTGGACGCCCGTGAAGAAGACGTGACCATCATTCACAGCCCCGTGGGCATGCCCGGCCGCGCCCTGAAGAACTCCTTCATCGAGGCCGCGCGCGAAGGCAGAAAAAAGCCCTTCAAGTGCGTCTTCCACTGCATCAAGACCTGCGATCCTTCCGCGACGCCCTACTGCATCTCCTCCGCCCTCATCAACGCCATGAAGGGCAATCTCGACAAGGGCTTCGTGTTCTGCGGATCCAACGTGGCCAAGGTGAAGAGCATCGTTTCCGTGCACGATCTCGTGGAGACCCTGCGCAGGGAATACGACGACTTCATGGCGCAGAAAAAGGCAGGCTGCGCCGTCTGATCCTCTTTTCCGACGCGTCTTTTCATCCTCTCTCCCGGTGAGAAAGAAGGCGTCGGCTTGCTCCTCCTGAGCAGAACAAAACGCCGCGGCAACGCGGCGTTTTTCTTTTCCCCTTCTTCCGTTCCCGAAAGAATCAGGCAAGAAAAAAAAAGAATAGTGTCTGTTCCCCGAATCCGTCACGGGCTATTCTCAGCATAACGATCGAAAAAGACCGCAAAGGGCCCGGACCTTTTCAGAACCTCATCAGGGAAACAGCCATGAATCGACGCCGCTTTCTCAAAACCTCGCTCATGACCACGGCAGCCGCAGCAGGCGCAGGTCTGCTCGGCCAGCCCATCCTCGCCCGACAGGCTGAGGCAAACGACAGCAACGGAGGAAAACGCATGAACATTCTGGTACTCACCGGCAGTCCCCGGGAACACGGCAATTCCAACACGCTGGCCTCGCACTTCATCCGCGGCGCGACCGAAGCCGGTCATAGCGTCACTCGCTTCGATGCCGCGCTCAAGAACGTGCATCCCTGCATCGCCTGCAACAGCTGCGGCATGAACGGCCCCTGCGTGTTCAAGGACGACTTCGAGTTCGTGCGCGAGCACATCATTCCCGCCGATCTCGTGGCCTTCGTCACGCCCATGTACTATTTCGGCATTTCCGCCCAGCTCAAGGCCGTGATCGACCGCTTCTACGCCATCAACGGATCCATCCACACGCCCAGGCAGGCCGTGCTCATCATGACCTATGCCAACAACTCAAAACGGAATGAAAGCCCCATTCTCACGCACTACGACGTGCTGCTGGAGTATCTCGGCTGGACCGATGCCGGCCGGATCATCGTGCCCGGCGTATGGACGGCCGGCTCCGTGGACAGAACGTCCTACCCCGACCAGGCCTACCGTCTGGGAAAAATCCTGCGCGGTTAGGAGTGCCGCCCCATGAACAGAAGAACCTTTCTCGGCATTCTGGCGGGCACGGTCGTCACGGCCGGGGCGGGAGCCGGTGGCGTGCTGGCCTTTCTTCGCCAGGAAAAATTCGGCGCGCTGCCCGAGGGAGAGGCACTGCAGCGCATCGCCGCCTCTCCCCATCAGGTGAACGGCGAGTTCCGCAACCTCGTTCCGCGCCCCATTCTCAGCGACGACAGCAGCTTTATCGAAGCCCTTCTCCGCTCGCTCGTGGAAAAGAAGCCGGACAACGTCGAGCCGCCCTGCCCCGTACCCTCGGTGCGGCCGGATCTTTGCAGCACCGATAAGGGAGACGTCATCATCTGGCTGGGACATTCCAGCTTTTTCCTCCGGCTCGGCGGCTGCACCGTGCTTATTGATCCTGTATTCAGCGATCATGCCGCGCCCGTGTCCTTCAGCACCAGAGCCTTTCCCGGCGCCACGCCCTGCTCGGCACAGGATATGCCCGACATCGACTTTCTGCTCATTTCCCACGATCACTGGGATCATCTGGACCATCCCACGGTCACGGCCCTCAAAGACAGAATACGGCATGTCGTCTGCGGACTCGGCACGGGCGCGCACTTGCGCCGCTGGGGATTTGCCGACCCCGTCATCCATGAACTCGACTGGGGAGAATCGTTCTCCGTGGACGGAAGGATGCGCGTCAGCGCCGTCACGGCGGCCCACTACTCGGGCCGGTCTCTTACGCGCAACCGCACGCTCTGGACGGGGTTCGTTCTGGAATCGCCCGGGCGAAGAATCCTCTTCAGCGGGGACAGCGGCTACGGCCCGCACTTTGCCGACATAGGAAAAACCTTCGGCGCGCCGGACGTGGCCCTGCTGGACTGCGGCCAGTACAACAAACGCTGGAAGTACATCCACATGACGCCGGAAGAAGCCGTGCAGGCCGCGCAGGATCTGGGAGCCGCGGCCCTCATGCCCGCCCATGTCGGAAAATTTGCGCTGTCCCGCCACTCATGGGACGAGCCTTTCCGCCGCGTATGGCGGGCCGCCGAAGAAAAAGGCCTTCCTCTGCTTACTCCGCGCATCGGAGAAAGCGTGCTTCTCGACAGGCCTCTTCCCGTCTTTCCCCGCTGGTGGGAAAACGGGGAGCTTTCCGGGAAAAAACAGTCCTCATGAGCGCCCTCCGGCATGGGAGCGCGGGGAGACAAAGCGCCCCGCCTCCTGCCGGAAAACGCTCCTCTCATTTTTGCAGCCGGCTGCGGCCGGTCGGAGGTCTCACATCATGTCGGAACCGGAGCGAAAGATACAGCTGCAGGAAGCCCTGAAAACAGAACTGCTCCGTCATCTGGAAAAACCGTGCATTCTCCAAACCGCCATAGAAGGGCTGCATCTTTCCCGCCGGGAAGACAGTCACGCTCCGGAACAGTGCTTTGAGCGCCCGCTGGCCGGTCTTGTCGTACAGGGCACCAAGCATTCCTTCATGGCCGGACGGGAATTCGTGTACACGGAAAACCAGTGCGTGGTGACCGGCGTGGACATGCCCATAGCCTCCTATGCGGACAGTCCATCCCGCGACCATCCCTTCCTTTTTCTCTATCTCTATCTGGACAGAGCCATGCTTGCCTCCCTGAGCCGGGAAATGAAGGCGCCTCTGCCTGAACAGACGGAGGAACGCCCCGGCGTTTCCATTGCCGATGCCGATACCGACATCATGGAAATGTTTCTGCGCCTCCTGCATCTTCTGGACAAGCCGGAGCAGATCGCCGTTCGCGCTCCCATGATGCTGCGCGAACTTCACTATCTTCTGCTCATCAGCCCGCACGGTCAGCTGCTGCGGCGTCTGAACACGCCGGGCACACAGCATCATCAGGTCGCCCAGGCCGTCAGCTGGATACGGGAAAACTACAAGGTTCCGCTGAAGGTGGAATCTCTGGCCCGTCAGGTACACATGTCCGCCTCCAATCTTCACCGCCACTTCAAGCTGATGACGGGCATGAGTCCTCTGCAGTACCAGAAGCAGCTGCGCCTCTACGAAGCCAGACGCCTCATGTTTCTGGAAAATGAGCGTGTCTCGGCCGCGGCCGTCAGCGTGGGCTACGAAAGCGTGACTCAGTTCAACCGGGAATACAAAAGAGTCTTCGGCGAACCGCCGCTCAGAGACAAGAACAGGAACCGGATGTTTTCCGACGCGTCCTGAAACGCGCCCTTTCTGATAAAACGGCAAAAACGCCCTTTCCGGACTTTCTCCGGAAAGGGCGTTCCCGTATCCGGCCCGCTTCAGACAAAGCGGCCGGCCCTCAGGGAGGGCGGACAAAGCCGCCCTTCCCTGTCGCCCGGCACGGAAATTGCGCCGGGATTCTCAGGCCGGACTAGCGCGATCCGGCCAGTCCGAGGCCGTTCAGCCATTCGCTCACGTCGTCTCCCGCGCCGGACACGCGGGACCCGCGCACTTCAAAACCTTTCAGCATACGGGCGTCGGGACAGAGACGCTTGAGATCACTTTCGCTTCTTCCGAAGCGGCTTCCCTCATGCGTGCAGAACGGAACCACGTTTTTGCCTGCCAGATTCACGCGCTCCAGCAGCGTGAAGAACGGCATGGGCAGCGTTCCCCACCAGTTGGGATAACCGATGAACACCGTATCGTACGCGCTCAGATCGGGCATACTGATGGAAATCTCCGGTCTGGCGTTGTCGCGCTGCTCCTGTCTGGCCTGTTCCACCACGGTGTTGTAGTCTTCAGGGTACGGTCTGACGGTCTTGAGCTCGACCATCTCCGCGCCCGTGCGTTCCTGAATGAAACCGGCAAGCTGACGGGTATTGCCGGAATGGGAAAAATATACAATGAGCATCCTTCCTCCTTCCGCTTCCGCGGCCAGGGCTGAATGATGAAGCAGCGCCGGAGCGGCAGCGGCCGCAAGTCCGAGCATCATGCCTTTCAGAAAATCTCTTCTCGACCGATACACATCCGCAAGCGACGCTCTGCCGCCGCTCTCGATCATGCCTTTTTCGTTATCCATGATGTTCTCCTGTTCGTCCCGGCATGATCAGTCTGCCGGGGAAAAGCCGATGGATGGCGTCACCGGATCACCGTTGTCCGTCCAAGGCGGACGAAGGGGGCGATCCTCGTTCCGGTTCCGGAAGGGCCGATCCATATTTCTGTTTTGATTGTAGCGAAACCGCGCCCGTTCTACAGACACGATCGTGGCAACTTCCTGCCCGATTCTGCCTAAGTACGCTTCCGTCGTGCCCCGGCCGTTGCTTCGCGCGGCGGCATGGCGATGCGCTCCGCCGCCCGCTCAAGCAACAGGGAAGCGGCTCCCGCAGCCGAAGCCGAAAGGCAGAAGACGGCCAGATAATCAAAAAGAAGACGGAAGAGACGATCGTCCGGATTCCATACCGTAAAGGACGTCGTCATGGTCAAGGGCAGCGCCAGTTCCCTTCCGGCAAAGGCCTGCACGCCGTAAAGGGCCAGAACGAGAACGGCGGCGGAAAGGTACGGCAGCATTCGGCGGGGCATGACGCGAACAAGCGCGGATACAAGCCTCTTCCGGCAGAGGCCGAGATGCGCCGCCCCCAGCAGAAAAGCCCAGTGGGCAAAGAACATGTGCCGCGAACGACCGGCAAGATCCGTCTTCCATCCCGTCAGTCCGAAAAGATGTTCGGAGAGCGGAACTCCGCTTATCAGTGCGGCGGCAAGAAACACCGCGGCCGCCAGCGTAAGAAGCGTACGGCCGGGCTGCACCCGCATGACCCCAGGCAGCGCCGACCACCAGCTTCCGTTGAGATACAGATGCGCCGCCATGAGCAGCACAAACAGAAGGCTCAGCCCTTCATGAACACCTACCCCCGTATAACGGGCCGCCATGAGCAGCACGAAGACCAGCGCCATTGCCGCATCAAGAGTCATGCGCAAACCAAGGCGAGCAGCCATGCGTTCTCTCCTTTCTGCAGGTATCCGGCAGATAAAAGCGCCGTGCTCCGAGCTACGCAGAGCACGGGAGAAAAAGCCCCCGTCTTCGGCGCGCCATGCCGGATGATTCAACGCCATGATAACGCCTTGCGCAGGAAGGCAGCCAGCTACGATGCTCTCTTTTTTTTGCCTGATCGTCCCGCAACAGAGAGAAAGAGCCGGAGAGAGGCCCGGCGCAATCCCCGGTACGCCGCATCCTGCAGGTTGGAGCCCGGCAGAAACTTCCGGCTCAAACGCCAAACCGAAAACTCAAAGCTCAGCCTGCGCTCTCTTCGGCGGCGTAAAATCGAAAGACGTGTACAAGCCCCGAGTCCCCGCCCTTTTTTCTTGACGAGGTCACGAAGATCGGCCTTTAAATACGAAAACGCCGCCCGCTCCCCCAGGGAGAACGAACGGCGTTTCTTACGGGCGGAGCGGAAAACATTTCCCGCCCCGCAGAGGATCATTCGCCTTTCCGAAAGCAGAAAGACGAGAAACACAGGCAGGTATCGGCGTAGGCCGTCCCTGCCCGGAAAACACTACGGACGAAGATAGGCAAAGCCCTCGCGCTGCAGCTTCACGATCTCCACCACGCCCGCGGGAACAACGACGCAGCCCGGCCAGAGCGAATCAGCAGGAACCTGAAACTTCGTCAGCGCATTGTTGCACAGCCGGATGGAAAGTCCTTCCTCCATGAGTCTGGAAGCCGTTTCGGCAAGTTCCTTATGCTCTGCGGTGAACAGCTGAACGGCAGGTCCGTTGGCCACGAGCACGATGCGGAACGCCTCTCCCGGCAGACCGGTTCTGTAATTCGCCACGTTGCTGAGAGCAAGGCCGAGACGGGCCGGATCGTTGTCGTCCACGTGAATGACGAGATCGTAGTACATACGCGCCTCCCTTTTACTTGCGCAGTTCGGAATACCAGCCCGCTGCCTGACGGAGCAGACGCATGCTGCGTTCCGCCATGGCGAAAGGCTCGTTCATGTAACCGTCGAGCAGGAGCGTGCTGTCGAACAGCGCGTTCACCATATCCTTGAACGTATCGTCCTGCTCGCCTTCCTTGCAGATGCGCATGAGGGAGCGCACCAGAGCGTGATCGGGATTGAGTTCAAGAATCTTCTGGGGAATGCCGTCGCTCTTCTGCATGACGCGCATGAGCTTCTCCATGGACGAGCTCACGCCGTCGGGAGAAACCAGGCACGCCGCGCCGTCGATGGGCTTCGTCGTCACGCGCACGTCCTTCACCTGATCGCCGAGAATGGTCTTCACCGCGCTGACGAGCGCGTCGAGTTCCGGCTTTTCCTCTTCGGAAAGAGGTTCGGGTCTGGGCTCGGCGTCATCCACGTCGGGGAAGGCGTCCAGCGCGCCGGCTTCGGCAAGCTCCACGGACTTGAAGGGATGCTTCTGGTATTCCATGATGGCTTCCAGAGCAAATTCATCGACAGGATCCGTCAGATACAGAACCTCAATGCCCTTCCGGCGGAACTGGCCGAGATGCGGATTCACCTTGGCCGCCTCCAGAGAGGAAGCCGCCACATACCAGATCTCCTTCTGCTCGGACTTCATGCGGGAAATATAGTCGTCCAGGCTGACAAGCTTGTCCTCATGCAGCGTGGAGAAATAACGCAGCAGAGGCGCCACGCGGTCGCGGTACTGGAAGCTGTCGAAACCAAACTTGATGTACTTGCCGTGCAGCTTCCAGATGGCTTCGTACTTCTCAGGATCGTTCTTCGCCAGGCGCTCGAAATGCGTGAGCAGCTGACGGGTGATGGTCTGGGAGATCTTGCGCAGCACCACGTTTTCCTGAAGCGTCTCACGGGAAATGTTGAGCGGCAGATCCTCGGTATCCACCACGCCCTTCAGGAAGGCGAAGTAGTTGGGCAGAAGTTCCTTGTTGTGACGGTCGATGAGCACGCGGCGCACATAAAGATCCGGGCCCCATTCGTCCCTGCGTTCGTCGAACACTTCCACGGCGCTGCCGGGAATGTAGAGCAGACAGTTGAACTGCACCGGCGCGTCCACGGAGAAGTGGATCACGTCCAGAGGTTCCGTCTGATCATAGGTGAGGTACTTGTAGAACTCGTTGTACTGTTCCTTCGTGATGGAGAACTTCGGCTCACGCCACAGGGCCGCCGTGGTGTTGATACGGGAACCGTCCAGCTGAATAGCAAAGGGCAGGAAGTTGGAATGCTTGCGGATCACGCTTTCAAGACGGAACTTTTCCTCGTATTCGTGAGCGTCGTCGCGCAGGAAGATCTTCACGCTGGTGCCGCGGCGGAGGCCTTCGGCTTCGGCGCCTTCCAGCGTGCGCAGCGTAAAGCTGCCCGTGCCGTCGCTCGTCCAGACATGGGGCGTGCCGTCGCCCGTGGCGGACACGGACGTGACTTCCACCTTCTTCGCCACCATGAACACGGAATAGAAGCCGATACCGAAACGGCCGATAATGCTGGCCGCATCGTCGGAGGCGGAATCGTCATGCTCGACGATGGGTTCCTCGCCCTCAACGCTTTCTTCGTCGCTCCCGGGCTTGTCTTCCGCCTTTTCCGCCGGAGCTTCGGCAACCTTTTCCGCTTCCCGGGCCTTCAGGAACTGTTCGGAACCGGAACGGGCAATGGTGCCGAGGTTGTCGATCATTTCCTCTTCCGTCATGCCTATGCCGGTATCGGCAACGGTAATGACATGATTGTCCTTGTCGGTGCTGATGCTGATTTCCAGAGGAAGATCGGGATCACGAACCTCGCCGCCCGTGGTCTGAAGGAAGCGGACCTTTTCCAGAGCGTCGGAAGCGTTGGAAAGAAGTTCACGAAGAAAGATCTCGTGGTTGGTATACAGAGAATGTGTAAGAATATTGAGCAGCTTGCACGTTTCCGCGCGAAACTGATGCGTGGTTTCCGCCATAACATGGCCTCCTGATATACTTCCGGTCAACGGCGGCCGGGCCGCCTGCCGGATAGGACTGCAAGGAAAAGGCCCGAATCTGGGCCATGACAGTCACATAAGGCGAAACGAGTCCAAGTCAAGAGCAGGGCGCGAAAAAAGCCGGACCCGCCGCAGGGCGCGGCAGGTCCGACCTCATCCAAAGGAGCCTGTCCGGCTTTCCGGTCAGACGGCTTTTTCCGCTGCGGACGGAGAACGGCCGTCTGCCGGAAACAATCATGCTTCCGCACGGAGCAGAAGAAACTCCGCAGAAGCGGGCACTTCGGCGTTGAAACGCGCCTGTGCCGAAAGAGGCAGGCAAACGCTCCCCTTCAGCATCCTTTCCGTCAAACCGATTCCCCTGCTCCGAGATTTCCGGGGGAATGGCGTCCGGCACGTTTCAACCAGAAAATGCCCTAAAAAGGATGCTCCATGGTCGTGCCGAGCACCGTGCTCAGCAGCGAGGAGGAAATACCGGCATGCCCCCAGGCATAGGTGCGCACACCGGAGGCAGGAATGCTTCCGTTTTCGCCGAAGCGGGCCGAAAACGACGTATCCGCCCGCTGTACGAAGGCGCTCAGCTCTTCCGAACTCACGATGGGGCAGCGCTCCGAAGCGTACGGCTCCCGGTACTCCACCAGCAGCTTGCTGCCGCCGTTGTTCGTAATCCACTCGTACTGGCTGACCAGAACGCCCGCCGTCCAGCCCCGGCCGTGCTGTGCAAAGGCGCTCATCCAGGGATCGAGCTGCACCGGACGGATGAACACGCGCTGCGTCACGCTCTCGGGCTTGTCGCTGCCGCAGGCATAAAGAATGGGAAGAAACTCAAGATTGGTCGCCATAACGCCGGGATACCAGTACTTCGAGCCCGCGTCGGCCAGCGCCACCACAAGCTGGGCGTTCTCACCGGCGTTCAGACTGTACCATACCGTTCCCGCCTCGGAACGGGGAAGTTCCCGCTCCGTGGAAAGCATGACCGTCATTTTTCCCTGCGTCACAGGCTCAAGTCCGGGAGCCGCCTTGACCGCCACAGCAGGACGCGCCGTGGAGACAAATACGGCGGACTCACCCTCCCCGCGAATCAGCGCCCACTGAGCACAGGCCGCCGAAGGAACCGACAATGCCAGAAAGGCCAGAAGCATAAACAGTCTTTTCATAACACGCTCTCCGTGTTTCGTGTTCCGGCTCATTCCGGAACAGGCCATCAGCGTAGCAGAACGCGCATGAGAAGGGATCGGCAAAACGGACCGGAAGACATGAGTAATCATGTTCTCCGGCAGAAAATCACGGCGCTGCCCGGTTGAATCCTCCACTGTTCAGTCCCGGACTTTTCCAGACCGCCGCATATTCCTTCCGGCAGCGCATACCTGTCAGTTCTTCTGGAAAGCGCGCGGCAGAATCTTCCGCAATTCACGGCACACGACCGGACGGCTCCGGAGGTTCCCCTTCCCCTCCATAAGAGGATCTGCACGACATTGGAACGACCGGCAAAAGGCACAGCGCACAAAAAAAGCCGGTCCTTCCGCAAAGAAGAACCGGCCTGTCTCACGTCCGGCAGAACCGGACGCTTTCATCCTTCATCAGGAGAGCTGCTGAATGCCGTCGAGCTTCCAGCTGTCGCCCTCGGCACGGGAGCACACGAAGTGCCAGACTTCGCGCACCTGTTCAGGACGGGCGGCATGCTGATCTTCGCGCATGAGCACGTCGAAGTACACGGCCACACGGCGCAGATCGCCCTCGTCGCGGACTTCGATGATGGAAGCGTTCACCAGCAGAATTTCGGTCTTTCCGGGATTAGGATCCTCTTCGGCCTGCTGACGCAGTTCCTTCATGACGTCTTCGGTGGCGAAGTTGGCGATGTCGTCAAGATCGCGCTTGTCCCACGAAGCCTGCATGCGGGAATAGGCCGCCTTGGCGCCGCGCAGGAATTCATCCTGATCGAAATCGGCGGGGAGCGTCACTTCGGAAGATTCTTCCGCAGTCTGAGCCTGCTGCACGTTCTGTTCGGAGCGCAGGTTGTCCCAGGAGCTGCCCTGGCTGTACTGCCGGGGAGCCTCATAGGGGCGTTCATTCTGCACCGTATTGTCGGACGAAGACTGACCACCGCGGAAACGACGGAACAGGCGGACGCCGAAGTACACGAGCAGACCAAGAAGCAGAATATTCATGAAGCCGCCTATCATGCCGCCGGCCATGCCGGGACCGCCCAGGAGCGAGCCGAGGAACGTGCCGGCAAGAAGGCCGCCGAACAGACCGCCGAGAAGACCGGTGTTGCTGCGGGCCATGGTAGCGGCGCCGCCGTCGGCACGGGAGCTGTTCAGGGGAGCCTGACGATTGACGGTGGAAGTGCCGCTGCGAAGGGTTCCGGAAGGCGGCGTGGCAGGACGACTCATGATGGTGGAACTGCCGAAGCTGCGCCCTCTGCCGAGACGGGCGGCATCCGCATAATCAGGCATGGCAAGGGAGAGCGTGGCCAGGCAGGCCGCGCAGAGGGCAAGAGTTTTCCAGGTTTTCATGTTCTTTCCTTATGGGCTGAGGTAGCCGTCCCTCCGGCGGCAGGAGCGCGATCCGGGGACGGTCAAGATTACCATAATCATGAAAATGAAAAATGGGAAGAGCCTGCAAGACTCTTTCCCCATGAAAGATACTTTCCCGCTTTCCTATTCTCCGACGGCACGCACGAAAAGCATGATCGCGGCCACGGACAAAAAGACAAGTACGATCTTATAGAAAAGCTGCTGATTGATGCGACGACCTATTTTCACGCCTGCAACCTGTCCGATGGCACATCCAATGACGCCAGCAAGAGCAATCGGAAAAAGGGGAGCCGTATACAGACCTGCCACCGCCTGCGAAACAACCGATGTTACCCCGGTGAAGGCGTAGAATATGCTCATGTTGCCGCGTGCTCTGTCCGGGCTCCAGTGCTTGAGGAGAATATAAATGCCGAGCGGCGCGCCCACCATTGCTACGGAGCCGCTGACAAAACCGCAGATGACGCCAGCAATGAGTCCCGTCATCGTGGAGTCCGGCAGATGCCAGGACGCCGTTTTGCGGAAGAACTGCATGGCAAGAAAGCAGACAAGCATGGCGCATACCATGAGCTGCAGAATCTGCATGGAGGCCATGCGAAGCACCAGAACACCGAGAAAGCAGCCGGGAATGCACCCGATCACCAGTTCCCGTATATCCTTCCAACTGCAGAATTTCCGGTAGGCATAGGAAAGATGCATCGTGCCGACGAGTCCCGTCAGGCAGGAGACCAGCACCGCGTCGCTCGGGCTGAGCACCGTGGTCATGATGGGCATGGACACCATGATGGCGCCTATTCCCGTAGCTCCGCCGATGACGCCACCGACCACCCAGGCAAAGGCCACAACAACATAAACCAGAAGCATTTCCATACGCCTCTCCCTTCATGATGCGGTCAGCGTGCGGCACATCATGAAAAATATAAAATTTGATGGAGTTATACTCTACCTATTTTTTTCTGTCCAGAGCCGATGTCAGGAGAAAAGCCACCCTGAGCGACATTTAAAAAACATCCGCACCGGAGCCGGCGCGGCAACGACAGACAAAAAAAGGACAGGAGAAAACTCCTGTCCTTTTTTCATTCATGAGGGGAGAAGGCAGGGCCTTCTCCCTGTGGATCTTATTCTTCTTCCCACTTGATGAAGCCGGGCTTCACGTCGGTCATGGCATTGACGATGAGTTCGACAAGGCCGCCGTACTGCATGCCGTTCTTCTCAAGGAGGTTGTTCTGTTCGAGCAGTTCGCGGATCTGGCCCTTGCAGTTGGAGCAGGGAGCGCAGATGTACTTCTTGACTTCAGGACCGAGGCAGTCCTTGAAGGCGCCGCAGATCTGTTCCATCTTCTTACGGCCGGTGATGTTCATACGCCATTCGTTGATGTTGTTACGCGTCATGATGGCGAAACCGGAACCGCCGCCGCAGCAGTAGTTTTCCACGCCGTGGGGCGTCATTTCACGGAACTGCGGGCAGATGGCGTGCAGAACGTCGCGCTGGGGCTTCACAACACCCATGAGACGCACGAGGTTGCAGGGGTCGTGCAGAGTCACGGGGAAGTTGTTGCGGCTGGGATCGAGCTTCAGGCGGCCGCCGAGCACGATGTCGCGCAGAACGGGGAAGCAGCTTTCGCGGGGGATGTTCAGATCGGGGGGCAGAATACGGTCGGCGATGACGGTGAGAGCCTTGTGGGCATGACCGCATTCACCGAGCACGATCTTCTTGACGCCGAGCTTCTTGGCCGCTTCGGCATGCTTGATGGCCACGCGGGCCGCCTGCACGTCGTCGTAGAACACGCCGTAGTTCACGGAGTCGTAACCGGCGATTTCGGAGCTGAGGGTCCAGGAGAGACCGGCGGCTTCGAAAATAAGGGAGAAGGCCGCGATGTTGTCGGGCCAGGCGAGCATTTCACCGGCATTGTGGATGAGCAGAATGTCGGCGTTCGGCACGTCCCAGGGGGTCTTGAATTCGTATTCCGTGGTTTCGACGTAGTCTTCATCGATGAATTCCACGGTTTCCTTCACAACATCGGGGTTCATGCCGGTGGAGGAACCGACTTCGAGCTGGAGCTTGGTGCCCTTTTCGTGCAGTTCGCGGGGATTCCAGCCGAATTCCTGGCTGAAGAGCTTGCGCAGTTCACGGGCGATGAGGCCGTTGTCCACGCCGATGGGGCAGACCTGGGCGCAGCGGCGGCACAGGTTGCAGCGGTAGGCGAGTTCGGCCAGACGAACGACGGTCTTCCAGTTCAGTTCGGTGTCGCCGTAGCGCCACTTGGCGAGGGGTTCCTTCTTCACATACTGCTTGTAGATGCGGCGGAACAGCTCGGAACGGAAGTTCGGACGATACATTTCATGCTCGCCGGACATTTCGTACAGATGGCAGGCGGCGGAGCAGGAGTTGCACTGCGCGCAGTAGTCCATCGTGGTGTCGAGCATGGCAAGGCAGGTCCAGTTGTTCTCGGGAGTGAACAGCTTGCGCACGCCGTCGAGGAAACGGTTGACCAGCTCTTCCTCTTCGGCCTTGGTCTGAGGCACGGGAATGAGCAGCACGTTTATGTCGTCGAGCAGGCAGCAGTACTGCTGCTTCTGAGCGTCGGTGATGACTTTCCAGGGATAGGTCTGGTAATCCACGGGCATGGGACGAAGGGTGTTCACGTCAACCGTGGTAAGCTGCCCTTCTTCCCTCGACAGATCATTAAAGGTAAGTTCCTGCGAAGTTTTCATGTGGGGCTCCTTAGTCCTGCTTCTCGGGGTTGGAAGTGGCAACTTCTGCCCAGGTCTTTCTGCCGTCGCCCTGAACATGGGGGGCACGCCAGCTGACGGGCAGATTCAGGTTGTTGGCAAGCTGCTTCTGAAGCTTGGGGTTGTTGATGGTGGGAGCGTCACCCCAGCGGATGTCGTGCCAGGTGAAGTACTTCATGAAGAGGTGTCCCAGGAAGCTGTAGGGAACCCAGAAGAACATGAAGAAGCCGAGCAGCAGGTACAGAATGTACAGGGGAGTCATTTCCATGGCAGTGAAGGTCAGCATGCCATAGATGAAGCTGTTGCCCATGAGGGCGAAATCATACACGCCGTGCCAGAGGCAGAGCATGAGGCCGAACAGGCCGTAAACGCCGAACAGGCCGAGGTTGAAGAAGTGTTCGTTGGTGGTGTACTTGCGGAGGCCCTTGTCGCACAGACGGCGCTGAATGAGGCCCACGGCGCCGAACAGGATGCCGGCAAAGCCGAACACGTCGCACAGCACGGTGACGGCGGTGCAGAAGGTCACGAAACCTTCGGCTTCAGCCATCATGCCGAACGCGGCGAGCACGCTCATGCCCATGGCGCCGATAAGCAGGTACAGACCGATATGGAAGGGATAGGTGCGCACCCAGAGAGTGCGGTTGTGTTCCCATACAGCCTTGAGGAAGAGAGCTTCGATGAGGAAGCCCTTGAGAGCGCCGACCATGCAGCTGCGATGCTTGTCCTTCCACCATTCGGTGTCTTCCAGATAGCTGCCGCCGTATTCGACCTTTTCAGGGGCTTCATGCGCTACGGGATACAGTTCCCAGCGCAGATGCTGAGGTTTCTTGAGATAGCCGATGATTTTCATCAGGGCCACGGCCACAAAGGCGATGACTGCCGCATAGGCCAAACAATAGAAAAAGATGCTCATGGTTGTCTCCTGTCGCGTTGTCCGCCAACTTGCATCCTGACCGGAGAAATGGTTCCGGTCATCATTTCCGCACCAAGCTTTCCACCGCCTGCCGCACCGTCGTAATCAGATAAAAACGTGAGGAATTATACCTCGTTACACCTTACGATAGCGACTTTTCCCGGCGGCATGACCGGCGCATGAATACACCGAAGGAAAGCTGATGAAGACTACACCACAACACGCAAAAAAACAAGTCTGCATCCACAAGAACTTTCACAAGGTCACAGCGGACAGGCTCTGCCGAGGAAAGTCTTGCTCCTCAACCTATTAATAAGTACACTGCGCATGAATTCAAGCCCCGGAGGACGGATGTACGTTTATCTCATCGGCGCAGGCCCCGGCGATCCCGGCCTGCTCACCTGCAAAGGCAGACAGGTGCTTTCCGAAGCGGATGTCGTCGTGTACGACTATCTTGCCGGCAACGAGCTTCTTTCCCTGGCCCGGCCCGATGCCGAATTTATCTATGTAGGCAAAATCGCTGGCAATCATGCCATGAAGCAGGGCGACATCAACAAGCTGCTCATCGCGAAGGCGAAGGAAGGAAAAGTCGTCGCGCGCCTCAAGGGCGGCGATCCCTATATTTTCGGCCGCGGCGGAGAAGAGGCCGAGGAACTCGTGGATGCGGGCGTTCCCTTTGAGGAAATCCCGGGCATTTCCAGCTCCATAGCCGGTCCGGCCTACGCGGGCATTCCGCTCACGCACCGAGCCTATTCCTCCTCCGTTACCATCATTACCGGTCACGAAGATCCCACCAAGCCCGGATCCGTGCACAACTGGGACGCTCTTGCCCGCAGCGCCTCCACGCTCGTGTTTCTCATGGGCATGAAGAACCTGCCTGAAATCGCGGCCAAGCTTATGGAAGCCGGCATGAGCGGAGACACCCCCGCGGCGCTGGTGCACTGGGGCACCACCGACAGGCAGCGCTCCCTTGCCTCCACGCTGGCCGATCTGCCCGACGCCGCCGTGCGCGAAGGCTTCACCAATCCTTCCATCATCGTGGTGGGCGACGTGGTGAAGCTCAAGGACAAGCTCGACTGGTTCGAGAAGAAGCCGCTCTTCGGCCGCACCGTGGTGGTGACCAGAGCCCGCGAACAGGCCAGCGGCAGCGCGGCCCTGCTCGCCGCCAAAGGCGCCCGGGTCATCCAGTTCCCCACCATCAGGATCGTGCCCATGCCGGACTATGCGGAACTCGACGACGCCGTGAGCCATCTTTCCCGCTACGGCTGGGTGGTGTTCACTTCGGTGAACGGCGTGCGCTTCTTCCGGCAGCGTCTTGACGCGCTCGGACTCGACGCCCGCGCGCTCGGCTCCGTCAAGGTGGCGGCCATCGGCCCCGCCACGGCCAGAGCCGTGGAAGGCATGGGCATACGCCCCGATCTCGTGCCCGCCTCCTATGTGGCCGAAGGCGTGGCGCAGGCCATGCTCGATCTCGGCATGAAGGGACAGAAGGTTCTTCTTCCCAGAGCCGCGGAAGCCCGCGACGTACTGCCCAGAGCCCTGCGTGAAGCGGGCGCGGAAGTGGACGTCATTGCCGCCTATGAGAACGTGCCTTCCGACGAGCACCGCGAACTGGTGATGGAAGCGCTCGAAGCCGGAACGCTCGACTGCGTGACCTTCGGATCCTCCTCCACCGTGCGCAACTTCCTTGCCTCCATTCCGCTGGACGAACTGAAGAAGCATCCCGGCGTCCGTTTCGCGGCCATCGGCCCCGTCACGGCCGACACCATGCGCTCTCTCGGCCTCAATCCCGACATCCAGCCGGAAGCATTCACCATTCCCGCGCTTGTGGACGCCGTTTGCGACGCCTTTGCGGGCAAGGAGCAGGCATGACTCTCAGGCTCGGCATTCTTGCATCCGGCAGCGGCACCAACGCCCAGGCCATGATCGACGCCGTCGAGGCCGGGAAGCTGGACGCAGACATACGCATCATCATTGCCAACCGTCCCGGCGCGCCGGTGCTCGACCGTGCCAAAAAGCACGGCATTGCGCACCTGTGCCTCGATCACAAGACCTTCCCGGACCGCGAAACCTTCGACCGTCGCATGGTTGAGGAGCTGCTGGCCGCAGGCGTGGATACCGTGGCCCTTGCCGGCTACATGCGCCTCGTCACCCCCGCCTTTCTCGACGCCTTCCCGAACCGGGTGCTCAACGTGCATCCCGCCGTGCTTCCGGCCTTTCCCGGCACGCACGGCGCGCGCGACGCCTGGGAATACGGCGCCCGGTTCAGCGGCTGTACCGTGCACCTCGTCAACCCCGTCATGGACGGCGGCCCCATCATCGTGCAGGCCACCCTGCCCGTGCGTCAGGATGAGGACGATGAGGCGCTGCTTGACCGCATCCACGTCTTCGAGCACCGCATCTACGTGCAGGCCCTGCAGTGGCTTGCCGAAGGACGCCTTTCCCTCGAAGGACGGCGCATTCTGCTCGCTCCGGCAGACAGACCGCTGGCTCCGCAGCCGGAGCTGGCCCTTGTCTGGCCTCCTCTGGAAGAAGGCTTCTGAGTTCTTTGCAACATTCACCGCCGGGCCGATGAGGCCCGGCTCACCCCGCGCGGTCTGTCCGCGCAGATGCGGCTGCTTTCAGCCGAGGGAGATTTCATGAAAGCTTTCCGTTTTTTCGCCCTGTGCGTCATGGCTGCCTGCCTGTGCCTGAGCTCTCAGGCCTTTGCCGCCGATGAGGCGCCCCGCAAGGCCGAACGCCGCACGCCCGTGGTCGTGGAATTCGAAGGCAACGACAGCATCGGCGCAGACCTGTCCGCCAGCCTGCAGCAGAAGATCAACGCATCCAATCCCGCGAATCCGACCCGCGAGGCCAAGTTCCGCATTCTGCTTTCCACGGCTTCGGAATTTCCCTCCCGCCCCGGCGTCGGTTCCGTGTACGCCGTCGTGTGGACGCTGTCCCTCTCCGAAGGCTCCATGGAATACTACCTCGTGCGGCATCTCGGCATCGTGACGCCCGACACCGTGGATGAAGTCGCCGACCGCATCGTCAGCCGCACGGACGGCGTCGTTGCCCGCTACGGCTATCTCGACCGCGACAAATAAGCCTTTTCCCTCTCCGGCGGAGTCCGTCTCCGCCGGAGCCTTTTTCCGCCGCGCATCATTCTCCGGTTTCTTTCCGGGCAGTCCGCGTCTTCTTCCTGCCGGAGGATTCCGCCGTGCATCACCCTTCCATGAAATCGCTTCCGGCCGCGCTCGCGACCTCCTGGCATGACGGGCATCACGTTGCCCTCGGCATCTTCCGTTTTCTCATTCCCATCGTCATTCTCGTCCGGGTGCTGGAAGTAAGCGGCCTCATTCCGTGGCTGTCCATGCCCATGCGGCCCGTCATGGATCTCATCGGCCTGCCTGCGGAACTCAGTCTGGCATGGATCTCGTGCGTGCTCGTGAGCATGTATTCCGGACTCATGGTGCTTATTTCCCTTGCGCCGCAGCTTCCGGAGCTTACCATCGCGCAGATGACGGTGTTCGGCGTGCTGGTTCTCATCGCCCACAGCCTCGTGCTTGAAGTGCGCATTGCCGGGCAGTGCGGCGTATCCATGCGCTTCCAGTTTTTTCTGCGCCTCTTCTCCGGCATTCTTGCGGCCTTTCTGCTGCATCTTGTTCTCGACGGCTTCCATCTTCTGCAGGACAAGGCCGTTTTTCTGCTGGCCGCCGAAGAAAGCGCCGGCTGGGGAGACTGGCTTCTGCAGCAGATAAAAACGCTCGCACAGATGTACGTCATCATCTGCGCGGTCATGCTGCTTCAGCGCTTTCTCGACGCCTTCCGCATTTCCGAACTGATGGGCCGGCTGCTCGGCCCGCTGCTCCGCCTGCTGGGCATTTCCCCGAAGGCCGTGTCCGTAGTCGTCATAGGCTTCACCATGGGCCTTCTCTACGGCAGCGGCATACTCATCAAGAGCGCGCATCAGGGAACGCTTTCCCGACGCGACACGCTCTGCGCCATTTCTCTGCTGGGGCTTTCCCACTCGCTCATCGAAGATACGCTGCTGCTTACGCTGGTAGGCGGCAGCCTGTGGGGCCTGCTCGGCTTCCGCCTTGTCTTCACGCTGGCGGCCGGAGCGGCCATCAATGCCTTCTACCCCGTTCTGCAGCGCCTTGCAGGGGCAGATCTCGAGGTTTCCCATGAAAACACTGTGGATCAATGCCGGTGAGATTTCCGGCGACCTTCAGGGCGGCGCGCTGCTTGCCGCTCTGCGCGACACCGCTCCGGAACTCGACCTGCGCGTCGTGGGCATGGGGGGCGACAACCTTGCCCGCGCCGGACAGGAAAACCTCCTGCGCGTGGAGGAACTTTCCGTCATGGGCATCGTGGAAGTGCTCGCCGCCCTTCCGCGCGCCTTCCGACTGCTTCGCCGCATACGCCGGGAAATGGAACGCATACGTCCCGATGCCGTGCTTCTCATCGACGCGCCGGAGTTCAACTTCCGCGTGGCGAAAATCGCCCACCGGCTCGGCATACCGGTGTACTACTTCATTCCGCCGAAAGTGTGGGCCTGGCGCACGGGCCGCGTGGAGTTTCTGAAAAAGCACATCCGGCGCATCTTTTCCATTCTGCCCTTCGAGGTGGATTTCTACCGCTCCCACGGCATGGACGTGACGTATGTGGGCAATCCGCTGGTGGATCTTGTGGACTATGAGGGCATCAAAGACGTTTCTTCCGTACCTCACCGCATAGGGCTCATGCCCGGAAGCCGCCGCAAGGAAGTGGAATCCCTGCTGCCCGCCTTCGCCGGTGCGGCGCAGAAGCTCGTGCAGCGTTTTCCCGATCTGGAATTTCACTGCATCCGTTCCTCCAACTTTACCGAAGAGTATCTGCGCTCGCTCTGGAACTGCCCTCTTCCGCTCATCATGCACGACGGCAGCGACCGCTACCGCCTCATGCGCACCTTTCAGTGCATCATGGCCGCTTCCGGCACGGCCACGCTGGAAACGGGTCTCGCCGGCGTGCCCACGCTCGTGGCCTACAAGGTTTCTCCGCTCTCCTACTGGATAGGCCTTCATGTGCTGAAGGTGAAGTGGATCAGCCTGACCAACCTCATCATGAACCGCACCGTGTTTCCCGAACACATCGAAAAGGATGCCGATCCCGAACCGCTGGCCGCGCGCATGGAGGACTGGCTCGCCCATCCGGAAAAGCTCGATGCGATCATCCGCGACCTGGATGAACTGCGCGAACGCTGCGGCGCCCCCGGCAGCGCCCGCCGCGCCGCCGAAGCGCTGAAGAAAGAGCTTCTCTGAAAAGTCGCCTCACACAGGAAGCAGCGCGGCCTCCGTCCGCCATGGCGGCAAGCCCGTCTTTTCCACAAAACAGCAAAGCCTGTCGGAAAATTCCCGACAGGCTTTTTTCATCATGTTGCCATGTTCCGTAAGCGGCGTGCGTATCGTTCCCGCACACACGGCATTGACGCGGACCCCCTTCGGTCCAAGGTCAATGGCCAGACTTTTCGTTATCTGCCCCAGGGCGCCCTTGGTCAGACCATAGCCGAAACTGTTGGACTTGCCCACGTAGCACTGGTCGGACGCATTGATGACCACGCTTCCGCCGCCGTTTTCCAGAATATGGGGAACAGCCGCGCGGAGCGTATGCACCGTGCCCTTGATATTGGTGTCAATCATAAGATCCAGCTCTTCCTCGCTGATGTCCAGCATGGTGTTGCAGCGATGAATGCCGGCATTGGCCACCACCGTGTTCAGACCGCCGAACGCTTTGCACGCGGCGTCAACGGCTCTGTCCAGATCTTCACGGCAACGGGTGCTGCCTTCCACAAACAGAGCGCCCGTTTCCCCGGCAAGTTTCGTTCCGTCTTCCACGTTGATATCCATGAAGGCCACATTCCAGCCCTCTTTCACGAACTTCCGCACGCAGGCGGCCCCTATGCCCGTGGAACCGCCCGTGATGAATACCGTTTTTGCGTTGCTTCCCATAGCTACTCCTTTATTGATCCTGAACGAGAGCAATGCCTCTGTCCCGACAGAGCGCTTCTATGCTGCGGTCATACGTCGCTTCCGCCTCCCGGGAGAAAAAACATCCGGGGACGCCTTCATTATGATCGCGGTGATGCGCAACGCATTCACAGCACTTGCCGTGCCTCGGACAGTTGTAGGTGCAGGGACATGGTCTTTTATTATCGCAGCTCATGGATCCTCCCATAATATATATGTACGGGGAAACACTATCACATAACATCGTGAAAAATCAACGGAAGGAGCCATCTCTTTCCATGCATGACGAAACGCCCATGCCTGTGCCCTTTGCTTCTTCAGAAGAACCCCCTCCTATTTCCCATTCCTGTAAAGGATGCTTCTTTCGCAAAAGCGCAACATTTCCGATCTTTTCCATAAAAGCGATGCGATGAGCATCGTTTACGCGGCGATTTCATACTATATATGAGTGCTCAATGCACACCGGCAACAGCTTTTCATGAAAGTCACATCACAACTGATCCATCCTTCAAAAGGAGAATCCTCCCCGGCGGACTTCTCCGCACGAAACAGCGCTGCTCTCTCCTCCGAAAAGCAGAAACGCCTCCCCTTCCCCCCGCAGCCTGCGCCTTTTCGGGGCTCCCCCCATACGGAAATTCCGAAGCTCTCCGCTCAGCGTTTTCCTTCTCCGGAGCATAGTTCCATCAAACGGCTCAGGCTCTTGCGTCGATCAGTTGACCGCCCTGCGCAACGCTCCGTCAGGAGTCAGGACCGCCCCTTCAAGGGGCGGTTTGATTTGACCCTATAAGGGTCTGTTA
>OOCM01000146.1_pt1 | contig 76423 bp, 65 predicted proteins | sample 1671111 | NCBI WGS metagenome assembly OOCM01 (sample SAMN06348123, study PRJEB24527) | human gut metagenome | biome: human gut; feature: ankylosing spondylitis patient; material: feces | host: Homo sapiens | place: China | collected 2015-10 | reverse complement strand
GTATAGATTCGATTCGTTTGGCTCGTGTACACTCCCATTCATCGACTGGATACATCTTACTCCAAGCCTCAAAAAGTCTTCTTTGATGACGACTTAGATTGTACTCCTTGTATTCTTTATCCATATAAAGAGCAGCACGGGCTACTTGACCTTTAGCTCTATCCGGTGGTTCGAATCTATTCCCATCTATTTTTGCCTCACACGTTCCAAAAGCAGATTGAACACCAGGTAACTCTGAGTATTGCTTATTGCTTCTCGCTGCATTGACAGAGCCGACTGCTGGAAACAAATTGTACATGTCAGACTGCATATATCTATATGTTTTATTTACTTTTTCTGCACATTTTCGTCCTTTGAAACTTTTACCTTTATTGTCTACACAAAGGGGATGACCTTCGCGCCATTCAGTAAAAGCTCTGCCAAAGTTTTCAGCAGGCACACTATGTTCCCACTCAATTTTATATGATCTTTTTTGATGTTTCTCTGCTATAAATCCATCTGGGAGACATATCCTTTTTTGGTCATCATATTCATATCCGCAGTATAGCGTAACTTGGTGGTCGTAATACACCTCATCTTGCAGTAGGTGCTTAGCCTTGTTGAAACTATCATTGAAAGTATTAATTTTAGCTAAAGTAATATTTGGAGATAGAAGAAGAACGAATAAAAAAAAGCAGTTTTTTCATGTTTTCCTCTAAAACTTCGGCGAGTCAAAATTCATAAAAAAGATCGCTATGTGATCAATACTCAAATCTATGTCCTATACACTTTCACATGAAACATCGGTAAAAGCAGCCAGAGTGTTCCTGTGTATAACAACTAAAGCATACCATGATAATTCGCTGTTGTTCTATAACTTAAGAGACTTAATGCATTTTCTTTGTCCATTTTCCGTCAGAACCTGCAGGAAAGCATCACGGATAACATCCCTGGGATAACGCCCCAGCAGAGGTATGTTTTTTTGGGGGATCATTCCTCCAGCCATCGTCGCATGTCCTCCTCCATCTCCGTATCCATGGAGCGCATCACGAACCAGATGCCCCGCATGGATGGCTGGAGTCTCAGAGCGGACTGAAAATTTGACACCATCCTCTCTGTAGGAAAAGACGACTGCTATCTCCACTTCCTGTAAAGCCAAGATGAAATCAGAGATAGTGGCGATCAGAGAATCAGGACAAGGGAAGGAGAGATACGATAGTCCGACCTTATCGTAGAGCTCAATGTTTTCAATGGCAGCCCCATATGCTTTCAGATCACTGAACTCCATGTTATTGCGTTCCAACCGCACCAGTGTTTTTTGGTCACACAGCGGAAACAAGAAAGCGAACATCTCAATGTCTAGATCCGTTACCCCGCGAGTAAATTGTAAAGTATCCATTTTTAGCCCATAAAGCAGGGCAGTTGCCGTATATTTATCCGGTTTACAGGAAATTTGCTGATAATACTGCGCAATCAAAGTAGCGCAGGCTCCCGTGAGACGAATGTCCTGATAACGGTACTTCATAGGAACAAAAGTGGGGTGATGATCAATACAGGCTACTTCATCTCCGACAAAATCGGTGATATTCCCGCTGTGTTTTTGGGCATCTACACAGATCACATAGTCTTCCTCAGTCATAGTAGGGCGTAGCTGTTCATAGGGGAACATCTCTATCTGGAACGCTTTCAGCATTTTAGATGCGCTAAGCTTGTCGATTCTACCATCATAGCATAGAGTAGATGATATACTGTACAGCGACAGTAGACGTTGGAGTCCAAAGACAGAAGCAATGGCATCTGGATCAGGAAAATTGTGTGTTTGTATGTAGATATGCTTGCCATGGCATAAATCTACAAGATGGTTAAAATTACTCATTTTTCCACCACTCCAAAACTAATATAAATTTATTAGACATTTCTGACTTAAATAAAGTCTACATAAGTCAAAGATAAAACTGTATACAAAATATCTCCTGCTCCGTTTTTACTCACAGAGAAGGGGCCAGTCTCCAATCTAGTCATAGAGCCGGAAGCCATGCACCACCTTTTCCACCTGAGGGGCGTAAGTTTGTTCCTTGTGCTTCGGGTAGCTCATGCGGAGGATGCGGGCGGCAGGATAGCCAAAAAAGCACTTGATATAGACGATCTCGTCATCTGCAACACCAGAGACCACAAACCAACTTTTTTCCTTGTCGATATGCTTGTAGGTCACCTTCAGCCCGCTGGAGAGTTCGGCCATAGCATCCTCCATACTCTGGTCCATAACCAGATAGCTGTTGGTGCCATAGGCCAGCAGGATGAAGCCAGTTTCGTCTCGCATGGTCACGCCGTCGCCGTTATCGGATTCCTGCATGGTGCAATTTTCCGGCAGCCAGGAAAGGGAAAATTCGAAGCGTCGGTTGTCGTAACGTGGGGCGGCAGCGCCGTCCTCTGTGCTCTTGGCCAGACCGGGCATGACTGCATAGAGGGTATTACCTCCGAAGCCCGGGCCGTACACGAGTTTTCCCCACTGGATACGGAGCGTCTTGCCCTGGTAGGACTGGAGCCAGGGCCAGCTGTTATGCTCACCAGACAGCTTCAGTGTCTGCCCGTCCTTTGTTAGGAACAGATGTCCGTACCAGATATCCGCCAGCCCCTTGTCATCCAGGCCTAGGTATTCCAACTCTTCCAGTCTGAGGTCCGTCCAGTGGCTGTCTCCGCACTCCTCGCTGCTGGGAATGGTATGGATCTCGTTTTTTCCCACAACGGTCTTGAAGGTATAGCCTTCGCCGTCTTCCCAGAAATAGACCAGCTTTCCGTCCTCCACGCGGCGCTCCTTCAGGCCGGGGCCGCTGGTGTGGAAGACATGCAGCGTCATGCCCTGGTCGGAAAGCAGGGTGAGTAGCTTTCGGCCGTCCTGGGAAGACTCCACCTGATAGAAGGAAAGATCGCCGGCCTGCACACTGGAAACACCCCAGTATTGATATACACAGGTTTGCGCAAAAGGCTCTCCATCATGCATAAGGCGCAGCCACTGGCCGACAGTCGACAAGCCTGCGGGTCCGCAGCTGGGTATCATTGACATTGTGATGTCCTCCCCCGGCTTGCAGGGCGACAAGCCTTCGACGCTGTCCAGGACCTGGACTTCGAATCCTTTCTGCGGGGATGCATTTGCCGTATCAGCGTTGACAGTCTGCCCGGATGCAAGGAGGCGGGCCTGTGCTCTGATGGCTTCTGCCCGGAAATGTCCCTGTTCAAGCAGTCCCTCGCTGCCGCCGCTCACTTCCATGCGGTAGTCGGCCATCATGTCCACATAGTCCTGCCAGGCTGCCTGCGACTGATCCAGGCGCTTCTTGCATATCTCGGGCTGGCTGGCCTGTTCACACATGGCTTCGGCGCGGTTCAGGGCCTGGTCCAGCTTGTCTTGCCAATATCCGATGGCATTGGCGTTGCATTGGCGCATTTCCAGAACGGATGTACTGCGCGAGATGCAGTCGTTGAAACCGGGAGCCAGTTCTTCTTCTGTTTGTCCTTCGCTGGCCAGGGTAGTTTGAGTCAGGATTTGTAACGGCAGAAGCAGCGTTCCCATCAGACAAAGAGTCAGTGTCCATTTTTTGAGTTTCATAGTACCCTCCTTTATGTTTTGTTCAATTTCGCCATCATAGTGGCAATGGTCGTATCTCAAACAACAGGTTTCAGTATGGAAAAAGCGGAACGTACATGGTTTAGCCAGCCGCTTCTCTTAAGAAGAGAGTTTTGCTTGGCGAGCTCAGTACATTTTTAAGGCGGGTAAGATTTTTAGATGTTTAAACCTTAGCCGGACTTCTTTTTCTTGACATCATTCCGGTGATGGAATTGCTCCATTTTTTCAAAGCAATGTCGAATTATTGAAAGAAGGCATCTCATCACGGCAATGAGATAAGCGCTGTATGCCGCTTAAAACTTTTGGGCGATGTCATTGCGGCAAGGATGCGCACTGCTGCGGGCTGGGCCATACTTGTGCCATGTCGACGCTTATGACAATGGAGGTTCTCATGCAAAAAAAATCCATGACGTTTGGGATGGCACTGTTTTTTTGCCTCTCTTTCTGGCTTTGTCCGGCCTGGAGTGCGGAAGGCTCCGCCATTATGGCCGCTATTCTTGAAAACGACTCCTCCGCGTTGCAAGAGAAACTGAAGCCCGGCGTCAATCTTAATGTGACGGACAGTTGCGGCTATACCCCCCTGGATATCGCGTTGACGTATGGAAATGTGTTCAACGCGCCGGGCATGGTGGAACTTCTGCTGCAACACGGGGCTCGGCCCGGTTCCGGCCCCGCTGACTCGGCCCTGACCTTGGCACGCCTACTTGTCACTCAGGCCCCCCTCAGCCAACTGGAGGCTGCATTGCAGGTTGGAGGCAAGGCGGATGCCGCTTTGCCCAATGGATTTACCGCCTTTTTATGGGCTGCAGCACTCAGTCATGATCCCGCCGTTCTGGAAGTTCTGGTGAAGGCTGGGGCCAACCCTTTGCAAGTTCTGCCGGGAGGCGATGCCCAAATGGGGGACAATGCGCTTTTACTGGCTGCCGAGTATAACAGGAACCCGGAGATCATCCGCTTTTTGCTACGCAGTGGGCTTGATGTGAACAGCAGATCGTCTTTTCTGGGGGACAGTGCCCTGATGGTGGCCTGCCGTGCAAACAAAAATCCTGCCGTAGCGGAAGCACTTGTTCGCCATGGTGCCGATGTGAACATACGTAATGGGGTTGCCTGTTCAGCTTTCATGTTTGCTGCACGCCGGGAGGACGGACTGGTCCTGTTACGTCTGCTGGCGGAGAGTGGGGCGGACGTACTGGCTGCCGATGCCAGTCTTTCCAATGCCCTGCACACAGCCTGTTCAGGGCAGGGTACTCTTGCAACCGTCAGCTTTTTGCTGTCCGTGGGCTTGCCCGTCAATGGGCAAAACGGGAAAGATTTTGGTGCGTACAGTCCCCTGATGCTGGCCGTACGGAATGACAGTCCTGATGCGGAGGTCATCCGCCTGCTGTTGCAGCAGGGGGCGAATCCGGGCCTGCGTGACATGGAAGGAAAGCGGGCAGGAGATGATTTGTCCGCCGAGCGCATCACATGGCTGAAGCAGAACGGACTGGAAGAGATCCTGTAAAACGGCCCTAGGATTTTGCCTTTGGATGAAACTCGTTCATTTTCCAATATGATAGATAGCCGAAGGCATCCATCAGTCCAAAGGAAAAGTAGAGACGATGTCATGGGGCACAATCCATCCTGGGAGTTTCTCAAGATGAATGAACAAGCCATGACATCGCCTCTTATTTTAATATCTTTTGTCATAATCTGCGTCATGACGGTTGTCAGGACGATAACTGACTGGGTCGCGCACCTTCAGATAGGTGTCCGCGTTATTGATGACATACCAGAGTCCGTCCTGATACTGCTTGACCCAGACTATGCGGCGGCTGTCGGAACCTGATGAAATCAGGAAGATTCGCGTATAGTCCGCTTCCTTGGATGAGCCTGAAAAAACAAGCGAATAATTTTCGGGTGACATGCTGTATCCGTTTTCAGGACTTGTTCCCGCAGCAAAACTTTTAAAGATATAGTGGGAAGCAGGGTCCTTCAGGCGGCGTGTGAAAGTCACATACTTTTGCTCTTTTTCCCAGCCTGCATCGGCGTGCATGATGTAGCGTAGCATTTTGGAAGCTTCCGTCCGGCGATTGGGGTCAAGGTAGCAGAATACGGCGTCAAAATACATTTTAACTGCTCCTTCGGGACTGCGGGCAACAGTGCTGCAGCGTTTTTTAAATTCGCTGAAGCTTGAAGGAAGCCCAGCCTGGGAAGATATGTAGGTCACATTGTTGTTTAAGGTCGATGTCGCATTTTCAAGGTTGATAAGCTGATTTATAATATCAGTAGGATTGAGTGACGGGGAAAAATTTTGGGGTACGCATGCAGTAACAAGCATACCGCAAAGTAAAGCCAGACAGGTGATGATATATCTTTTCATGTGCTTATTCCTCCAAGAACTCGTGTTTTTGGCAATACTGAAAGAATTTTGAAGCTGTCCCGGAGAGTTTTCACCTGTCTGACTATACAGGCTTGTCAGCGGGCAGACTTCCAATAGGTCTTGTCATTGACCATATCCCAGAAACGCTCCTGATCTATGTCAGTTACGATACGGGCCTTGACGCATCCGGCCGGAGAGACCTTGGGAAATGCCAGAGACTGTCCGTAGGACAGGCTAAACTGGGTGTTCACGTCTATGGCGCAGGTCTTTTCTTCGGTAATAATGCTTGGATCAATGATTGCGGCGGCTACCAGAACGTCCCAGACAAAATGGGTAAAGTTGGCGTCCTTGGCAAAGGACTGTCCGACAATGGATTTTTTCAGAATATCAGCCTGTGCGCTCTTGCCGAGGCTGGCAAGGAAGCGGTCATAATGGTTTTTGCGGAAAACGACCTTTTCGCATACATCCAGGCCGAATACGATTTGTTCCTTAAACTGTGCGCGCACAGTCATTTGAGCGGCTTCGGGGTCTATCCACCAGTTGAATTCCGCCGCAGGCGTTACGTTGCCCGGCTGGAAGAAAGCGCCGCCCATGTAGACAACGCGCTTGACCAGAGGCACGATATCGGGAGCCATGCGGATGGCAGCGGCCAAGTTGGTGCAGGGCCCGATGGCGGCGATAGTTACTTCATGAGGGTTCGCCCGGATGGTGTCGATGATGAAGTTGACGGCATGTATGTCTAGCGGTTTGAATTTGGGTTCACTTTTGTAGTGTTTTTTATAAAATTCCAGCCAGCTTGTAGGTTCGGGACGGCCAATGGAACCAAGCCAGGCGTCGTGTCCCATGCCGAACTGGGCACGTTCCATTTCAAAAAGTTCATGGCGCTGCGGACGCAGAGGATAGCGCATGCCTTCCACTACTGGGATATCGCGTCCTTCAATTTCCAGCTGGCGCAATCCGTAGGCTACGCCCTCCTGCACCCAGCTGTTGCCGGTGACGCAGGTCACGCCAAGCAGATCTATGCCCGGCGCATTGGCCAGCATGACGAGAGCCACCCCGTCATCAAACATCTCCACCATGTCCGTATCCAGCAGCACCTTTTCTTTCTGCTGGGCCGCCTGCACACTGGTTCCGCAGAACAGGCAACATATCGCCATACTTAGCAACAGATGAGTGATGGTTTTCATGTTTGTTCTCTTTGCTTATTTTGTTTCGGGAAAGGACGTCGACGTCAGCTTGTGCAAAAGCGTCGTTTCGTACGAGGGGGAGAGCTTGTTGTCGCTGGCCTTGATCTTTTCAAGAAATTCCGTAATCAGCGCGGCCGTTTGCGTACCGGGGTTCTCCGAAGCCACGTATTTCAGCGCCGCTACCCATTCCTTTTCCATCCTGCCCTTGTTGTTGCCGGGGAAGGCCGGCGTGTTGGGCAGGTCGCTGAGCAGACAGTAGGTGAGAAACTCAAGGTACCGCTTTTTGCCTTCCCTGAAATACACGCTGCCGGCAGGCACGGTTTTCAGGTAGTGCTCCCATTGCACGGCCCAAGTGCCCATTTCCTTCACGGAATAGAGGCAACCGCCATCGGCGAACAGAACGGTTGGCTGGCAGTCCAGCAGGGTCCTAAACGCAGTATAGGCGATTATGGGAGGCTCAAAGCTGATCCTCTTGCGCAGGACGTTCATGTCCACTGTGAGAAAGGGGATTCCCTCGGCCATTTGCGGGAGCAGGCCATAATCGGCAAGTACGCCAAGCTTTTTTTTGTCATCGGCGCTCAATGGGACTTTAGGAAGGGCATACAGGGAGTTTATCCAGCGATTCAGAAGAGGTTCGGCGCTGTTTTGCACAGCTTCGATACTTTTGTCGGGGAAGGGGGATTCGTCTTCCCAAGCCATAATGGCCTCAGCCGCCTTGTCGGGGGCCATGGCTTGATATGTGCTGAGAACGGCATTGCATTCCTGCACCCAAGATTCCAAGGCTGTTTTCAGTGCGGCGTCGTCAGTTTGGGGGGCTGGCAGGCGATGAATGTGTACGCCTTGTCCCTGTTCGCTTTGTATGCTTTCCGTCTGCTGCTGGAGCGTTCCGTCTTCGTGCACCTGCACCACGTCTGCGGCGCTGACATAGGCGTCAGGACTGTTGAAAACCAAATAGGCATAGGCCATGCCTTCTCCCAGTTTTGTTTCAAATTCCACCATCTTGATCCACTGCGGACCGGAACCTACCCCGGTCATGTCACTCACGATCCAGCCCTTTCGGGCCGTACCCAGCACCTTGGCATCAGCGGCCGCGTCCGTGCGCACGGGAGTATCCCGTATGACTTGCCAGTAAGCGGCCTGGGCCGTTCCTGCATACAAGGCCACTCCCAGAGCGAAACACGGGGCAAGCCAGAATTTCTTCATGTTCGTCTCCTTTACAATGCTACCATGTGGACATCTCAGACTCGTCACTTTCTGCAGGCTTCGCTGCTGGAGGAGTGACTTCTTCCACAGACTTCGGCTGTTCTGTCGGAGAAGCGACATTTTCAGAGAACTGCGGCTGCACGGCCGGAGGAACGGCATTTTCTACAGGCTCCGGCTGTGCCGCAGGATGAGTGACTGCTTCCTCAGACTCCGGTTGTGCTACAGGAGAAGCAATGTCGAAATCGGCATCATGGCTGGTGTTCATGTCAGAGACCGCAGGATCGCGTACCTTGGCATAGGTATCCGCATTGTTGATAACATACCAGAATCCATCAGAATACTGTTTGACCCAGACCCTTCGATCCGAGTCCGCGCCAGACGAACGTAAAAACACGCGGGTATAATCCTGTTGCCGGTCCTTTCTGGTAAAAATCAGCTTGTAATTGTCGGGAGACATGCTGTATCCGTTCTCTGGACTCGTTCCCGCTGCAAAACTTTTGAATATATAGTGGTAGGATGGATCCTTCAGGCGACGTAGAAATGTTACATGCCTCTGACTTCCTTCCCAGTTGCTGTCGGCATGCATGATGTAACGCAGCATCTTGGATGCTTCTGCCCGGCGATTGGGGTCAAGGTAGCAGAACACCGCGTCAAAATACATTTTGACGGCACCTTCAGGGGTAACGGCAGCAGTACGGCAGCGCGCCTTGAAGTCCGCATAGGTAGAAGGAAGACCTTCCGCGGCAGATTCGTTTCCTTTTTGAGGTGCGGCAGAGACAGTACAGGGGGCCAGGCAGATGCCTATGATAAGCAGGAGCATGGCGGGCAGGGAGGTGCGGAAAAGAGAAGCTGTTCTCATACGTTCTTCCTTATAGCTGGCTGTTAATCCGAGCACAGGAAAGAGCCAAAATATTGTGCAATGGCATCTGACGACATGGACGTATCTCCTCTCAGTTCAAACAAATGAGGTTTGAAAGCCGCTCCGGAGGGTAATTTCAGTTTTTCGCAGCTGCCGATTTTTGAGCCTGATTTCATGGCAAAAACGGTGGATGCTTCTCCCAGGGTCAAGAAGCCCCATTGGTCAAGGTCGTCCCCTTTAAAAGCATAGGCGCCTTTGTCGCAGCCAAGGCACTGAACCTTGTTGATGGTCGCCTTGATGGCCTGGCCGCCTTTTATGACCACAAAACTGTCGGCCTGATTCATAATGACATAGCCTGACGTCATAAATTCCCGTTTTTTGTCGAAAACGTGCGCTCCATCAAACATTTTTTCGCATTTTCTTATAGGGTTTCTGGTTTTCAGAATGAGCCATTTGGACTGCTGAAAATTGGGGTCTTTGTGCTGGATGATTTTTCCGTCAAGGGAGTCGGGAGCAAACGTAAAAAAGCGTTTGTTGCAAGACCAGCATGCCCACTCGATGACGGGGACGGTTTTTTCTTCGCCGGAATCGTCAGCAAGGCAGAAACCTGGACTTCCAAGGATAAAACTAAACAACAGGGTTATAGCAGGTAATGAAAAGAATTTTTTCATGGGCGTTCACTCCCGTGTATGTAAAAATGTCTGTTGTTTTGTTTATGCGTTTATGTCGTACAGGCTTACAGCCCCTGCATGCGGTGTTCGTACTGCGTCAGTATCTGCATTGAATTGCCGCGAAACTGCATATTGGCTAAGGAAGAAGAGAACTGTGCGCCCCAGGACTTTTCCAGTCCGAGGGCCACGGCGTAAGGCATGAACTGGTGGAATTCTTCCGGGGTGCGATCCGGCGGATTGAAAGCGTTGAGGCGTGATGCTTCCGCTGTTCCGAGATACAGGGCAAGGCCTTCGATTTCCGATATGAGCTTTTCGGCCTTTTGGGAAGGGCGCTTCATAATGGGCATGAAAAATATGGGCATGAGCAGGGAGCCCATAAAGGCCAGAGTGGCGCTGCCCATAAATCTGTTGGCCCAGTAAATGGTTCCTCCCACAAGCAAAAAGAGCAGAAGAAAACCGAGTATTTTTAAGGGGACCATGAATACTTCCGCAATGCTTCGGGTCAGCCATATTAAATAGCCCATAAGCCCGAGCCAGAGAAATGAGCGTATTTCTCTGGTGCTTTCCATGAACGGGAAAAGGAAAAAGTCTGACATGCCGCCGTCCACGGCGTCGGGAAACATGGTGCCGAGGATTACGTCATACACCAGCATGACGGGCAGGTGCAGGGCATAGACGGCCAGAAGAATGAGGTTGACCCAGCCCATTTCCTGCCAGCGTACATAGATGCTGACCATATATTTTGAACTGTGGTGGACAATAAAGGCGAGGACAATTGACAGGACAATATCCGCCAGAACGGCGTAAATGTCCGCCGCGCCGTAATTGAGCCAGAGGGCAGCCTGCACCAAAATCGTTCCGCCGTAACAAAGGGTGAACATCAGGCTGACCAGAGCGGTGTTCATGACCCACATGTCGCGGTACTTTGAAGAAAGAGCCGCATAGGACACAGAACGGGCCACGGCCATTTTCCATGTGTTTTTTCTGCCCATTTCCAAAGGTTCGGGCGGACGGGTGGGAAAAAGACTGCGTATGCAGAGCCATTCTGCAAGGTCGAAACCGCGGCGTTTCTGCAGAAGTTCTTTCCAGATGCTGCGTTTTTGCTGACTGCTTATTTCGCCTTTTGGGGCTGTTGTCTGCTCTTCCTTTTCCTCATAGGGAATACGCTTTAATATTTCGCCGTCAGTCTGCAGGACGTAGGGATCCTTGCTGCTGCCCGTGCCCTTCATGTCCACGATTTTCTGGGCCGCAAGGTTCAGAAGCAGGGCGGAAAAACCGCGGGAGGTCAGCATGGCTGCTTCGCGGATATAGGACACGGCCGCAGGGGAGAGGGTTTTGCCGTCGGGGCCGACTGGCGGATAGAAAAGCGGGATGGTCACTTTCGGACGCGGGTCTTTGCCGAACTTGTACCAAAGAGCACTGCACAGAATAAGCAGTACGGCAAAGAGTCCCCACAGCGAGCCTTTGACGACAGCGAGTATTTTTTCGGAACCGTCAGAGGCAACTATGCCTTTGTTCCATTCTATGGAAACTACAAAGTGTTCAGTGTCCACCATTGGCTTTTCGGCATAGAAATAGGCCACGCCGTCCTTGTTTATCCATTGCTTGACGGGCTTGTGTCCCATGGTTTCATAGCCGAGGCGGGACCATTGCTTGCTGACTTTTGCGCCCTCCGGCAGGACTATGGCGCAGGAAAGATTGATGGGACCCATGTCAGACCTTTTACCCCAGACATCCCAGTCCAGTTTGTCCACGTCGGCAAGAAAGAGTATTCTGTCCTTGGCTTTGTAGGTCAGGAGATATTCATGCACGGGCAGGCTTTTGTCCTGGGCTTCAAGGCGCACAATGCGGCTGTAGTTTTGCTCCTTCACTGAGTGAGCGGCAACGGGCTTACCGTCGACTTTGGCTGAAACCAGCTCCATGTCGGATTCTTGGACAAAGGGGGCCAGACTGCCGTAAATTTTTTCCGAACTGCTCAAAGGACGCTCAATGGAAGGGCCGAATCCTCTCAGCTTTTCGGTAACGGTCAGTTCTCCGTCGGGTGCCACCTGGATAAGGGCAAAACAGGAAGGCACGGCCGGGGATGGGGCGGAAGGGAGAGGTTCTTCCGCCCCGAGGGCCGCGGCTGCAGGGGGGAGCATCACCGCCCATACCAGGAGAAGCAAAATGATGCGGCACATGGCTCAAAACTTCACTTCCGGCATCGCCGCTTCTGCGGGATCTGCCAGTTCAAAATACTCTATTTTGTCGAAGCCAAAGGCTCGGGCCACCAGATTGCCGGGAAACTGCAGCACACGGTTGTTCTGGTCGCGGGCTGTACCGTTGTAGTAGCGGCGGGACAGCTGGATTTCATCTTCCAGCAGGGACAGCTGTTCCTGAAGCTGCATGAAGTTTTCGCTGGCGCGCAGCTCTGGATAGTTTTCCGATACGGCAAACAGGGAACGTAAGGCTCCCATCAGCTGGTTTTCCGCATTGGCAATGGTCTGCAAAGAGCCTGAAGAAGAGACAGAAACAGCCTGGGCACGCAGCTCGGCGACTCTGGTGAGTGTCTCCTGTTCGTGAGTCATGTACCCCTTGACGGAATTGACCAGCACGGGAATCAGGTCATGACGGCGCTTAAGCTGTACACTGATGCCGCTCCACGCTTCATCCACCATATTTTTCCCATTCACCATACCATTATAGAGCAGAATGAGGCTTATGGCGACCACTATGGCAATACCTACTGTGATGATGGCAGTAATCATGAAGTCTTCTCCATTTATTTATTCACGAGTTCCACGGGGTCCAGAAACAGAGAGCCGTCCATCCCGCTGGCATTCAGGGAAAAGACAGGGGTTGTACCGTCCTCTGCCATATAGGAAAAGCCGATATTGGGTATGGAGCCTATCATTTCGACAACGGCGCAGAGGGCAGAGCCCGGAGCGAGCATGGTCCGGGCATGCAACGTCCCTAACTCCTTGAACCTGATGGTCGTGTCATCGGGATCATCGTTAGGTACATACCTGATGGCGACGATACGAAAGTTTTTCAGAGGCTTTTCGGCTGCAACCAGCACCTTGGCTGCATGTTCTTTGTTGGAGGTTATGACCAGTTCATACCCGGCAGCAGCCAGCATCTCCGGGGAATCCATGGATTCCTTTACCGATATGAGAGCGGGCTGGTCGGCCTGCGGGGCCGCTGGGGCTGTGTCCATCATGCCAAACGAGAACATAAGTGCTGCCAGGGCAGTGATGAGGCGCATTTTCAACATACGTTCCTCCTATTTTCCATAACGGTATTGCTTACTCTGTAGAACACCTCAAACTGTGCGAGGCGTCCCTTTTTCCACGGTACATAGCTCTGACGTTCTGCAGGTGTTTTTCCGTATATGTGCTCCTGATGTCCTTCACTCAGCACATTTTCCAGGCGGAGTAATATTCCACATTAAAATTCGCGTAGAGGACGGTTTTTGCATCGCCGCCTTCCATAGGGGAGGTCTTGACTTTGTCGTTCCACTGGCTGGGCTTGTGTTGCTTGAGAGTCCGTCCTGTTTTTGAAGGAAGGAGTCGTCTTGTGATATTCCGTGTCGCCAGACTGTTGCCCCGGCAGATCCGGAGTCCACCTCGGACACGAAACCTTGGGCCTTCAGCATTAAGAACACAGGAGGATTCATCCAATTTGGAGGATGTGCTGCATACGCTGGTAATGTTTCTGGATCTGCTCGTAATCAGCTTTCGCAAACGAGCATTTTGTATGTATGACGGGCAGGTCATGCATACCTTGCCCGGGAGCGCCCCTTTACTTCGCCCGCTTTTGCCGCTCAGCACTGTCCCACAGCCAGCCAAAGCCGGCATCCTTCAGCCAGGCTTCGCGCTCGGGCCGTAACCCTTCCCATGCACGCTGCCCCTGAGTGTCCCTGACTTCCGTATCAGCGCCCCTTTCCAGCAGAGCCTTGATAACTTCCGGGTTCTGGTTTCTACGGACGGCCAGCATGAGAGGAGTTTCCCCCATCATCTGGGGATTGGTCAGGGCATTGACGTTCAGACCCGCATCAATGAGAATCTGGACAGCCTTAGGGTCTGTTCCCTGTTCGGCAACAATGTGCAGGATGTTGTACGCCCCGGCCTCGTCGGGCAGTCTCTTCTTCGGGTCAGCTCCGCCTTTTATCAGAGCATTCAGTACCGCTGCATCAGGCTGGAATACAGCAGCCCACAGCAGGGGAGTGAAATTATTTGGTAGAATTTGTTTTGCTCCACCGATTTCAATGGCTTTTTGCCATTCCTCCAAAGGAGCTTTGAGAACGGCCAGTCTTGCCAGAGTCAGGGTCGGACCGAGATAGGCATCCGCTTTTCCCGTTCCAGGATGTGCACCACGCTGAACCATAGCCTGAACGGTACCAAGTTCCTGAGCTGAAGCACCTAACAGTGCATAATCAAGTGCCGTCAGCCCCGAGCTGTCCTCTTGATTCCATGCATCGCCTTCTCTTTGAGGAACAGGGTCATCGCTTTCCTGCATACCTTCATATACCCATGCCTGTTTGTCTGCCCAGGCCTGCACATAGTCATTGTGGTCTGGGAACTTGGCGTTTGCCGCTGCGGTACCGGGCGCGTCCAGAGCGAATGCTGCCAGAAGCAGAATAAAACAATAAGGGAACAGACGGACTGACATGAGGGGGCCTCCCGTGTGGTCTGTCGGTTATTTATTGGGATACGGTACGGATTCCGATGGGGTGAGGCACGGCAAAATCCATGCCGTACAGCCGTATGTTTTTGGGCGTGGAACCATCCAGTTCAGGGAAAAAGAATGTCAGCTTTTGTGCGGCCCGTTCCGGTACGGTCACGAGGCGTTCCCCGACGGGGTTTTGCTCGTAGACGAAATTTTCCTGATCCAGCAGAAGGACCTGCTTTTTATCCGTAAGCCCGGTCAGACGCACGGGGAACTCCTGCGGATTTTTGACGGCCAGAATGATGCGCCAGGATCTGTCTTCCTGTTGTTCAGCCTTGAGGACCCGCGTTTCGGTCAGAGTTGTGAGGTCCTTGCTATTGGAGATGAGCCGCGTGCCGTCCGAGCCGTCCAGCTGGGCCTGCATATCACGCGCACCTTCCTGCATACCCTTCGTCATACCGCCGAGGGCTTCCCCCATAATGGAGAACAGGCCGCCGAACGCTTCCTGAAGGTCCAGTTCCACTTCTTCGGAGGAAGATGAGGAGGGAGTGGGAGAGAAAACGTGTGAGCTCTCAGGGGAGCCTGAATGCGAAGCAATGGAAGAAGACGATTCCGCGCAGGACGCGGCTTCCGCCTGGAAAAGCGGAGCGGCAAGGCTCAGACCTACAAGACAGTACAGAGTCAGGAAAGTGTTCATAGTGCGCGTATTGCCGTTTCTCTCTCGCGTTTCCGTTTCTGCACCCACTTGTATATCGACCTCACGGGAGCCGAAGCGGTTATCTGACGCCTTACCAGGCAGGCAGAAAAAGATGAACAGGGGAATGATGCCTACGATGGTCAAACCTAGAAGCATCCACCAGCCGTTGAAGTTGATGTCATGCAGACGCCGTACGGAAACGGCAAGAGCAGGCAGGAAAAGTGCCAGCTGAACGATGCCCATGGCATCATCTGCCGTTTCCGTGCCCATAAGCTGCTGAACGGCGGCGTAGATAACCATGCAGACAAGCGAATTGAACAGTGTAAACCACCAGTACTCCGCCCGTGTTGCACGCCCGCGGAATGTTGCGTATTTCCTGAGGCAGCGGACAACGGATTCCTTGAAGTCCAGCCTGTACGGATTCGGAGTTGTGCTATGTGCGTTGTTCATGGCTGTTCTCCTTTGTGGAGGCTGTCAGAATCTTCATGCTGCGGATGGCGGACGGGGCGGCGTGGTTTCTGTTCTTCAGGGATACCTACTTGCGAATGATGCGTTCGCCCTTGGGCTCAGGCAGGGGTGAATGCTTCTTCATGTATTCTTCCACCACCGTGATATCGATGGGTTCTGGCGAAGGAATTACCTTGCCTTCCTTGAGCATTTCGTAAGAATCCCCGCCGTTTGCCAGGTACTCGATGGTGACAATTCCGTAGCGGGCCTTGAGGTCGAGGGGAGTGGCAGTGTTCTTTTCATCCAGAATTTCCACCTTGACTACGCGGGAACCCGCCGGGCGCGTACCGTCAACGACATAGCGCAGGCCTGCGGTGTGCAGCAGGCGCGGACCCTTGGCGCCTTCTTCAGAAACGCCATGCTCAAGGGCAGCCAATAATTGTTCTCCCGTGAGTTCGCGCATCACCAGAGTGTTGCCGAACGGGATGACGCTGAGCAGATCGCCCCGGGAAATGGTACCTGCCGGAAGGGCAGCTCGCACGCTGCCGCCGTTGCACAGGGCTACATGAGCGCCAAAGGGGCGTGCGTATTCCAGCATGGCATCAGAGATGAGGCTGCCTCCAAGACAGTCATCCTCGCGGCAGGCGTCCATGCCATCAGGCATGGAAATATTGTGGCTGCCAACCTTGGTATTGCGGTATTCGTCCAGACTGGCGGCGTATTTTTTTACCAAGGCGCTTATTTCCGCATTGCGCGGTTCTGAGGCAGAAAGTTCTCTCGCTCCACCGCTCCAGGCAAGGGGAACTCCCTGTTCATCAAATTTGATATTGAGTTCACCAAGATACTGGGTGGCACGTTTTGCGCTGACTACCAGTACGGGTTGTCCGTTCGGGGAATGTTCAACAATGGGGTAGGGGCCTTCTTCGGATTCGGGGCCGAGATAGCTGTGGCTATGGCCGCCCACGATAATATCCACCCCGTCCACGCTGCGCCCCAATTTCCTGTCGTCATCTAGGCCAATGTGCGTAAGAGCGATGATGTGCTTTACACCTTGCTCTTCCAGCTCTTTTACTGTTCTTTGCAGACAGTTGACCGTATCTTCGAAAAGAGTATGAGAGCAGGCGGAGGCCAGAGTAACTGCTTCATTGTTGGCAATGCCCACTATGGCTACTTTTTGCCCGCGTATCGTGAGGATGGTGTAGGGAACATAGTTACCCTTAAGCATGGGACAGCCTTTTTCAGGCTTCAGGTTGGCCGCCAGCACGGGAAAGGGAATGTTTTCCAGAAAACGCGTCAGTTCCAGACAGCCTTCGTCAAATTCATGGTTCCCCAGTGTCATGGCGTCGTAAGGCATGTATTGTGCCAGCTCGGCAAGCATGGGCCACTTGTTCACGCTGTAGAAAAGAGTCCCCTGAAATTGATCTCCCGCATCCAGGGCAATGACGTTGTCGTTTTGCGACTTGGCGGTGCGTATGGCATTGGCGATGCGGCTCAGCCCGCCGCGGCATTCTTCGTCATCAAAACAGGCGTTGCCGTACTTGTTGATGCCCGCAAGGTGGGAATGCGTATCGTTGGTATGCAGGATGGTCAGGGCAAGACAGTCTTCCTCCAGAGAGAGACGATGGGGATGCGAGCAGCCTTCCTGTATCAGAGACAGAGTAAAGAGCAAAAGCACCGTACAGACTGTTTTCGTGCAGTGGCACAGGATGTTCATGCTGGTCCTCCCCGAAGTTTGCAGGACTGAGAATTACTTTGCTTTTTGAGCTGGCAAAGGGGGGCCGCAGGCCTTGTCGCTTACGGCCCCGTTTATATTAACGCTGTTCAATCTTTACTGTTTCGGCAAAACCGCTCAGTTCGGAATCAGGGAAGGCACCCTTGGAAACGACTATTCTCTTCAGATTGGGCAAAGCCTTGAGAGGAGCCAGGCTGGTGACGCCCTTTGTATTTTTCATTTCAATATAGACAAGGCCAGTGCAGCCGGAGAGTCCTTCAAAATCTGTAACTTGGCTCTTGTTGATGCTGACAGATTCCAAGTTGGCCAGCTTTGTAAGACCTGCCAGGCTGAAGGGTTCGCCTTCCTTATTGACTTCATTAAGGGTCAGCCTTTGCAAGGAAGTCAGTGCTCCCATATTGTCCTTGGTGTTGATAACCTTGGCGTCGGTAATGCTCATTTCCTTCAGCTTGCCCCAGCCCTTGGCGCTGGCCATGTCAAAGGGCTGTCCGCTGTTTTCGTTGTAGTTGGAGGTAATGGTGAATTTTTCCAGTTCGGTCAGTCCCGCCAGAGCAGCGGAATTGGTGGCGTCGTCCACTGACCAGAGCTTAAGTTCCTTCAGTGTCTTTGCCTTGCCTACACCGCTGAGATCGCAGGGAGCGTTCATACTCCAGATTTGGAGTTTTTCCACTTTAGAGGAGCCCAAAGGAGAGTAGTCGGTTACGTATTCGGCAAACACTTCAAAGGTACGCAGGGCAGGCAGTTCGGATACAAAGGAGATGTTGTCAAGATCGGTGAGACCTCCCTTAAGTTCTGTGACTTGCTTCAGCGCTTTCAAGGTAGAGAAGTCGGCATCCTTGACAGCATAGTAGGTGAGGCTTTTCAGTTTTGCGCAGTTGGCAAGAGGACTGAAATCCTTTACGGAGGAACCGTAGAGACTGAGATCGGTCAGTTTGGGCATTTTTGCCAGCGGAGAAAGGTCCTGAATGGTACATTCCAACAGTTCAAATCTGGAACTAGGCAAGTTCTGGATCGGGGAAAGGTCGGCAATCGCGGCACCGCCGATGCTTATACGGGGGTTGCCCTGCAGAGCAGGGAAGCCTTCAAGGGATGTAAGGAAACTTCCGCCGAAAATGGCGACTTTTTTGAGAGATGTCATGCCGCTCATCCATTTGAGGTCGGGTCCCATGTTCGGACAGGTTACGTCAAGCTCGGTCAGTTTGGTGAGTCCAGCCAAGGGGGACAGATCTTTTACGGATTCTGCTTCCATCTCGAAAGAGGTCAGATTTTTGAGGCCCGCCACAGGCGCGATGCTCGCGAGTTCACCCTCCTTTGCTTTGATGTAGAGACTGGCAACATTGGGGAAAGCCTGGCAGAACTTGACAAGATCTGCATCTTTAATGTTCTGAAGCTTGAAGGTCGGCGTCTTGATCTGGCCGGCAAGCTCCTTGACTTGGCTGATACCGTCATCGGTAAGCGATTCATTCACGGTGATGGAACTACCGGAGCGCTTGACGGAAGGCTCCGCATAGGCTGCCGAAACACTCAGTCCCACTGCCAGCAGGGCGCAAAGAATGGATTTCATGGACATATAGGTTTACCTCCTGTTTTGGGGTGGAATGTTTTTCAACCTTTGGGAGACGTTGTCGGCATCGTAGGTATGGTTAATACTGCCTGTCTCTGCCCGTATTTTTGTGCGGACGCGAATGTCGCTTATTCAAACAGGACTTGACGTAACGCCAAGGAAACGCTGATAAGTCTTACTTTTTGTGTATCCGTCACTCTGGCGCAGAGATTTATTTTTCAGGGCATCGACCACCTAAGGAACGGGCATATTTGTCGGCCTCGGCTCTGTTCGAAAAACCGGAATGGGTGATAATGCACACCGAAGGATTGTTTCCAAAATTTTTCAGATAGTTCGAAACCTGGGTGCCGTTTCCAACATCCGGTCTGCCGCCAGCGGTGCAGTACACATAGTATTTATCCCACTTGAGCTCTTCTGCCTGAGCCGTCGCACAGAATGCGTGCAGGATGAGCATTGCCAGGATAAGCTGTTTCATGTCTTGCTGCCTTTATCGGAAGGGGTCAGTTCTTCATTTTCACAAAGGCGACGTTACGGCAGACTAGGCCGAGGCAGGATTTGCCTTCTTCATGCGTCCCTTGATGAACAGCAGGATAACGAGCGCAAGCGCTGCTCCCAGCAGGCAGAAGCCCAGCACGGGACGGAAACGTATCCATGCTATGGCGATGATCACCAGTGACCATGCAGAGCCCAGCAGTCCTGCCACCAGGCCCGTACCCGCGCCTACGATGCTGCCCAGCAGGGGGATGACATCGGCGAGAGTCTTGAGAGGGGCGAAGATCATGCCGAAACCGGCGATACACAGAAAAATTCCCAGACCGCGGAAGAGCCATGCCGTTGTTGCATTGCCGCTTTTGGCGGATTCAAACATGCCGTCCATGTCCTGCGTTCCCATGGCAAGGCGGCTGAAGGTGTTGCCGTTGGAGGCGCGGAAAGGAACGAAGGTGTCGCCGTTTACCTTAGCGATAATGGAGACTTCGGCGGACGGTGTTGCAAAAAAGGTCACGCGTACGTCACCGATGGACGGGGCGCCGGGCTGGCGGCCCACATAGAGCGTGTTGCCCTGGGTATGAATCATGCTGGCGCCCTGCTGTCCCACCACCTGAGAGGTATCCATGTTGGCGTTGGGAGCAAAGAAAGCCTTTTGCAGTTCCGCGCGCTGCTCATCACTGAGGGAAAGGGTCAGAGCCTTTTCTCCGCTAATGGAGCGAGTCAGGAATTCAGGGAAGCGGTACGCTCCAAAGGTGACGTTGGGGGCAATCCAGCTCGCGTTTTCAGACTGGATGCGAGTCTTGTTTTCGTGTCCTTCCATCTTCTTGAAGGTCTGGGAATCCACGGGAGTGTCAACCCATTCCTTGGAATAGGTATAAGTGGTGACAGTTTCTTCTCCGCCGCCCAGCTTCGTTCTCTTTTCGGACTTGCTGTGTTCTACCCACTGGTAATATTCCACATGTCGGCGCATCTTAATGGCGTTTACCTTGACGCCGAAAACCGGGTCAGTCAGCTCGTCGTTTGTGACGGCGTTCCCCCTGGCATACACCAGTTTGCCCTCAAAGGCGCTGTCAATCTTGTCGATGCTGGGCATGGGCTCCGTCACCATCTGAGCTTCGGCAATGGCGTCGCCCGTGCGTACGGTGCGGCCTTCATTCCACCACAGCAGTACGGTAGCCGCGATGATCAGGAGAATGCCTGTTCCGATTCCCTTGAAGGAATTTCCGAGGCGGGAAAACCAACTGGTGCTTGTAACTTCCGTGTACGAACTGTTTTCATCGCTCATGGCTTTTTCCTTGCTAGATGGTTGAGTTGTTCGGGGGCATAAACTTTTCCGCTTCCTAAGTGGAACATAGTTGAAGGATGTGTTTTTTTGCATCATCTCAGTAATGAACGGGAGGTATTTTTTTTGATTCGCCTATTTTTTTGATAAAAAAAGTTCTCATCAAGACAATGAAAACGGCCTCGTCCGGCTGATGAAAAAGGCCTCATCTCAATGATGAATAATGGACTTATCTATTTGATAAAAAAGATGTTATACCGAGAAAACTTGCAAGTTGCATACAAGGCAGGAAAGGAAGTTTTCGAGCTTGGCAGATTGAATTTCTCGGCCAAAAGAGCTAAGGAATAAATGGTATAAATTGGTTGAGATTTTTCTCAGGAGCCTGGACCTTGAGCGTATGGCAGGACAGCATGAAGCACAGCATAATGACGCGGAATTCAAAACTGGCTGAAATTTCAAGAATAGTGCGTAAGACATTCCTCCTTGGTATGCTCTTTGTGTATATGCTTCTGCTTTGTTCTTGCAGTGATTCTCCGCTGGATCCCGACAAGCCCGTTACTCTGACCATGTGGCATGTGTATGGCGCGCAGGCCCGTTCCCCTATGAATATATTGATCGACCGTTTCAATCAGACGGTGGGGAAAGAACAGGGGATTATTATTAATGTCACTTCCGTCAGCAGTACTTGGAACATACACGATGAGCTTGTGGCGTCAGCTCGTGAAGAGCCGGGAAGCGAAGAGCTGCCTGATCTTTTCACATGTTACCCTAAGACATTGGCCATTATCGGGTATTCAAGGGTTCTGGACTGGAAAAAGTATTTCAGTGAAGAAGAGCTGAAAAACTATGTTCCGGCCTTTCTTGAAGAGGGTATGATGGACGGCGCTCTTTACGGGTTTCCTTTTGCCAAATCCACCAATCTTCTCTATGTCAATGACACCCTTTTTGAGCCCTTCAGTCGGGAAACGGGCATATCCTATGCTGATCTCTCTACTCTGGAAGGAGTATTCCGTGCATCCGTTCGCTATCATGAATGGTCCGGCGGTAAATCCTTCTTTATGTATGATGACTGGATACACTATGCTATGCTCAACTCGGAGTCGTTGGGGGAACCTTTTTTCGAGAAAGAGAATATCCGCTGGGATAATCCGGCTCTGCTGAAGCTATGGCGTCCTTTGGCCAAGGCCTCTGTAAACGGTCAACTATGGCTTAATCCCGGGTATAACAGCACTGTCATGATGATGGGAGAAGTGGTTTGTGGTGTAGGTTCTTCCGCTGCCATCCTTTATTTCAATGATACCCTTACGCTGAAGGATAACAGTACGCTGCCGCTCAGGTTGACGATACTTCCTGATCCACGCTTTGAGGGGGCAAAACGGCTGGACATCCAGCGAGGCTCCTCTCTGTACGCACGTGCATCTACTCCGAAAAAGGAATACGCGGCCGCAGTATTCTGCAAATGGCTCACCAGCCCGGAAATTAATCTTTCCCTCGCCGTACAGGGAGGGTATATGCCCGTTCACAAGGAGGCCTTTCAGAGACTGATGCAGACGGAAGAGGCCGATTTTTCTCATGATCGCTATAGACAAGCTTATAAGGTGCTGTTGTCACTTTATGAAACATCTACTTTTGTTTCTGTGCCTGGTTTTGAAAATTACGGCGAACTGGAAAAGCGGTTTGGAGCGTCTCTGCGTGATGTTCTTTCTTCGTATCGTGGAACATGGTATGGTGTTGGAGGCAACCCTGAGAGCGTTGTAAGGGCATCATTGACACAGATGAAAAAACGTTTAGCCGTGCCTTTCCAGTGACGTGTGGCTGCCATGCGATTTCTTCCGCTTACGTTTTTTTCTGTCAGAGAAGGCAAGCTTCCCCTGCGGATGCGCCTGAGTGTTTATTTTTTGTCTTTTGTTCTACTTTTGCTTGTTATTTTGATGACGCTGCTTTATATCTTCGATTTCCTGCCTGCCTCTCAAAAGACGATAGGTGAGGATATGGAAGATTATCTCACCGTATATGAAAGAAATATTTCCCTGCATATGGGAAATATTGTCGCTGCAAGCCAACGCCTGGCTGATGATCTGACGTATATGGTCGAAAATACCCTGGTCAAAAACAAATCTGTATTCGGAGACGTAAATGACAATGCTTCGCTGATAGACAAGTTGGAGTATGAAAGTACCCCTCTGCTGATTCAGAGTCTGAGGGAATCTCGTTCCACCGGGGCTTTTATTATCTTTGATGCTACGCTTAACAGCGCCCTTTCCAAGGCAGCCACTTCACGTTGTGGTGTTTATCTGAAGATTAACACCCCCATCAATTTCAATACGGTACAGGCACCTATAGTTTGGCTTCGTGGAATGCCGCAGGTCGCCAGTCGGTATCGCTTTGCCATTCACAATAACTGGGACATGGAATTTGATACGTCCAGTATCTCCTGTTGGAATGAGTTGCTCAAGGAGGCAAAGCAATCCACGAAAAACAGTTATTTTTTTACCAAGGCCCATTATCTGCGCGGAACTTGGGAAAAAGTACTTCTGATTTGTATTCCTATGCTTGGTAAAGACGGCGAAGTATATGGTGTTTGTGGTCTTGAAATCAGTAGTCTGCTCTTCAAGTTGGCTCATGCGCACCTTTCTCCATCCCTTACTGGCCTGACTGGAATACTTGCGCTACGGAAGCAAAATAGTGATGGTGTCGCCACATTGGATGCTGGAGCAGGTTTTCAAGAAGGTCCTGCATTGGCTATACCTGAGGACTTTTCTATCTATAAGGTTACGATAGAAAAAGATTACAATCGCTACAGCGATGGAAATCTTGTTTTTGTGGGTAGGGAAAAGCCACTGCGCCTTGCGCCACTTCCGCTTCTTGGAGAGAATTCCTCTTGGGTCGCAGCCGTGTTGCTGCCCCAGCGCCTGGAACGAAGCATGCTGATGCACCGGTATATCCTTGTGGCGTCTTTTCTGATGATTTTTCTGGCAGTTGCTGTGTTGCTGGCCATGTTTCTTTCCAGGTGTTACGCAGCCCCTGTCTTACAGGGCATACGCAATGCAAGGAAGGAGGGGGGAGCAGGCAGTACAACTCAAATTCGAGAACTGGATGAGCTTATCGCCTTCATGAAGGCCAGAGAGCAGGAGCTGATCCGTCAGCTGGGAGAAAATGCCTCTGAAGAGCAAAACTCTGAGCAGGTAGAGTTGAGCGCATATCGTATGTTCATCAATCAAATAGAAACTTTAACAAAAACAGAACGTATCGTCTTTGATTTATATATTACAGGACTCAATTCACATGAGATTGCCAATAAACTCAATCTTTCCATCAATACCATACGTACGCACAACAGGAACATCTATTCCAAGCTCAATGTGACTTCTTACAAGGAAATGATGGTCTATATTCAGATGATGACGGGCAGGCAGCAAAGCTGAACGTCACAAAATGCTACGGCAGAATCCTTGAAGCTGAAGAAGGGCGTCAGAAGCCTGCTTCATCTTCATGATGACGCCACTCTCCTTGGATTTTTATTCCTTTCTCATCACAAGGATGATGCATGGTCGTCCCCTTTCAGGATAAGCATGCTACCAACTGGTAGTGTATTTAACGCCTGAGGAGAGAGCCATGAAAGTCCTATGTACACGTCTGTTGTTGTCCGTGGCGTTTCTTGCCCTGTGTCTGCCCCTTGCGGCCCCGGCCCGTGCCTATGAGGATACCTCGCAGATGAGCCGCGCCGAGCGCCTGCTCCTGCAGGACACGGTGGCCCGCCTCTGGACACTGCATGTCGGCATCGGTGAAAAGCTGCCCGGAGACAAGGCACAGCGTGAGACCTTCGGCCTCGTGAAAGACGAACAGATTTCTCCCGCTTTTGTGGCACGCCTCGTCCTCCAGCTGGTGGACCCGGATGCTGGTACACAGCGTCTCCCCCTGGAGATGATCGCCACTTCCGAAGACCTGAAGAGCATGCGCGTCTTTGACAAGGTGCCGCAGCACTATACCGTCTACCTTCCCTTTACAGTTCTGGAGGCCACGGCGCGGGAGCACCTGGGCTGGCCCTTCGACAAGGAGGCCCTGCCCAAGGCCGACTACATTCTGCTGAGTGAAAAGGGACTGTTCCTCGACTATCACGCCCTGTTCCAGGCCTGGCCCCTGCGCCATCAGCAGCAGGCTTTCGCTCTGTCCGACAATCTGTACCAGCATGCCGGAGATTACTGGATCATGGAGGGCGAGGTACGTGTTCCCGAGCAGGCGGAAGGCGACATCTGCCGCATCAGCAGATGGGAAAGGTTCGGCATGCTCCTCAAGAGGATGGACGCCTACTGCTGGCGTATCCTTTTCCTCGGCTTTTGCGACGGCTGGCGCCCCCTTCTCTTCGGCAATGACGGCATGCCGGACGACCGCGGGCGCATCCATGTCCTCGGCTTTGACATGCAGTAAGTTTTCCCAGCGAGGTGGATCATGAACAAGATCTTGCTTTTGGTGGTATCGGCCTGCCTGCTGCTCTGTCCCCTCTCCGCTTCCGCGCAAGGAAACTCCCCGTCCCGGGCGGAAGTGCTCGTCATGGAGGACAATCTGCTCGTCCTCTGGAGCATGGGGCTGATGAAGAATGCCTCCAAATCCCAGGAGGCCCTGTGCCGGGATGCGCTCTTCTTCCTCATCCTGACCGAAGGCTCGGCCTGCGGCGTGGATCGCCGTATGGACCCTGATCTCTTCCAGGGTATCCCCGAGAGGTACATGGGCTTCGTGCCGAAGCAGAAGGTGGAGGAGTCCGCCCGGACCATTTTCGGTCAGGAAGTGAGCCAGCACGTGGCCTTCAAGGGGTCCTATTTCGACGGCAACGGCTATTTTCTCGATTTTGGCGCGCTGAGCGACAAAACGGGCAATATATGCAACCTGTCCCCGGATAATTTACTGCCAGGCTATGCCAACGTGGAGATGATGGAGCCCATAGATGAAAAACACTGGGAAATGTTCGGCAGGCTCCAGCGCTTCAAGGAAGTGGACGGCGGGGAAATCATATGGAAAGAGGCCACATTCCACGTCATCGTGCATCATCAGGACGGCAAGCTGCTGCTCAGGAGCTTTGAGTTCACGGAACAGGCCATGGGATAATGGCTGGATGAGGAGCTTCTCCCAAACGCATGGGAGTGTGGATGGCTGAAAGGCCCCAAAACGGAATGATAGGCCTGTTCGAGGATCTTTCATCATATCTGCAAAAGGGGCTGAAAGCACAGCCTGGACAACACCGTAATCGACTGAATTGAAATCAGGAGGAACTATGCATTCATTCGGGAAATCCATTGCTTTGGTTTTGATACTCCTGGGATGGGCGGCCGTGGCTCAGGCCGTCCCTGTGGATCTGCTGAAGACGCCCGTCCCGGCCGACGTGGCCTGCGGTGGGGCCGTGGATGAGGCCGCCACCCTGAAGGCCGTGCAGCACTGGGTCCTGCTGTGCAACAACGAGCTGTCCGCCATCGACAAGAACGATGAACGGCGGATCATGGGCTATCTGCTGGACATGAAGGTGGATTACCTGAGCCACCTCCGGAGACACTCGGTCAAGGAAAAGATCTCGGAGCTCGTGGAGCCCGTGCTCCAACGCTGGGTGCAGCAGGCCCTGATGAAGAAGGGCTCGCTGACGCCCGCGGATCAGAAGCTCCTGGCTTACCTCGGCTCGCTGGCTCTCGTTCCCACCATGGAGGAAGGGCTGGCCTACCTGCGTCTGGACTATGCCGCTTTCTACAAGCATGTCCACTTCAGCCCGGCGGCCAGGGCCTTTGTGGATGTGCTGGTCTCCCAGCCCATGAGCGACGAGGATCTGGGCGGTGAGGAATACTACAAGTACTGGCCGCATCTGCACATGGCCGAATGGGCCGCGCAGCTGGAAAAGTTCCTGCGCGCCCATGCGGGCAATCCCTATGCGCCCGATGCTCTCAAGCGCTATCACAGCATCGTGGACCTGATGTTCTTCAAGAGCGTTCCGTCGCGTGGCCCCAACGGGGTCATTGACCGGTGGAACTGGCAGAAGAACGAGATCCTGGGTCCCCTTGCCCAGACCTATCAGGGTACTCTGACCGGGCGTCTGATCGGGGACTTCATCGCCGCTGTGGATGCCAATGGCCAGAAGGATCCCCAGGGCCTGAAGCAGCGCTTCGCCGCCCTGATCGATGCCGAACTGGCGCCGAAGAAGGGCGCGGATGCGTCCACGGCCCCTGCCGCGCAGGTCAGCTTTTATGAAGGCCAGGGCGTCATCAACAACAAGATCCCCGTGGCCCTCTGGTTCGACAGCCGGGAGGGCATCGTCTCCGGGGAGATCGTCTATACGGCCACCAAGGCCAGAAAGCCCATCCGCATCCTGGGCCGGGAAGAGGCCGACGGCGCCTTCCGTCTTTATGAGATGCTGCCCAACGGGGACATCTCCGGCACCATCACCGGCACGCTCACCGACGGCGTCCTGTCGGGCACATGGACCGGCCGCCCGCGAATGATCGAGAAGAGTGAAGGCAAGTACAGCTTCAAGAGCGGCAAGCAATTCCCCATCAAGATCAGCGCCGTCAAGAGGACACATGCCCCCTATGATTGGATATTCGATGCGGCGAATGCTTCCGGGACATACGCCTACAGCGTCGGGGACAAGTGCGATGACGGCACGGTCAACCTGCGGATCAATAATGACGGGACCGTCAGGTATCGCATCATAGGGCTGACCGGAGCGCCCTTTTACAGGACAGCCTGTTTTCCTGAGGATGCCTTGTCTGGTGAGACTGGCGTGGCACGGTTGCATGGCAACCGCATACTTATCGAAGAAGACGCAAACTGTGCCATAGAAATAGCGCTGTACAGCGACTTCCTTGTTTCCAGCTATGTGGATGGCAAGGTCTGCCGACACCGTGTGGGAGACGGGGCAACAGCAGAGGGATTGTTCCTTAAAAGGCGCTGATACCGGCAGGGGACCGATGCAGACTTCGCGTGCCATGGACTTGTCCAGAGGCAGGTCTTCAGGAGAGCGAGGCAAGAAGAGGGAATCATCAGGGCACGATGTTCTTAGCGCATCACCTTGGCCTGCTCAGTGCATCTTCGCCAGATTCTTTGCAGGGGAGGGGCCAAGGTGCGGTCTTTCAGCACTGAACGTCACAAAATGTTATGACAGAATCCTTGAAGCTGAAGAAGGGCATCGGAAGCCTGCTTCATCTTCATGATGACTCCCTTTTCCTTAAATTTTCGTCCTGTTTTCATCATAAGGATGATGCTTAGTTGTCCCTTTTCAGGGTAAGCATGTTACTAACTGGTAGTATATTTAACACCTGAGGAGAGAACTATGAAAGGCCTATGCACACGTCTTTTGTTGTCCGTAACGTGTTTTTCGCTGTGTCTGACTTTTGCATCTCCGGTTCGTGCAGGCGAGAATGCCGCGCAGGTGTTCCCTCAAGTACAGGCAGATACTGAGCTGCCATATGAGCCGGAAGATGCGTCCATGTCGATGAATCGTGCGGACAGGTTGCTTTTGCTGAGCAATGTTGTCTCGTTATGGAAACTGCGTGTCAGTATCGGCGAGGTTCAGCCTGACGACATGATACGAGCTGAGACCTTCGGTCTTGTGAAAAACGGACAGCTCTCTCCCTCTTTTGTCGCACGTGCTGCGCTTCAGATCATGTTGAGGGATGCTGATGCTCCCAGGCTAAGCGGGCCGGAGTGGCAGGCTCCGCCTCGTCCTGCCGATGTGCCGCAACGGTACGATATATGTATTTCTTTTGAGCAACTGGAGCGCACAGCACAGGAGTGGCTGGGCTGGCCCTTTGATAAGTCGGCCCTGCCTCAGGTTGACTACCTTCTGCAGAAGGAAAACTGTCTGTACGCCGATGTACAGATGTTGCTGAAATCCTGGCCAAGTCCCATGTTCCATCCCCGCGAGTATGACATCTTCGCCGTACCTTTCAAGATCTACCTCGAACAGGATACGTGGATCATGAAAGGCGAAGTATGGGGCTTCCAGCAGGCGCAAAACGATATCCTGGACGTGATCACGTGCGAGACGTTCCGCCTGGTAGTCCAAAAGACGGGTAAGCACTGGCGTATCCTTTCCCTCGACTTTAGCGTGTAGAGTCTTTCCTCAGTGAGGTGGATCATGAAAAAGATCATGCTGTTGATGATACTGATGTGTCAGATGTTCTGTCCCCTCTCTGCACCCGCACAAGACAGCGGTCCGTCCCGGGTGGAGGAACTTCTCCTGCAGGATAGTATGCTCGTTCTGTGGAGCATGGGCCTGAAGGAGAGTGAGCCTAAGAACCAGGACACGCTGTGCCGGGATGCTCTTTTCTTTGTCATTTTGTCTAAAGACTCATTTGTCTGTGGCGTAGAGCGCAGTAGATATCCTGACGTCTTCCGGGGCATACCTGAAAATTATCAGGGATTCATATCGAAACGAAAGGTGGAAGAGGCTGCCCGAACCATTTTCGGTCAGGAAGTGAGTCAGCACGTTGCTCCCGAGGGCACGTTTTTTAACGGTAACGGCTATTTTCTCGATTTTTCCGTTCTGAGCGATAAAACCGGGTATTTGTGTCACCTGATGCCGGACGACCGGCGGCCTGGTCATGTCTATCAGCCGATAACGGAGCCTATAAGTGATACCAGCTGGACAGTGTATGCCAAGCTTCTTCGTATACTGAAGGATGTAGATGGAGGACTGGTTATATTAAAAAGTGCATTGTTCGAGGGAGAAGCGTATTATCATGACGGAAAATTGTATATGAAAAGATTTAATATAACGGAATTAGATACGAATTGAAAAGAGTGAAGGGGCATTTCTCCTATAAATAGTACTATGACCATCTGAGAGGGCCTGACGTGGCATGGAAGAGTCAGTTCGCAGGTCCCCCACCATATCTGAAAGAGGGAAGTTCGAAATATCAGTCGGGCAGCATTGTTATCGCTTGGCTCAAACTAGGAAGGAAGTATGCATTCATTCTGGAAAAAGCATCGTTTTGGTTTTGATGATTCTGGGATGGGGGGGGAGGCTCAGGCTGTCCCTGTGGATCTTCTGAAAACGACTGTATCGGTCATGTGTCCTGTCTACTAATAAAGAAGGCGCTCTCATGAGGAGCGCCTATCGTTCGGGCTAAGCTTCATTTGTATTTTGGATGTCTGTGCCATCATGAGGGCATGAGGCGTCCTGATGTTCCGTCAGGGGGGAGCAGCAGGGGGCAAGTTCCTGTGAGGTCCCTCATCTGGGGAGTTTGACGAAGTGTCCGCTGCCGTCCCGGTCTTCTTCCTTGAGTCCTTCACAGACCTGCTGCCAGTCACGAGATGATGGTCCATATCCAGATGATGGCGGACAGGCGGCAAAATAGAACGTTCTGAAGCACTGTGGTAATCCTTGAAGCTGAAGAAGGGCATCAGAAGCCTGCTTCATCTTCATGATGACTCCCCTTTCCCTGGCTTTTTATTCCTTTTTCATCACAAGGATGATGCATGGCTGTCCCCTTTCAGGGTAGAATTGCTATCAACTGCTAGTGTAGTTAACGCCTGAGGAGGGAACCATGAAAGGCCTACACACACGTCTGTTGTTCGCAGCGTGTTTTTCCCTGTGTCTGAGCATTGCAGCTCCGGTTCGTGCCATCCAACCCCGACCTCCCCTGAATGTCAATTCTGAGAAAGTACACGAGCTGAACAATGTGGCCAAATTGATGAGTCGTCCAGAGAGGCTACTTTTGCTGGACAATGTAGTCTCGTTCTGGAAACTGCGTGTCGATATCGGCGAGGGGCAGCCTAAAGACATGTCACCACCGAGAACGAGGACCTTCGGTCTGGTGGAAAACGGACAGCTCTCTCCCTCTTTCGTTGCGCGCACAGTGCTTCAGCTCATGGTGATGGCCTCAAATGAAAGTATCATGAATTTTCCTGAAGCGTGTGACAATGAAGAGGATAAGCAGGAACTTCTGCGGCTTTTTAACGGAGTTCCAGAGCAGTACAGGCTTTATGTTCCGTTTGCAAAATTGGAGAGCGTGGCGCAGGAGTGGCTGGGCTGGTCTTTCGACAGATCGGCCCTGCCTCAGGCCGACTACTTCTTTCGGAAGGAGGAAGGGCTGTTCGTCGATGATATCCGACTGTTCGAGTCCTGGCCTCTGTACCATGAGCATGACGCTTTCGCCCAGCCGTTTAATCTGTACCCTGAAAATGACGCATGGATCATGGAAGGCGAAGTGCGTGGCCTGTATCAAGCAGAAGGCGATATCTTGCGAGTAACCAAGCGGGATACATTCCGCCTGATCGCCAAAAAGACGGGTAAGTATTGGCGCATCCTTTCCCTCGACTTCAACGCACAGTAAGTTTCTTCAGCGAGGCGAATTATGAACAAGGTTTTGCTTTTGGTGATATTGGCCTGCCTGCTGCTCTGTCCCCTACCCACTTTCGCGCAAGGAGCATTCCCGTCTCGGGCGGAGCAGCTCGTCATGGAGGATAATTTGCTTATCCTGTGGAGCATGGGCCTGACAAAGAGTGCTCATAAATCCCAGAACGAGCTGTGCCGGGATGCGCTCTTTTTCCTCATCCTGTCTGAAGGCTCAGTCTGTGGTCTGGATCGTGATGAACATCCTAGTTTTTTCCAAGGCATATCTGAAAATTTGCGGGGGTATGTGCCGAAGGATGGGGTGGAAGAGATTGCTCGAACCATCTTTGGTCAGGAAGTGAGCAGGCACGGAGACTTCGAAGGAGTCTACTTTGATGGTAACGGTTATTTTATTGATTTTTCCGTTCTGAGCGACAAAACGGGCAATATATGCAACCTGTCCCAGGATGATTTACTGCCAGGCTATGCCAACGTGGAGATGATGGAGCCCATAGATGAAAAACACTGGGAAATGTTTGGCAGACTCCAGCGTTTCAAAGAAGTAGACGACGGGGAAATCATATGGAAAGAAGCTACATTCCACGTCATAGTACATTATCAGGATGGACAATTGCAGCTTAAAAGCTTTGAGTTTACGGAACAGGCTATGGGCTAAGACAGCTGATAAGGTTTTTCCTGTAAAAATGTTGGCTCTTGACTGACAGAAAGAACCCTAAACTGAATGAAAAAGCTCTGTCCGATGTTTTCCATTATATCTGAAAATGGAAAATCAGAAGTATCAGTTGGGAGAATATCGTGATCTATTGAATCGAAATAGGGATAAAGTATTCATTCTGGAAATGCATTGCTTTTGTTTTGCCGATTTACCCATATGCGGGAAATGTGGTGGTGAGTTCGACAACAGCCTATTCTATAACTTCTTCCACACGATTTTTTAGATTCGACTTCCTGTGACTGATCTCAAAATTGTCTCCCCTCCGTATCATAGGAGACCAGATATCGGCAAAAGATATCTTTGGAAAAGCCCATATGAGATAGACGCTATTAAAATTTTTCATTGGGAACTCCGTAGGCATATCGCCCAATTGATGGGAGCATTTCCACCAAAACGGAGTTCCCTTTCCTTTTAGGAGCTATTGCCAGATTAAATCGAAACTAGGGCCATTGTAGCAGAACTACCTGTTTTTCATCATCAGTCAGGTAGCCAATCAAAGGTAAGGCCACGTTGCGTTTGTAATGCTGTTTTCATAAGAAGATGGCATGTTCATATCATATTTTTTTGTCTAAAGTATCGAGCACGATAAAAGCTGTCTTTTGCGGAGTTTGTTTTTTCGCAGAGATTGCTTCCTGTTTTTGAGTGACGGGGATATTTCCGTTTTCCGTAAAAAATCGTTTTATAAGGTACGCGGGAATGATAATGCCTTCATTCTTGAGCATCTGACTCAGTTCCTTGGGACTGTAGCCTTTTTCCTTCGCCTTTTTGAAATCCCGTTCTAGAAGTTCAGCCGCTTCTGAGCGAGTTTTTCTGTCTTCCTTTTCCGGCAAATTTTGAAGCAATTTTTTTGCCCGTTCTATCTGTTGAGGACGGATAGTCGCGTTTGAGGCCATTGTATTGCTCCTTGAAAGAAGATTTTCGCCATCATACAAAAAATTTCTTTATATATACAATTCTGCCACTACACGAGGTGGGTTCTTCGAGGCAGGATGGTAGTTGTGACACACAACTACCATCCTGCCAGAAGGCTGACGCCCTCTGGACTCCCGGAATGCTCGGCGCTTCGCTTCTCGCATTCCAAAGGCAAGAGGCATGAAAGGCAAAAAGAGCAATGCGGAAGGCGGCGGTGTTTCCTCATCAAAACTCTGGGTTACAGTGCGGGTTTCCCCGGAGGAAAAAGCGCGTCTTGAACAGCAGGCGGATATGGCGGGGCTGTCCGTTTCCGCGTATCTGCGCCGGAGGTTTTTCGGAGGACGCCCGCTCATAGCCCACACCGACGCCATGATGATTCGGGAACTTCGTCGTATCGGGGGCCTGCTCAAGCACAACTTTGAAACGCTCCGGCAGTCGGGTGCCGGTACGGATATGCTTGAGCGGCAGGAACGGGCGTTGGGGCTTCTGGTTTCCGCCATTGAGCATCTTGGAGTGCCCGGCTATGATAGTGAAGAAAGTCAGACGGGAAATCGTCGATAAGCCGAAGACGTGGCAGATCGGGGACCTGGTGGATTACATCCGCTTTCCTCACAACAAGAATCCGCAGGAAAAGGTCGCCCATGCGGGCAGCAGGAATTTCCTGACTTCCACGCATAACGGCCAGAAAATGGAAATGATCGCTCTGGCCGAAGAGTCGGTTCACAGCAAGATGCCGGTGCAGCACTGGATTTTTTCATGGCAGGAGGGGGAGCAGCCCACGAGGGAGCAGGCGGATGAGGCTGTGGATATTTTTCTGGGTCACATGGGGCTGACCGACCATCAGACCGTGTACGGTCTGCATTATGATACCGATAACTACCATCTTCACATTGCGGTGAACCGCATGAATGAGGAAACAGGAAAAGTCGTTCAGCCGCACAAAGGATTTGATATTGATGCGGCGCACAGGATTCTTGCGCTCATTGAACACAGACAGGGATGGAAACCGCAGGAAAAAGCCCGGTATGTCGTGCTGGAAAACGGTGAACTGGCCCGGAGAAAGAGCGGCAGGGAAATAAAACCTCGACAGGCCGCCCTGGACGTTGAACACGCCACGGGAGAGAAGTCTGCCCAGCGTATCGCACAGGAGCGGGGGCATGACATCATACGGGATGCAGACTCATGGGAAGACATGCACCGGAAGCTGGCAAAAGCCGGTCTCCGTTTTGAGAAAAAGGGGTCCGGCGCGGTCATTTTTGTGGGAGACATTGCCGTGAAGGCTTCTTCCGTGGACCGGGCTTTCAGCATGAAAAAACTTTGCAGGAAATGGGGGGAGTTCACGGAAGGAAACTATATGGAGAAGAAAGAAGCATTGCCGCCGGAGCCGGTGAGTTCAGTAAACCTGGAAGAATGGAAACTCTATCAGCAGGAATTTGAGGAAGAAGAAAAAGAGGCACGAAACGACGAGGCAATAACGCCGGTCGATTCCCTGCGAAAGCGGCAGAGAGAACAGCGTCGGAAGAGTCTTGCCCTGCTGGCGCAATACGGCGTGCCGGTACTGAATATTGCCCGTCATTGTCTGAAAATACAGCAGAGGGAAGAGCGACGTTTCCTGCGGGGCACGGGGAAAAAGGTCAGGCGGCATAAACCCCGGTTTGAGGCATGGCTGCGGGCAAAAGGACTGCATCGTCAGGCAGGACTCTGGAGGTATCGTTCCGCCTGGGAAAAGACAAGACACACCCCGCCGCCGGTGCCGGACAGAGGAAGAGAATCCATGCGGGAACTGGAGAATTTCAGACGTTATGCCGCAGCCGTCGGAGCAGACAGGTATCGAGTGACCTGCATCGCCATGGAGACAAACGGGAATAAAAAGACCTTCATTCTCGACAAGGAAGGCGGCGTTACCAGGGGATTTACCCCTGAAGAACTGGTCTTGCGCATACCTGAGATGCTCAGTCTCCAGCGGCGCGGAGAGAATATATATTACACGCCGTTATCCGAGGAAAAACATCATGTGCTTATCGACGACATGACGGCGGAAAGTCTGGTCCGGCTGCAAAGGGACGGATACCGGCCTGCGGTCATTCTGGAGAGTTCTCCGGGGAATTTTCAATGCCTTCTGACCGTCGCAAAACTGGGGAGCCGTTTTGACCGGGATGTGGGCAACCGGCTTACGGAACGGCTGAACAAGGAGTATGGAGATAAAAAATTGTGCGGGTGCATCCACCCGCACAGAGCGCCGGGCTTTGAGAATCGAAAGCCGAAGCATCGTCGGGAAGACGGTTCCTTCCCGGAGGTGAAACTTCTGGTTGCCGAAAAACGTGAGTGCCACAAGGCGCTGGAGCTGGCCCGACAGATAGCCGGGGAATATGAGGCCGCCGCTGAGAGCAGAAAACGATGTCCGGTACTGCCTCCGGGAGGCGGACCTTCAGGCGATGCCGTTACCGCCTACCATGCTCACCTGGAGGATATTCGCCGTCACCTGACCATTGAAGACTACTCCCGTGTGGATGCCATGATCGCCCTGCGACTTCGCGCTACCGGTCATAGCCGGGATGCAGTGATGGATGCTGTCCGGCAATGCGCTCCCGCTATCCGGGAGACGCCCGCACGCAGAGACTGGCAGCGATACGCCGAACGCACGGCGGATTACGCTTTCGGCACAGCGGGGGATGTAGAGCTGGCGAAGTATGAAACATACCGGGAGCTGTGGCGACGAGTGGAGGAACGTGCCGGTATGCAGCAAAAGTCTGCACTCCATACACGCATGAGGTAATATGCAGTCTTTGGGGAGTGCGGAAGTCGAACAGCAGTGCGGCAACTTGAGCGAATCATTCACAGTAAGAAGCGCCTTTTGAGCTATCAATTCAAAAGGCGCTTCTGTCATGCTGATGCTTTATCTCATTCGCATGGAGAAAGTCTCCTGCACAGGAGGCGCAGTGATGTTTTGTGTTTCCGCCATGTTCTTATAGGAGCTGGCATAGTCCAGAGTTTCTTTGAGCGTATCAAAAGAAGCATGGACGGTTCGCGCACCGTTGATGATGTGGTCTTTTTCATACTGAACACGCAGGCCGACTTTACCCTCTTCCGTCTGGAATATTCTCAGCTCAAATATTCCGCCGTCACCCGTTTCTACCTTCAACTCGTGTTCCTGTTTGCCGTAAAAATCCATGCCGGAAGGCCGGAATCCGGCTTTTTCCATGGCTTGGCGATAGGAGTCGCTCTCCGTTGCCGAAGCTGCGGAGAGATCCTTCTCAGGATGCGTCATGGCATCGGCAAAACCGAGAAGTGCGGCATCCTGGCGTGCGAAATTCAGAGCGTCTTCTCTGCTCTCAAACTGCTTGAAGCGGACACCGGGCGGGCCTTTCACAAGGGAGTGCCAGAGATTGTCGTCGTACAGGCAATGGATGGGCCACCTCGTAGTTTCACGCACATGGGAACGGTTCAGAAGATACCCGACCGGACTGTGCGTGACGGCGTACTCCGTCTGGTCCCCCTGCTCGCCAAAGGTAAGCGTACAGACACGGTGGTCTTTCGGCGCCGCGTCTGCCATGGAGAAGGGGGCGTCGGGAATTTCCTGCCAGGTCTCTTCTGCCGGAGTCGTGTCGGCCCCGGCGTCGGAAGTCTTTGGTGTCCAGTGGGAAACATAGCTCGCGTCATCCTGCATACGCTGCAACTCCCGGATGATGGCGCTATGATTTTCCCGCGCCAGGGTCAGTTCCTCCTTCTGGGGGAACTCCCTGCCGAGCGCTTCTCTGGTTGTTTCCAGTTCCGCCTTTTCATGACGGCAGGTTTTCCGGAATTTTTCCATGGCTTCATCGAAACCTTTGGCCAGAAAGTTGTCCATGCGCTGGAACAGGCCGGAAAGACTGAGTTTGTCGTCAAAGAGATAGACGAGATTGTCCGGCTTGAACTCCTGTCCATCCGTACCTGTCACAACGATTCTGAACCCCTCCTTGCCGCCGAAGGACTGAGCATAGCGCTCAAGGTGCATGGCGAAGCCCCGATAGGAGCCGAACAGTACCCTGGCTCCGGCATTGCGCGTGATCTCCTTCACGCAGCCGAGCAGAATATCCTTTATTTTTTCGCCGTCTCTGTCCGTCAGCATCTTGTCTCCCGCAAAGAGTTCTATACGGATTTTTTCCTTGTCTTTTTCCTTGACGATATGGGTGTGGCTGTCCCGGTGCCGGATGTTGGCGGCGTAGGCGCTTTCCGCCTTGGCAAGACGCTCATCGGTTCCGTTGAGCCACTTCAGCCTGTCGCGCAAACGATGCTGTCCCCGCTGATGCTGGGAATACAGGGCTTCCAGCTTGCGAAGGTCTGCGGCAAGCTGAACCTGCATGAGAATCAGCGGATTGCCTGAAGCTGCGGCCTTCATTTCGGCGGCGTTGGCGGCCTCGCTCTGCACGTCGTCGATAACGCGCTGGAGCAGATCGCCCTTGCGGAACTGCTCGATGGCAGCAGCCTTGTACTCTATGGTCTGCCACATCCGGGCGTCATACGTCTGTTTGGTGGCATAGTTGTAAATGCCCACGGAGAAGTGTTCCGGGTCGCGCTCATAGAACAGGTTGCCCTGGCGGATAATGCGCCCGTTGCGCTGTTCCAGGTCGGAAGGCCGCCAGGGGGCATCAAGATGATGTGCGGCCACCAGACGTTTCTGGACATTCATGCCAGCGCCCATCTTGCTGGTGGAGCCGAGCAGGATACGAACATGGCCGGCATTCATGTCGGAAAAGAGTTTTGCCTTGCGGATGTCGGTGTTGGCCTCATGGATGAAGGCGATTTCTTCCGGCGGAACCCCCCGCGCGACAAGTTTGCTTCGTATGTCGTCATAGACGGAAAACTTTGACGACAGCGCAATGACGGCATCCATGTCGGAAGCGACGGAGGTGTCTTCACCGCTGTCGTCCTTTTCCGCCTGTGTTGTTCCGTGAGATTCCTCATCCTTCTGTTCAGGCAGAAGTGTGCCGTCCACGTCCAGCAGCGTTTCCAATTCCAGGTCGTTACGGTTGGCCGGTGCGGAAGTCGGAGTTCTGCCGCCCTTGGGGGTGGACAGGTCGCAGAAGACAAGCTGCGTGCCTCTGTCCGCCGCCGTGTCGCTCCAAATGTGATAGATGCGTTCAACGGCGGCGTTGACCTTGGAACCTGCGAAATCATCCGCGTGCGGTTCTATCAGGCGATAGTCCAGACCGGCCTTGCGGGCGTCGTTGGTGATTTTGAGCGGATTGTCCCGACGCGGGTCGGGAGGAAGGTTTTCCATGCGGTTGATGATTTTTTCCATGTAGGCCGCCTGTTCCCCGGAGCGTTCGGCCACATCGTTATACGGCTTTCCATCAGTGACGGGAGGAGTCAGGGGGCGCAGCCATGCCTGCTTTGCCTGTTCATCCAGATCGTTTTTGGTGACGACATCGGCAAAGGTCCGGTACATGGCGAGCAGTTCCGGGATGTTCTGGAATTTGGCGAAGCGGCTTTTGAGCTTGTAGTTCACCCCAGTGGCGTCGAGTTCCCAGCCGCTTGTGACCTGGCCGAAGGTGGAGGCCCAGGAGTCAAAATGGTCTATGCCCTTGGCCTGCAATTCCTCATACTGCATGTAGCGCTGGAGCGTGTACACTTCGGCAATGGTGTTCGATATGGGGGTGCCGGTCAGAAAGTACACGCCCCGGCCTTCATTTTTCCGTTGCAGGTAGCGGCATTTGATGAAGAGGTCGAGCGCCTTGGCCGAACCTGTGATATTGCCCAGACCTGAGACGTTCATGGTGGTCTGATAGGCAAGGTTCTTGAACTCGTGGCTTTCGTCCACAAAGAGCGCGTCCACGCCCAGGTCGGCGAAATCAACGGAGGTATCCTTTTTCCCCGTGCCCGCGAGCAGAAGTTCATAGCGGGCTTCCATGTTTTCCCGCTGCTTTTCAAGCTGCTTGACCGTGGCCCGGCCTCCTTCCGCCTCCTTCACGGCCTCAATGGCTTCCAGCACCGCATCTATCTGCTCCTTCAGAATCTCCCGCTGAATGTCGTGGGGCATGTCGATTTTACGGAAGGAGCTGTGCGCGACGATAACGGCATCCCAGTCTCCGGTCGCAATACGGGAAAAAAGCCGTTCCCGGTTCTGTTTGGTGAAGTCGGTCTTGTCCGCCACCAGAATATGGGCATTGGGATAGAGCTTGTAGAACTCATCCCGCCACTGGTGGAGAAGGTGGTTGGGGACGACCACCATCGGTTTGGAAACAAAGCCCATGCGCTTGGATTCCATGATGGTCGCTATGCAGGCCATGGTCTTTCCCGCGCCGACGACGTGATCGAACAGGGCCGTGCCTTCCTGAATGGCCCGCCAGACGGCATCCTTCTGGTGAGGCCGAAGTTTTACTTCTGAAGAAGCGCCGACCAGCTCAAGATGGGAGCCGTCATACCTGGGAGGCACGTTCGTGTTGAAGCGGTCGTTGTAGAGCCTGGACAGGCTGGCTCTTCTGTCGTCATCCGTCCATATCCAGTCCGTGAAGGCCTGTTTTATTTCGTCGGCCTTCTGCATGGCTGCGGCGGTCAGCTCCTGGTCCAGAACCGTGATGGGTCTGCCCTGTTCGTCGCGCTGGCCGGTTTCCTTTTCCACCTTGATGGGCTTGTTCATCAGAAGGGCTTCAATGATTTTTTCCGCAGGGTATTCCGGGATGCCCCAGACGTTGGTATTCAGCGCGGCATCGTACAGATAGACACGGACGCTCCATCGACCGAGCGTGGGCAGGTAATCCACCTGCTGAGAGCCTTTTCCGCCATGCAGATGTTCGATGAAGTCCGATATGACGGAAGGAGGAAGCCAGGCGGAGCCGAACTTGACGCCGATGTCCACGGCTTCTATGTCGGGCGGCAGAGCCTCCGTAAGCGCTTCCACATTGGGCAGAAAGCGAGGGTCGGAGCTTGCGGCGTCCCGTGCCTGACGCAGTTTTGCCCGGACATTGCCCGTGAGATACTTATCCCTGATTTCCCAGAGTTCCGTGGCGGGGTTGAGAAAAATAAGGCCCTGTTCCTGCAAGTCCCGCTGAATGACATCGGTGGAGCGTCCGAGAAGCTGTTCCATGCGGGCAAAGTCCACCTTGCCGCTTTCCCGAAGCGCTATGACAAGGGCATCCTTGGGGCTTTCCGCCTGTTGGGCGAGCGTCGCCGGTTTAAGCACACGCTGTCGGAATACGGCAGCTTTTCTGGCGGAAGCGGGTCTGGCCTGTCTGCCGGTCTTGCGGGCCACATCCGGCGAAATACCCTTGTCGTAGTCCGCTTCCAGGGATTCCAGCAGGGCGTGTTCAGGGTCTTCCCGCATGAGACTGCGGTTGGTTTGTGAGTTGAGGTGCCCGTATTTTTTGACAAAGGCGTCGTACTGCGTGTTGAGCCGCTGGCGCAGGTTCGCCATACGACTTTCACTTCCTTCGCCTTTTTCCTCATTGAGCAGCTCACGCAGGGTATCCCTGAGCTGAATCATGGAAGACAGGCGCAGTCGGGCGGTTTCATTTTTTACGGTGACGGGTTCATAACCTCCGTCGCCGAACTCCCCGGAAGTCTTGAAGACGATTTTTCTGCTTTGAGGTTCAACGCAGAGTGCGCCCATTTTCAGGGACTGGAAGTAGTCGGAAGCCAGGAAGTCATGATTGAGGACGGATTCGGCTTTACGGACTTCGGCAGAGGGTAAGGGGCTGAACTGTACGGCAGGCAGCGCGTCCAGACACCTGGCTATTTCTTCGCCGAGGTCAGTCTGAGATGCATCGGACACACAGTTCAGGCTGTCCTCGAACATGCCGCCGGAATACGCCATTCTTCCGATGATCTGTTCCGGGCGGGAAGCGAAGTAGCTGTTGACCACGGCGGTGCGCCTGCCGCCGTGCTTGAGGTCGTCCACTTCCATGCTGGACGTGTGGAGCCACTCCAGACTCCGCTTGTTTTCGCCGTTGTGCTTTTGAAAGAAAACGATGTCGGTGGTGACATCCGTCAGGGCATTTTGCCGGAAAGCGGTTTCAGGCAGGCGCACCGCGCCCAGGAAGTCGGCATATCCCGCGATATGTTCGCGGGCGGAGGAATCGACGGCATCCATGAAGTAACGGCTGACCACAAAGGCGGCTATGCCGCCCTCGCGCAGCAGGCGCATGGACTTGGCGAGAAAATAGTTGTGGATGGAAAATTTTTTCAGTTCGGGAAATTCGGGGTCGTAGAGAGACTGATTCCCGAAAGGAGGATTGCCCACCGCAAGGTCGAAACTCGGCGTGTTGAGGGGGATGTTCTGAAAGCCGTTATTGATGTGGCGGGCTTTGGGGTACAGGTATGCGGCAATGGCCGCTGTTGTCGGTTCCAGTTCCACGGCCAGGAACCGGGCCTGGAAACTTTCCGGGCAAAGTCCGATAAAGTTGCCGATACCCGCCGAAGGTTCGAGAACATGGAGTTCCTTTCCCGTTTCAACGCCGAGTCTGGAAAGCCCCTGATAGATGCCCCTGATGACGGTTTCCGAGGTATAGTGAGCGTCCTGTGTGGAGCGCCGGGCGGCCGCGTATTCATCGGGGGAGAGTACGCCTTGAAGTTCCCGGTATTCCGCCGCCCATTTGTCGTTTTTAGGGTCAAAGACCTGCGGAAGACCACCCCATCCGACAAAACGCACCAGCGTGCTTTTTTCTTCCGGGGTGGCCAGTTTCGCACCGTTGGCCTGGAGCTGCTTCAGCAGACGTATGGCGGCGAGGTTATCCGCATATTTTTTCTTTGCGCCGCCGACGCCAAGCTGATCTTCCGGGCTTATCCGGTAATTTTCAGGTTCATCTCCACCCCGCAGCTTTCCAAAATTTCCCAGTCCGACATCCCCCGCAGGCTCGCCTGCCGGGCGGATTCGCTGCACAGCGTCCTCTTCTCTATGGCCTGCTGCTGATCCAGTCGTATCTGCAAGGCCAGATTCCCTTCCGCTTCCAGGCGCTTCAGTTCGTCGGGGCTGTTCAGTGCCCAGCGGTCGAGAATCAAGTAGGCTGAATTGGTGAACCCTCTGACCTTGAGATCGTGAATGGTTTCGGGCTTGAGAACGGTTCTGGCGATGTCCAGCGGGTTTGTCTGTCTGTCCAGCATGGGAAACCTCCTGAGTTGAGGAATGTTGTTGTCTGAAGGCCGCGACTTCCTGTACGGTCAGGTAGTCTTCGTTTCCTTTCCGGAACAGCTCTTCCGGCGTGTCCCTGTCGCCGTCGATGAAGCGCACGATTTGAAGGGAAGGACTGTACATGCGTCCCCCGTCCGACGTTTCATAAACAGAGAAACCGCGTCCATTCACGCCGAGCCTTTTCGGGGGGATGCTGTCATCGGACGGAAGCAGCGGCTTCCGTTTGCCGGGATGTTCCGGTTCTTTCGGAAGTTCTTCGTGTGAGGCGGGGCTGACCGGAGGCGTAGCGGACGGGGGCTGTTCGTGCGTCGGCTCCCGGAGTGTCCGTGTTCCGGCTTCTTCCCTTATGTCATCCTGAATGTTTTCTTCCCTGATCTGTTCGATATGGCTGACCATGATGTCGAACAGCGACAACTGCCGGGAATCACTGGTCTGCTTGCGCCGTCTGGCCATACTGTCCTTTCCTTGCCGCTGGGCGGAGGAAAGGCGGCGCGTCGAAATGAAGACAGCCTGTTCCTACTCGCCGGGCTTTTTTTCCTGGGCGATTGTCAGCTTTGCGGCGTTTTCAACGACAATGCGCCCGTTTTCTTCATAAAAAACAACCTTATCCCCTTCCTTCACGTCGAGCTTTCTGCGAATGGCGAGGGGCAGCGTGATCTGACCGCGCGAAGTGACCTTGGCAAGTTCCATGAGTTCTCCCTGAAATCTTACTTACAAGATAAATCTTACTTATAAGATTAGTGAGAAGGGAAGCCTTCGTCAAGACGGGTCAGGAAAAGAAGGCGTCATAAAACGGACTCATTCAAAAGGCCGCGCGTAATCATCTGGACGATGCGCTCTTTGGCATCGGCGTCGTCGGCGCGGGCCTTATGGGCGAGTTCGAGAGCCAGCGGCACTTGTGAGGCCGTGAAATCACAGGCAGGAAAACGAATGCCGTCCAGAATCCAGGTGGGAGTTGAGGTGATTCTGGATTGCGAGGCGATAATATCCGCGCCCACAACAGGAGCGACCTGTTGCAGAGAGTCGGCAAAGTCTTCCGGCACAATGGCCGCATCCTGAAGCGCCGTTTGCAGCGCGGCCTCATAGGGTTTCGGAACGCCGAGAGGTGTCCGGGGAACCACGGCGTTCCAGAAGCTGTGCGCAGCGTTCGGAGAAAAGCGCAGGAGCGCTTCAAAGCTCAGGGCTTTTTTCAACGACTCTCCGTAGTTGTCCGAAGGGCTGTGGCGCACGACAATGCACATGTCGGGATTTTCCCGCTGTGCCCGGAGCGGTTCCTCAATACCGCAGTAAGGACATTCCAGGTTGACCCAGTATTCCACGAGGTCGCCCTGAAATTCTTTTGTCGGCCTGCCGTCCAGACATGTTCTGGCGGAAAGGTCCGCATCGGGCGCGTAAGGCAGCGCCAGGTCTTTTGAAAGTTCCGCCTTTACGCCAGCTTCCACGGCTATCCGGTCGGACATGGGCGTTCCGGCATGGGCAGAAGGAACCGATCCCGGCAAAAGACAGATGAAAAGAGTAATGAGTGGTACGAGTTGCGTCATGACTGTTCTCCGGTGCGGTATTGTCGAAGGGGACTTGCCATATTGGCGGTTACGAGTTATATAAAAATATAACTTATGGAGGATGACGATGTACACAGCTAATTTGAGAAAAGTCGGCGGTTCAGTGATGCTGGCCGTTCCTCCCGCCATTTTGGAAATGCTGCAAATGGAATCGGGGTCATCGGTAAGCATGGCCGTGGAATCCGGGCGTCTGATTATTGAGCCGAACGTCAGGAAGAAGTACAGCCTGCAGGAGCTGCTGGCCCAGTGTGACCCTTCCGCGCCGCTTTCCTCTGAAGATGGTGTGTGGACAGGGTCGGGAGCCACGGGCAGGGAGCTGATCTGATGCGGCGTGGTGATATTTATCTGGTGACGCTTGACCCTACAGAAGGGCATGAGCAGCAGGGAACGCGACCGGTGTTGGTGATTTCTCCCGACGAGTTCAACAGAGTGACGCAGGTTCCCGTAGTGTTGCCGATTACCAGCGGGGGGAATTTTGCCCGTACCGCAGGATTCGCCGTGTCGCTCAGCGGATGCGGCACACGCACCACGGGAGTGGTCCGTTGTGACCAGCCCAGGGCGCTGGACTTGCGGGCGAGATCCGGCAGGCGGCTGGAACAAGTACCGTCCACCATTATGGATGAAGTTCTTGCAAGGCTGGCAACCATTTTCAGTTAGCCGGGCTTTTTCTTTTTTATGCCGCATGTTCATAGTGATTCTCCTGGGAGAGCTGCACAAGCTGGGGAACGCGCAGCTGCGCTTTTTTCAGGGGAGGGTTGGCAAAGAACATGGTGCCCCGGACGATTTGCCCGCTGAAGATGAAATGGGCTTCGCCTTCGATCTGTTCCTGCAAGTCGCGCAGGACGACGCGGTCTTCCTGTTCCACGGTGGTGTTCATGGCGTCGCGGTAACCTGCGCTTATTTTTTCGTTGACGTTGAAGCCGGTGGTGCGGAGGACGGTGCCTTGTCCGGCCTGTCCCCGTATGAGTTCCCAGGTTTTTTCCGCGTCCTGCATTTTCATGAAGATTTTTATGGAGGTGTTGGCCACTATCTGCTGCGCGCCTTTTTTGTCCGCTTCCAGAATACCGGCGTAATCCTGGGAGGCGACGATGGCGGCTATGCCGAGACCGCGCCCCTGGGTCAGCACGACCTCAAAGCCGGGGGTGACGATGGCCGCATATTCATCCACGATGCACAGATACGGGCCGATGCCCACGGTGTCCGTGGGCAGGGCTTCCAGCACGTCGGCGGCGTCGCCTTCGATATGTGCGCCGAGGCCCACGGCACAGGCGTTGCGTATGGCGGAGAGGCTGATTTTTCCGAGGCTGGCCAGTTCTGCGGGGGCTTTTTCCAGCGAAGGCAGAAGAACGACCAGCACGCGGCGCTGCATGATGGCGTCGGCAAAATCGACTTCTCCGTCTTCAGCCCCGTAGATGTGGGAATAGGTGTCCGTCAGGCTGGAAAGGGCCTTTCCGAAGTAGCTCTGGGCATAGCCGAACTGCTCCGCAAAGGACTGAGGCTGGTCTTTCATTTCCCGTCCGGCAATCCAGCCGCAGGTGCCGAGCGCCGCATGGATGGAGGCGCGGGACTCTTCATCAAGCTCCGCCCGCAGCGCGAGGGCGACACATTTTTCAAGCGCCAGCGATTCACGGATGACGCTGGTGGAGAGCTTGAGCAGCCCTTTGTCGCGCAGGTCCACCAGGGCGTACATGACGCCGGAAATCAACGCCTGCGCCTTGTCGGCAAAGATGCTGTTCGCCCCGTCGGACGCGGGCATGAGGGAAACAAGAAGCTGCGTCAGGGCTTCCGCACTGCCGAAGGTGAAGGGATTGTTGGTGTTGGAAAGACGGCGCGGAGTTTTTCCTTTGACTTTGCCGGAAGTGCCGTAGTTCAGCACGCGGAAGTCGTCGTCCCGTCCCAGAAAGCGGGCCATCTGCCATATCTGTACGGCGAGTTTCGGACTTGCTTTCGGGTCGATGTAGAACAGCCCGCTTCCCGTAGCCAGAGCATTGTATGAAAGGGAAACGAGGGTTTCCGTCTTGCCGGAACCGGTGGTGCCGAAAAGCAGGCAGTGGGTAAGAATGTCCTTGGCCTTCAGCCAGAGTTCTTTCTGGTCCTGTACCCTGTTTCCCAGGAAGAAGATGCCCTCCGGTCTGGCGTAGCCGCGTCTGCCGGGCAGAGGATCGCCTTTATCCGTGCCGGAGAGACCAAGCGGCATTCGGAAAGGCAGCCTTTCGTCTTCGACATAGACGCAGCGGGCGGCAAACAGAGCAAGCCCGGCGATAAAGAACGGCATGGAGAGCGAGGGAAAAAGAAAAAGACACACCTCCGCCGCAAAGATGCCGCCGGTTTGCACATGGCCGAGCCTGAGCGTGTCTCCCAGGCGTTGCAGCGGGGAGCGCACATCCCGGAAGAGCCGTTTCCGTTCCTGCGTTTCGTGGTCTTCAAGACCTCTGATTTTTCGTTCCATACGCACCTCAATAGTGTTCTTCCGCCAGGGAAGGGTCGTCGTTGGCATCGTATTCCGGGTCGTTTTCTGCTGCGGCGTACACCATATCCGACACAGGTTCCGCCTGCTCCACGGCAGGCGTAAAGGACTGCTCGAACATGGGCGGAATGAAGATGTCCGTCAGCCAGCCCTGGGCGGACAAGGAATCCTTGAGACTCGTGACGGCGAGATCGACGTGAGGCTCGGTCAGGGCCTGCCCCGCCTGTTCTTCTGCCTTGTAGTGCGCCCAGGGAGCCAGGCTTTCCACCCACGCGGTTCTTCCCCCGCATTGGTTGAGCGCGTACCAGAGCGGCCTGTCCAACGGGCGAAGCCACAGAAACTGGGAACTGGCCAGAACGCCTTTTTTCCTTGCCCGGCACAGCAGAGCCATGAACCACGGAAGCTCGAATGCCGCGTGGATACGGAGGGATTTTTCGGAAAGAACGGACTGATGCTTTTCCCAGATGCGGTTCAGATTCTGATGGAAGTTTTTTTGTTCCAGAACGGGGCATGTCGCCCTGTCGCGTTTTTCCCGATAGGAGGATGAGACGGCATCCAGTACGGCAACGCAGCCTTTTTTGTCGCCGTCCGCATAGGCCAGGAATGCGGCGGCCAGCGCACGACGGCAGGCAGTCATGGCCGTATGGTTCTCGAACGGTTTGCCGAGCTGGTCCTGAAAGGCGGCGAGAGCTTTGTCTTCATCCAGCCTGGCATTGCCCCATGCGGGAAGCTCCGTATCCGCCAGCCCGTTATGCAGAGCCTGTTCCGGAGTGAAGGCTTCACCGTTTTCATTGAGCAGAAGTTCCTGTTCCAGGGCGAATTGAACGGGAGTTCGGGCAATGCGCCATAAGCCGGAATCGTAGGATTTTGGCGAAAGCAGATACTTGCCGCGACCAACGACCGGTCTGAGACAGGGGAAGGATTCCGCGTTGTTTTTCAGCAGGCTTTTCATGCTGAAATGCCGGACGAGCCTTCCCACCCGGCCTATGAAAATGGCGGTGCAGCCGCACAAAAGCAGAAGCAGCGCGAGCGGCCATCGCATCCATGACCCGGCATAGCGCAGCAATCCCCGCACCTGTTCCCAGGTCAGCGCGGCGGGTTCCACCTCGGTGAGACGCTCAAGGATGCTCCGTACTTCTTCTGAAAAAGGAGCAAAGACTCTGAGCTGGATACTTGCCAGCCAGACCAGAGGCGCGTTGACGCTTCCCTTATGCGCTGCGTACAGAGCCGGGATGACGACAAAAATCAGCACCAGAAGCGCAAACCACAGAAAAAGCATGTCGTCCCTGTCGTCGCGAAGCTGGCTCACGGCTGCGCCTCCTGAAGGGAAGAGAGGCAGGAGATACCCCGGCGACGCAGTTCTTCCAGGTTCGTTCTGACCTTTCTGATATAGGCATCCCTGCGATGGGGCGTTCTGGAATGATACGCGCCTATGGCCAGCCAGAGATCGCCGGCCCGTTCATACTCCTTGCGAAGCAGCCATGCCGCCGCATAGGCGTTGACGCAGCCGTCCCGAAGCAGGGTTTCCGGGGCTATGCCCATGGCGGCCAGTTCATTGACGTGAACGGTATTGATTTGAAAACAGCCCAGGTCCCAGGTGCCGTTGGTGTTGCTCAGAGCTTCGCCCATGCTTCCTCCCTCCGTGGCGAGCAGACCGAAAAGCGCGGCCGGAGGCATTCCGCTCGCACGGGCGGCATCCAGAACACAGCCCATGGTCAGAGGTCGTGTCATCGGAACGACGACTTTGGCCCGTTCGGCGGAGAAGGCCATGCCGGGAGACAGACAAAGGATGCTCAGAAACAGGCAGAGCATTCTCATTTCAATTTCTCCTTGAGCTTCACCACATAGTCTCCGCCCGTGCCGTACACCTTGAACGGATTGTTGCCGCCGATGCCGTTTATGGAGTTGAGGACCTGATTGTGAGCATCGTTGATTTTCTGTTGAATAAGGGAGTCAACCTGATGGCACATTCCCGCGACGATCTGGTCCATGCCCGGCAACGTCACGCCAAGGCTGAAAGCGTCGCCGAGGGCATTGATGGAGCCGAGACAGCCGGACAGCGCATCCCGTTCGGATTCAGGGTCGGGAATCATGGTGTTATGAGTGTCGGATACCCGTCCGTTGCGCTGCTGCATGGCCGAGCCGACGGCATCCCGCATATCCTGACAGGAAGCCGCAAAACAGGGAAAAGCCTGTACCAGACAAAGGATAAGGAGAAGCGCAGTCCTCATTGTTCCTTCCTCCCTTTCCGACCTTCAAAAACGGGGGCCTCGTTTTCTCCGACCGGATATATCTGCTTGCAGCGGGGATAATCGGAACAGCCGTAGAACTTCCCTTTGACGCTGCTGCGCAGGACGAGAGGCTTGCCGCAGGCTTTGCAGGCGTGTTCCGAAAGCGTGGGTTTCGGTCTTGGACTTCCCGGTTTGCCGTTGTCATCGGGAAGTATGGTCTTGCAGTCGGGATAGGCGGAGCAGCTCCAGAACCATGAGCCGTTCTTTTTTCTTTTACGGCGCTGAAGAGCGGCCCCGCAGTCGGGGCAGATATGGGCGGGGCTGGCTTTGCGTTCCAGAATCGGAGCCAGCAGCGTCGGCAGAAGACGTTTTTGTTCCGAGAGAAAGGCGTCCAGACTGCCTTTGCCCTGGGCGATGGCTTCAAGCTGGTCTTCCCATGCGGCGGTGGTGATGGGGTCTTTCAGAGCGGGCGGCGTCAGGTCGATGATTTCCTGTCCCAGCGGCGTGGATACGATGGATTTTTTCTCGGCGACGAGATAGCCGCGTTCTTTCAGCGTCTCAATGATATTGGCGCGGGTGGCTTCGGTTCCGAGTCCCTTGCTTTCCTTGAGCGTGGCTTTCGCCTGACCGTCCTTGACCAGAAGATGGACGTGGGCCATGGCGTCAATCAGGCTCCCCTCGCTGAATCGTGAGGGAGGAGAAGTCTTTTTCCGCACGCTTTCCGCGTTACGGCAGCGCACGGCGTCGCCCTGTTCCATGAGCGGCAGAAGTTCCTGCTCCTGTTCGTCGGAATCATCGTCATCCCTGGAAAGCGCCGTCCATCCGGCCTCCAGCAGTCGCCGCCCTGAGGCTTCCCATCGGGTATCTCCGAGAGCCACGGCGATTTTCTGGGCTTCATAGCGCATGGGCGGATGAAATTGCAGACAGTAGGCCGTGGCGATCAGCAGAAAAAGGGCGCGTTCTTCCCCGGCAAGGCTTTCCGCAGGTTCCCCGGTGGGAATGATGGCGTGGTGGGCGGTAATCTTTTTCGTGTTCCAGACCGTGCTTTTCAAGCGGGAATCCGCCTTGCCCGCAAGCTGCTCCAGGCCTGAGACTCCGGCAAGGCTGCTTAGAATGGATGCGGCTTCGCCATACTGCTCTTCCGGCAGATAGCGACAGTCTGTCCTGGGGTAGGTGGTGAGTTTCTTTTCATAAAGGCTCTGGGCGACATCCAGGACGCGCTTGGCCGACATGCCGAGTCTGGCGGAAGCGGATTTTTGCAGGGAAGAGAGGCAATGAGGCAAGGGGGCGGGTCTGGTTTTCTTTTCCCGCAGAGCTTCCAGAACCGTTCCTTCCTTACCGTTGACCGATTCCAGAACGGCGGCAACCTGAGCAAGGTCCACAAGACGCCCGGAGCTGTCCAGTCCGTCCTGCGAGTCGGAAGGCACGAAGGTGACGGAACATTCTCCGTGGGAGTGGATGATGCTTGCCCGCAGCACAAAATAATCCGAGGGCTTGAAATGGGCGATCTCCCTGTCGCGGGCTACAACCAGCGCCAGCGTGGGCGTCTGGACTCTGCCGAGGGAAAGCACTTCCGTGCGTCCGTTTTCTCTGCCTGTGATGGTCAGGGCGCGGGTGGCGTTTATGCCGACCAGCCAGTCGGCCATCATTCTGGCGCGGGCGGCGTCCCGCAAAGGAGCATTGGCTGCGTTGTCCGTGATGTTGCCGAGGGCGATGCTGACGGAGCGGTCATCCAGGGAAGGCAACCAGATACGGAAGACAGGGCCGCGATAGCGGAAATGTTCCAGCACTTCATCAACAAGAAGCTGGCCTTCCCGGTCAGGGTCGCCCGCATGGACGACGGAGGCTGCGTCGCGCAGCAGTTTGCCGATGGTGTCGAGCTGTGCTTTCGACGTGCGCTTGACCACATATTTCCATGAGGAAGGGATGATGGGCAGATGTTCGCGTCGCCATTGGGCATATTCCGGGCAGTAGGCTTCAGGATAGGCGGGTTCAAGAAGGTGGCCGAAGCACCAGGTGACGATGTTGTCTCCGCACCGGATACAGCCCTGTTCCGTGCGTCCCCCGCCAAGTCCTCTGGCAATGGCTTTTCCAAGATTCGGTTTTTCAGCGATGAAAAGTCTCATGCGTTATATCCTCATGCGCTGCGCCGAGGCAGCCTGCTGTTCCAGTAAGGGAGCGTCATGTTCCAGAGCGCCCGGAGCCGAGCGGAGTTTGTCGTCCATTTCCATGTGGAGAACGTGGGCCATCTTGTCGAAAAGCGCGGCAAGCTCCATCACGGAGTCAGGGTCCTGCTTGAGGGCCAGATTGAGGAAGTCCGGGTTCTGAAGGATGAGGCGTGTTTTTGTGACCGGGTTGTCCGTGTTCTTGAAGGCAACGGCTGCCTCGGTGAAAGACAGCGGTTCGGAGAAGGCGCTGTTTCGGGAAAGGCGCTCGAAGACCTGCGAGCCGGAAGTCTCTTCGGCATGGAAGGAAACGCCGCAGGCCGCGTCGCGCTGCTTCTGAAGTTCCACCAGTTCCGGCCATGCTTCCCGTCTGGGAAACCACCTTGCCGCAGGCTGTTCATCGGATTCAAACTGATGCAGCACCGTCAGTATCTTTGCCGCTTCCGAAGCCGCCTGAAACACGGCTTTGACATCGCCGCCGGAAAATTTCTGATTCCAGTTGGCGATATAGGCGGCGGAATTCGTTTCCGGCATGGGCAGCGCAAAATGCGCGCCGGCCAGCATGGAAAACATTTCCGCGCGCATTTCTTCAAAGGCGTAGCTCTTTATGGTCTGCGCATTTTTCAGCTGACGGTTTTCCCGCGTTTCGTGCCCGGTGGCATGGAAGAACTCGTGCAGTTTGGCGGCGTAATATTCATCCGTACCGCTGAACCGTTCGGGATACGGCAGGGCCACCTCGTTTTTTTCCATGTTGAAGCAGGGATCGCCGCCGTAGTGCCTGACGTGAACGCCGGAGCTGGCGATGAAGCGTTCCACCATCTCATGCCGTTCAATCTGCGTCATGGCATGGGCGGGACGTTCCTTGGCGGGGAATCCCTCAATCTGGGCGGCATTGAAGACCGTGAAAGGATAGAAAAGCGTTTTGCGCTGAACGTCGGGAACGTCCTGCCCCCGATCCTTCATTTCCTCGATGCGCCGGAGTTCTTCCCTGGTCAGGAATTTCCAGGCTCCGTTTTCTTCCACAATGTAGGCGACTTCCTCCGGCCGCAGCACCTTGACGCCCCGTTCCCCCTTGCGGATGCTCATTTTTAGTTCGGGGTGGGCGTTCTGAAAGCTCTGAAGCTGGTTGAAGGTCATCCACCGGTCATCGGCGTATCCCCTGACAATGGTTGTCAGCAGCAGCCGAACCAGGTTCGCCCCGCTGTACTCTCTGCCGGTCACGGGACAGAACGGCATTCCCACAGGAGTGTCGGAGGTCCAGCCCCGTTGCCAGTCCCCGGCTTTTTCCGCCAGGGAAAGCATGGTTTCAGCGATGCCGTTGACGAACTCTTCCTGGACTTCGCGGCTTATCTGAAAGCGGTTTTTTCTTTCGCGCGGCTGCTCACTCATGCGTTTTCCTCCCTTAGTTCCACGATGACGGAATCCTGCTCGTCGTGCGGATTGAGAAAGCCCGCCAGAACGGCGTCCTCCCTGCTCATTAGGAAGGCCCCGGCGTCGAGCTGACTCTCAATATGCCGGGGCGTAAGGGATACGCGCTCCTTTTCCCGGCAGCGGACAGGGGAATCAAAGAGGCCGAAACTGTTGCGCGGAACGTCTTTCATGTCGAACTCCTTTCGGGTTGTTGAATTACCAGCGGCATCGTTTGCGCCAGAGGGTTTCGGTGTATCTGGTCTCCCGGCGTCTGCCCATGAACGCCGTGCGTATCGCCCTGAGACAGGCAAGAGGCGACATGCCGGAGCGTTGAACAAAGAACATGGCCACAATGCCCAGGCAGGCAATGGCCGCCGTCCACCAGGACCAGTGGAACAGCCACAGCGCCAGGGGGAAGATGGCACGGGCATCCAGAATGAAAATTTTCGGCGTGAGACCGGTATCCCGCCAGAGAACTTCACCGTTCATGACGTTTCCTCCAGAGCGAGTGCATGGGACGGACTGTTTTGCCTTGCCTTGCGCTCCGCCAGAATGGCCTGATAGATGTCCCTGCCTATGTCGCCTCCGGCATAGGCGCGTTCGGCGGCATCCTGTATGCGCTGGCCGGAGGAGGAAAGCAGTTCTTCGGCCTGCGGAATCAGACGTTCTAGGGGCGTGTTCAGCAGGTTTTCCCGGATTTCGGGAGTGAAGGCCAGATATTCGCGCAGCGCCGTGCGTCCGCTGTTGTCCGGCAACGGAACGAGACGCTGGGAAATGATGAGCCTGAGACTGGAAATGAGCGTCGCCGTGATTTGCAGCCTTTCCGCAATGGGAAAGACGTTGATGATGCGGGAAAGCGTTTCCGGCACGGAGCGCGTATGCACCGTGGAATAGGCGGCAACGCCTATTTCCGCGCTTTCTATCATGCCCCGGAGCGTATCGGGATCACGGCTTTCCCCGATGAGCACCACGTCCGGAGCCGTGCGTGTTGAGTTGCGCGTGGCCGTAAGAAACGATTTCAGATGTTCGGGAATGGTGCTTTGCGATACCGGACCGCCGGGGTTCGGTATGGCGTCAAAGTCGAATTCTATGGGGGATTCATAGGTGCTGACGTTGCGCCCGCCTTGTTCAATGATGCGTCGAAGAATGGCGGCGAGCAGTGTGCTTTTTCCGCTTCCCATGACGCCTGTGACCAGAACCAGGCCGTTGGACGGCATGGCATGGTCCAGAATTTCCTGTTCCACATGCAGGTCTTCCAGGGCCGGGGGCATGGAAGGAATGGCACGGAACACGATTTTGACGCCGGTGGAATAGCCGTCGGCCACCGGGGTGGCATTGCCGCGATAGCGGCGGCGCACACCTCGGCTTTCCTCGATTTCATGGGCAAAGTCATAGTCCGACTGGCCGGACTTGATGAGCGCGGCCACGGAATTGTTCCGGGTCAGGCGTTCCAGTGCGGACAGAAGTTCATCGGTCGTAATGGCCCGCTGCGTGACCATCCGCCATGTTCCGTTGAGGCGCATCCATGCCGGAAGCGCGGAACGCAGGCACAGGTCGGACATGCCGCAACGGGTTCCCCAGAGCAGCAGGTCGTTGATGCCCGCATAGTCCCAGCGGATACGCGGTTCACGAGGATACCAGCCGGGATTCGTCATGGTCATTTTCTCCCCTTTTTTACGGAAGGAGACGGGGCGACCGTGAAGGATGACGGCGCGGTAATCCGATAAACGCGCTGGCCGATGTTCAGCTTGTTTCCGTTGTCCGTGGTGTGCATTCCCAGGTCGGAAGAGGCGGTGCTGATGCGGCTCAGAAGGTGCTGGGCCGTGAGCAGATGATACAGCATGGCTCCGCGATAGCTCCGCACCATCCGCGCCACGTTGTCCGCGTAAAGCTGATCCGCCTCTTTCAGCCCCTGTGTCCAGGCATCACGCACGGCGCGTCGCCAGATGGCCCGCTCTTCGCTGTTTTTGGGCAGAACGGCGGGGTTCGGTTTTTCCGGTTCGGGAAAATCGTCCATCATCAGAAAGGTTCGCCGGTGAGGAACAACCGCGATATACTGTGCCGGTTCAAGCATTTCATAAGTCGCTTTTGCTGCTGTCGCGGTTCCCGGCTCTTCAATCCGCATGGAGGCTCCGGCCCGTGCCAGAAGCGGCGGCATGATGAGGGCTTCCCCCTGCGTCAGAACAAGCGGCGTGAAGTTGAAGGCGGCATCCATGATGGTACTGAACTCTTCGGTTCTGGCGGCAAGCTGTCGGTAGCGCCAGGTTATGGCCGTCTGAAACGTAACAAGCCGGGCCGCCTCCTTGATGGCTCTGGGGCGCATGAGCTTGACGGCGGTATGCTCCTTTTCACTGCCGCCTTTCATTTCCAGAAGTTCCGCCAGCTCGTCGGGATCGCCTTTGCGCGGCCCCGAAGCAGGGGCGGCTGGAACATGCACGGCCAGGTATTGCCCGTTGCCGTCTTCAGCATAGGAGGCGTCGTAGGGGGTGAAGGCCTGGTCATCGTTTGTTTTGTCCGCCGCTTTCGGCGCATTGACCGTGCCGGGGGGAACGGGCACGGGAGTCGTGGGGGCATTCTGCGGGCGCATTCCCGCGCACCCGGTCAGAGAGACGGCTGCGATGAAGGCCAGCAGAAGAGAGGCCGCCTTGCGGGGACCGAAAAGACGGAGCCGAAGCGCAGGGATGAGACGGGCGAACATCGTCATGAATGAAGCTCCTTACCGGTGGTTCTTGCCAGCGTGAGAACGCGGTTGATGGGGTCGAAGCGCACGGCGGCCTGAGGCTGTATCTGCCATGCGATGTCTTCCAGAAGTTCATGCGCGGGACGGTTCAGCCCATGCACCACCACGGTCATGACCTGTGCGGAGGGTGTTCCCGCTTCCCTGTAGCGAAAGCCGAGTTGCAGGCAGATTTCCTTGAGCGCTCCTTCCACGGGTCCCGTCCAGGTAATGGAGACAGGCAGATTCAGCGAAGGGTCGGAAGGCAGCAGCAGAGGCTGCAAACCCTGTCCGCGCAGTCTGGCGATCATGGCGAGTTCCCCATGAGCCTGTTCTGCCGCGTGTCCCAGGGTGGTTGATACGAAATCGGCGGGCGGAGGAGCGGAAGATTGCTCCCTTCCCGCGCAGGCGGCGAGAAAAAGACAGCATAAGCACAGCACAAGGTTGCGGAACATGATGGACCTCCTTTATGGATGAAAAGACACACCCCGCCCGCCTTACGGGCGAGGAGAAACGACGCCGACTCCTTGCAGCAGCCAGCGACCGAACGGCAGGAAACGGCGGTTACGCAAAAGGGAAATGCGCCAGAGCGTCGTGAGGATTCCAAGAAGACATGGCAGAGAGATGAGACAGAGGGCGATGACGGACAGCATGGTTCGCTGCCATATCGCCGCCAGAGCGCAGAGGATGACGGGAGCGATAAAAAGCGGAACGCGCAGACGCAGCACCCTGATGACGCCGGGAATATCCGCGTCGTCGGCGATGCCCCAGGCGGCAAGCAGCAGAGAAAAGTCCTGAGCAACCGCGTGTTGTTCCTGGGAAGAGCGATGACTGCGGAAAAAAGCGACACGGGCACAAAGTCTGTTCCGAAGAAGGGAACATTGCCGCCTGGACTCGCAAAGAGCGATAACAAGAGCCGTGGTCGAGAGATACTTTTTCATAGGCGTCAGCTTCTGAAGTTATCCTGTGATATTCGTGAAGTCTGAGAAACTCCTGACGGTGATTGCGTCGGCATCGCGTGCCCGGAGCCGGGGCTGTTCCATTGCCTCGAAATGTCGCCGCGAAGTTCTCTTGCGCCCTGCGCCCCGGAGCTGACGGTATTGGTGGAGGCGATGAAGATACTCTTGACTCCGGCCTGGTCTTCCTTTTCTCCCAGCCCGTGGATTTGCTGGCCTATCCAGCTGGTCACATGCTCCGGCAGGTAATGGATGAGGGAGAAGAACTTGTTGGCCGCCATGATGACGACGATGCCGAGGATGACCAGCATGGAGAACGTGCCGGTAATGCCGAGAATTTTGGTTTGTGCGGTTCCGGCGACGAACATCTCAAAGCTGGCTCCGAGAAGTCTGCCGAGGACGTTCATGAGAATGACGGCGGCAAAGAATCCCGCCACCATCAGAGGAGGACGGATGATGATGGCAAGGAGAAGAAAATAGCCTCTTTTGCCGTGCTGACCGGCAGCGCCGTCTCCGTCGGGCAGCGCATGGGCGCACATCCAGAGCGGGGCCGCAACCAGGGCTTCCACAATGAGGATGATCCAGCCCACCATGGCCGAAATCCAGCGGATGAAGGGAATGGCGGGCAGGTAGTAGGCCAGCGCCAGCCCGTACAGCAGAAGGGGAAGAAAAACGGCGAACAGGGCAAAGGAGATATACTTGTCCAGATTCGGAATGGCCTTGCCTACGAGGGGCAGCTCCTTGCCCATGGAGTGCGCCACATCCACGACGCCGAGAGCCGAGGCCAGCCCCCATGCCGTACCGATGAAGTAGTCCCCCACATTGGAAATCGCCATGATGGGGTCCTGGCTGGAGAGCTTTTCAACGGCAATGGGCAGAATGTTTGCGGCGACCAGCTGATTCAACGTGGCCCGCAGCCAGTTGGTCAGCTCGTCAAAGGCCCGGCCTTCATCCGTCACGGACGGCGTGGCCGTGATGTCCGTGATTCCCCTTCGGCTGGAATAGGCGGTCTTGATATAGTTTGCCACACGTTCCTTCGCGGCTTCATAGTCCTGCAGGCCGTGCGTCCAGGCATACAGTTCGGAGACGGTATATTGGTGCGGGCTGTAGGTGATGCCGGAGTACATGGCCTCGCGGACTTCCTGATTGATCCATGCTATGGACCAGTAGGAAGAACCGGCGATGAGCCAGCCGTACTGGGCGGAGTTTTCCTGGAAGTCTGCGAGCTTGCTTTGAAGCTGTCCCTGTCCGGCATAGCTTTGCAGTTCGGAAAGAATGGTCGCATTGACCTGATTTGCGGCACTGTGCAGCGCACGGGGGTCAATGGAGGAAGACGGCGTTTCCGGGTCGGCAAGCTGCTGCGCCACAGAAGAAAGAGCGGAGATGGCCGTTCCTACGGCATTGACCTTACCCCTGCACAGGGCATCGCTTTCATCCACACAGGAAACCTGAATGGAACCCGCATTGCCGTTGAAAAGGAACTGGTATTCTCCCCCGGAGCGGAACCAGTTGCTTTTGTAATTCCATTCTCCGCCCGGCGAGATGTTCATGCCTCGACGCTCGTTCAGGTAATACTGGAGCGTCAAAGATTCCAGAGCGCCGTTGGTAATGGCCGCATAGTGCGTGACGTTCTGGTCCGGTGCCTGTACGGTGATCTGACCGGCGTGTTCCACAAAGTAGTCGGTCCCCAGTTCCCAGATGAAATTGCCGAGGTTGATGGAAAAACCGATGCAGGCCAGAATGGCCACCTGGAAGAGACTCAGCCCCTTGAAGATCGGAGCCAGAGCGCCCATGGCCCCCACAAAACGCAGGGGCATCCACAGGGAGCTGAAACGCTTGCCGAAGGGTACGCCTTCATGCGCCGTTCCGGCCACGGCCAGAGCCATGACCCACAGGAACAGCGCGGAAATGACGGCCAGCGCCACCAGATTGAAGGCGCTGAAAATCTGGAGCATCAGCTCCGAAGCCTGCGAGCCTCCAAGACCGGCTCCCCAGGTATCCCATCCCTGTCCGAGGAAGGTGTCGAGAATCTGCTTGCTGGCATCCGTGGGCAGAAGAATTTCCGAGGTGGCAGGGAGTTCAGAGGCCATGGCATCTCCCCTTTTCTTCATTGAGGGTGTTGTTGACTTTGTGCTCAATTGAGCTACATTTTCTAAAAACAGGAGGATAATTATGCCTGCCAACGACTATGTTCGCGCCCGCATTGACCCCGCCATCAAGCAAGAAGCCGCCGCTGTACTGGCAACCATGGGGCTGACGGTATCCGATCTCTGCCGCATGGCGCTGACCAGAGTGGCTCATGAAAAGCGCCTGCCTTTCAACCTGGAAGTACCCAATGAGGAAACCAGAAAGGCGTTCGAGGCGATTGATAATCGGGAAGGTCTGCATTATGCCAAGGATGCGGATGATATGTTCAGGCAGTTGGGCATATAAATGCTTCAGCCTGTATTCACGACCTCTTTTCAAAAGGACGTTAAGCGCGTTGAAAAACGCGGTTACGACATGGAAAAACTGAAGGAAGTGATAAAGCTCATTCTGCTGAATCAAAGACCGCTTCCGCCAAAATACAAAGACCATCCTCTCAGAGGAAAATGGCAGCCGAAATGGGAGCTGCACATTGAACCTGACTGGCTGCTGATTTACCAGATTTCCGGGGATCAATGCTTTTTTGCCAGAACCGGCACTCATGCCGACCTTTTTTCGCTGTAATAGGCGCATGGCGGTCTCCTACTGCTGTGCGCCGACCATGCGGGCATAAAGGTCGTCCATGTCTCTGCCGGTGGTTCCTTCCATGCGGGAAAGGAAGTCCAGCGCCGCAATGACGGTCAGGCGGTCCATAAGCTCCATGTTTTTCCGGGCAAGCTCCATCTGAAATGCCTGCATGACCGCCATTTCCCGCAACAGTCCGGCATCCGTAGCCGTGGCTATCTGGGCAAACCAGTTGGGGTTGCCCACGCGCATCTGTGAGAGCAGTTTGTAAAGCCCGGCTTCCGAAAGTTTTCCGTCCACAATGCCGGGAGGAGTGCCGCTTCCTCCCGCTTCCGACCACTGATTCTGCGCCCATTCGGTCACGTCTTCCGGCAATGTGGGAGCGTGCAGCACGACGTGGTGGTTGAGCGCTTCGGTAACGGCGGCCAGACGTTCTTCGTGAACCTTCCTTGCCGCCGCGTAGGTCTGTCCTGCCGGAGTTTCCTTCTGTGCGTCTGTGACCATGGGAAGCGGACGGGGATTGGCCAGTGTCTTGATGGATTCATGCGCCTGCGCCACCTGGTCTTCCGTAAGCGTGCTTTGGAGCGGAAAGAGCGCATCCAGACTTTCGGGTTCGGAAGGCTGGTCGTCGGCCAGAATACGGTGCAGAAATTCCACCGGCTTTGCGCCGGGTGTGTTGGCATAGGCGAACTGTTTTTCCCTCATGGTCGCATGAATTTCCTGCCCTGCCTGTGCGCCGAGCTGTATTCCCGCGCCCAGCGAGGTTGCGCCGCAAAGCCCTGAAGGCTGGGCCGCCGTGCCGTACAGGTCTTCGGTTTTCATGGCTTCGCCTGCGACGGCCTGCCCCTTGATGGCGGCGACATTGCTTTCCTTGAGCGCGACCAGCGCCCGGACGACGGTTGCCGTTTCGCTTTTGATGGTACCGATGATATTCTGTGCGGCCAGCAGAATTTCCGAACGGATGGCCTGGGCTTCCGCAGCGGTATAGGCGTTGACGGCCTGAATCGTTTCAGATTTGGCCGCTGAAATCATGGCGTTGATGGAACCGCAGCCGCAGCCTCCGGCCCAGACCTGGACCGGAAACAGAACAAGCGCCAGGGCAAAAAAGAGCTTTTTCATTGTTCCTCCGCCAGTTCATTGGCAATTTCCAAAATGACGTTGACGACTTCATCGTCGGAATCGCTCCTGTCCTCCACCTGCCGTCTGCGTCGTTCCACTTCGGCCTTGGCCGAACCTCCGGGAAAACGTCGAGCCAGTCTGCGCAAGGCCTCGGATGGTCCCAGCCTTTGATAAAGGTGATTGCGGATAGTCACGTCTTCCGTGGTGGTGCTGAAGGCCCAGAGAGACTGGCTGCCTATGGTCAGGCTGAGGACAAGCTGCGACATGCCCGAACCTGTGCGGAACAGGGCTACGAGATTGGAGCCTGACTTGCCGGGCTTTCCCAGACGGGAAAGGGCATGACGGCAGGCCCCGTTCAGACCGAAGCGGAGACTCAGATTCTCAATGCTCTTTTCCGTGCCAGACCCCAGAATGACGACCGTGGTGGCCAGTTCGTCCGTGATGATTTTGGGAATATCGTCGATGGATTGCGTATAGAGACCGATGGAAAGGTTCCATTTGCGGCTTTCACGGGCCATGGTGGTCATATCCGCCTGCAACTGGCCGGAAACCGAGGTGTTTTTGGTGACGCGATGCGCTTCGTCGTAGCAAAGCCTTTTGGGGTCCTCCCGAATCGCCTCGATTCGCCCGGCATGATAGTCCCGGTAGGCTTCGGGCATGAGCTGCACATCCGCAGGCATCAGGAAGAAGCGTGAACCGAGGACGTGCCGGGCCAGCATATACATGACGGCGGACTGACGATCCGCCGTGGAACCGCCGCGCGGAGCCACTTCATCAAGGTCGAGGCTGACGATCTGAGCGTCGCCGAGGTCGAATTGCGTGGGTTCCTTCAGGATGACATAGGCGTCGATGGCATCCAGAAGGGAACGCCAGACATTGAGGATGAGATTTTCGTCATAGGTGTTCTGGATGCCTTTGTTCTGCCTGATTTGCGAGCCGACATCCGCCAGCAGAGGCACGGCGTAGCGCTGGGCCTGCAAGGCCTCATGGACATAGCCCCGTTCAAAAAGGGCATCGACCACTTCCCACCAGGGCGTGGAAGCGTCACGGCGTATGCCTTCTTCCGTGATGAGGGCGTGCAGCTTCGGAAGCACGTTAGGCTGGTAAAGCCGGGGGTGATGGTTGTCGGAGAGTTCCTCATAGGCGAGATCAACCGCTCTGCCTATGAGTCCGGGAACGCCGTCTGCCGGAGCCGTGACATCCAGAGGCGTGGCCAGCAAAGACAGCAGATTGACCAGAAAGGCCTTGTGAGACGGCAGAGGTTTTCTGTTGCCGAGCGGCGTATCAAAGGGATTGATGGCATAGTCCGGCGTCATCCTGAGCCTGTGATAGGCCGCGAGATGTTTGCGGCCTTCAGGCAGATTTTCCTTCAGCAGCGTTATCAGCCCGGAGCTGGACGGACCGACATCCACGATGGACAGCCACGGCAGACGTGACAGTCCGCTCTGAGTGACGAACGCGAAGTTGAAGGCATTGAGAAAAACGGACTTGCCGCCGCCCATGGGGGCAACGCCGAGGTCTATCCAGGCGGCCTGTTCCGAAGAGTTGGCCGCATAAGGCATGATTTTACCGTCCTGGGTTCGGAACAGCAGGCTTCCTTCCCGCCACGGCGACGCCGGACGCAGCGGCAACATGCCAAGAGCGTCCTGCAAGGGCGCGGCGGTGACGGGAGCCGGACTTGCGGGCATCATGGCGGGAAGCGTCGCCGTAAAACCGAGAAGCGGGTCGCCTGTGGCTTCGGAAACATCCGCCGTTCCCCATCCCTGAACGGTTTTGGAAAGTTCCGCGATGCGCCGCCGAAGCAGCAGATGGGCTTCCTGCTCGGAATCCGTCACGCTGGCCCAGGTGCAGAAGCAGATGCGGAACCGGATGCAGCATACGCCTTCAAGGTCCAGCTCTTTCAGGGCATCGACGGCTTTATTGAACTTTTTGTTGTCCGAAGAGCTGAAGGCCAGGATGGCCGCAAGCAGGGGCCGGAGGCCCATGTTCAGGCCGCCGTCTTCCAGCAGGAAGGAAATGCGGTACGGCAGTCGTTCATCACGCCTGGCAAGTACCCTGAAAAGTTCTTGAAACGGTTTCGGCGTCTGGGGCATGAGCGTCATGATGAGCGGCCCGAATATTCTGTCGCCGATGCGTATGGCGTTGCGGGAAATCAGTTCTCCCTCACGGGGCCAGAGCTGTGTCTTGAAATCCGGGTACAGCATGTTATGCAGCCTGTCCGCCCTGCTTGTGTCGGGGTCAGGCAGACGCAACGGCAAGGGATCGCCGGGTATGAGAGGCCGCCAGTCCCGACCGGTCATTTCCGGGGAAATGCACAAGCGGATGTCACGCAGAGCCTCATGGGCCGAAAGGGGATGCACCAGCAGGTCAACCTGACGGAAAGCGTCCATCACGCCGGTCAGAAAACCGTTATGGGCGTCATGCAGCGCAGCTACGGCGCGGGATACCTGCTGACAGCCCGGAATCGTCGGCACCTTGGACATGGCGGTATGGCGTTCCTTCAGGGCTGTTTTCCGCAGGGAATCCGGCAGAACGGCGGGCCTTGTCCAAAGAACGAGCCAGCAGGTTTCCAGAGCGCAGTAGCGTTGCAGCGTGGCTCCCCAGTCATTCAGCAGCGGGCCGATATGAAGGCCCAGATTCTGTGCCGTCAGCCGGGAAGGACGCAGAAGTTCGGTAATTCGGGAAGCGCTGCTTTCCGGGTCGTACTCAAAAACGACCTGAAGCAGGTGCCCCGGCTTGGAAAAGGAAGACTGGAATTTTTCCGTCAGACCGGAAACAATGCTCCCGTATTCTTCTACGCCCACATGCTTCAGGGAACCCTCAAGACGCAGAAGACTCACGAGACTTCCGTCGTCCGCCACCAGAACGTCGTCATCAACCGTTTCCAGTCGGCAGTAACCGTACACCGGTCCGGCGAAGACTTCAGAGATGGCGCGTATGCCGCAGTCTATGCCATTGACAAGTTTATCCAGCATCAGGATTCCCTCTTCAGAACGACCTGTTGAATCACCACCCCGCGCGGGGTGGTGGCCGTGGAGGCACGGCAGACAAGAACAGTGGCGATAAGACGCTGGGTGCTCTCCACCCCCTGGCTTGATTCGTAGGAAACGATCAGGGGAAACTCGATGCTCCATGTGGCTTTCCCGCTGACCAGCCCGGAGGCGATGATGACCGGGGCACCGGTGGCAACGGACGAGGCGGAAAGCCGTTTTTCCTGAATCATGTTCAGAATCCCGGAGCTTTCCAGAGAGGAAAGGAAGGATTTGAACGTGTCGTCGTCGAAATTCGGTCTGACGGCTTCCAGCTTTTCGCGCCACTCCAGAAAGTTGAGCGACATGGCCCCGGTAATGGTGTCCGACACCCACGTCAGCAGCCCGCTCTGGGTAAGCAGCGGCTGGTCGAGAGGGACAAGAGGCGCGAGGCGCAAATCAGGCGTGGCGGCGAAATATCGGGGTTTCGGCTGATTCAGCAGAAGCAGCGCAATGACGGCCAGGCTGACCATCAGCGCCAGGCTCAGTCCCAGCGCCAGTTTCATGGCGCGATGAAACTGTGTTCTGTACCAGCCGAGACCTCCGATAACGGCAGACGCGTCCGGGGCCGGAGACGAGGCATGAGGTTCCATGCTCAGAGCCTGCCCCGGAGTTTCCGGCAGGGAAGATGTTTCCTTTTTTTTGAACATGTTCATGCCTCGTCTCTTTTGAGGTTACAGGCCGAGATCACTCATGCCGGAAGTCTGATCGGCTCCGAAAAGCGTGGCCGAGCCGGAACCGAGGGTTTCTCCCAGGCCGAGTAGCACGGCTCCGACCAGAATCTTGATGAGGCCGCCGGGATAGGTCGATTCGCCCTGGCGTTTGGTGGCCTTGTACATGTCCACGCAACCCCAGACGCCCATGCCTGCACCGGAGGCGTATCCGGCAAGGGTGACGCCCTTGGCGACGCCTTTGGCGTTTTCCGCCACATTTTCGCCGATTTCTCCGAAGGTGACGGCAGCCTGGACAATCTCAGGCATGAGGAGCCATACGGCGGCGACACCGATGACGGCGGCAGTCCAGCGCAGCGGGGAAATGGAGAGCTGATGATTGATGAAGTTCATAGAGTCCTCCGTACTCAGCCAATGATGTTGGCGATGTATGTTTGCACGTCACCGCCTACCGTGGCCCCCAGGCCGCGCAGGAAAGTGACAAGGTTGACCGCGAGAATGCCTCCGAACAGATGGACAAGGCCCCGGCTGAGATTCATGCTCTGGTTCGGCGTGTCGCGTATGAGACACAGCCCCCGCGCAATGCCGATGACGCCGATGGAGGCAATGGCGTACACGGCGAACTGGATATAGATGGAACCGGGGGACGAAGGCGGGCTGTAGCTCAGGGCCTGTTCCGAGCTTTGGTTGAAAACCGTCATGGACAGAGAATCCATGAGCGCGGGGAGATTCAGCAGCAGAACGGCACAGATGAAGCTCCAGATCGCCGTGGAGCGGTTGAAGCGTTGTTTCCGGCTGACGGCCTGAACAAGGGAGACAACGGCAAAGACAATGCCGATGAGATAGGCAAGCCGGATGATGACGGGCCACCATTGCTGCAAATGCGGAATGACGTTGGCAACGTAATTTTCCATGGCGTCACCTGTCCTTGACGTTCATGACCAGAACGCCCACGGGAGTGCCGCTTTCGAGCCTGACGGTGGGCGGTCGGTCGAAGTTTCTTTCAAAGATTTTTCCGGCCTTTTCGCCGACCTTTCCGGCGGCAATCCATGCCTGATCGCTGACGCTGTAGGTGTTCCAGACCATCTGGTCGGTTACGTCGTTGCCGTAGCCGTAGATGGTACTCTGGGCACCGCTGTAGCGTTTGGCCGTACCCAGTCCTTCCAGAAACGCCGAGGCGACCAGACCGCCCCACCGGCTGAAGAAATGAGTGTCCACGGAACTGGCTACCGAGGCTTCCGAGGTGGTGGGATCAACGGCATAGGATTCCACCTGGATGGTTTCGCCGGAGGGCAGAATGATCCGATTGAAGGCCAGCACCAGGCGTTCGTCATGGCGCTGGAAAGAGCCTGTGAGGCGGGCATTTCTGTATGTGCCTGAGGTGACGGTCGCCAGCACGGCGGACGGAACATCGGAGTTCACTCCCACATCTATGATGGCGTACAACAGGTCACCCGGTTTCACCGCAGGTCTGGAGGATGCCGCGACCGACAGCGTTCCAGCGACAGGCTTCTTTTCGGAGTCCTGCTGGCCGGTCTCATCCTGGAACTCCCGGACATAGGCGATTTGTCCCTGCCCCACGGAAGCGCTGGCCAGCCTGGTGTCCAGTTCGGCCAGGTCATCCATCATCCTTTTGAGCATGGCGTTGTCCGTGCGCGGCGTCTGAACAGGCACGGTGCGTACCTGAGCAACCGGCGGAGGCGACGGAGGGTATCCTGCTTCTTGACGACAACGGACTTCTTTTCTCCTATCGGCGTGGGAATGAAACTCGCACCGCTTTGAAGCGCCGCGTTGGCCTGTTGCGCGTCGTGTTCCTTCAACTTCTGGTTGTATTCCTCAGAGCCGACGCCGCCCGCCTGCCCGCTTACGGCTTCCGTTCTTGCCGATGCCATTTTTGAGGTGCCGGACGGCTTTTCCGGCGTGAACAGCAGAAACGAGGCAAGAACAATGACAACGGCGGCAGCCAGCCCCAGAAGGCTGAAGAGTATGAATCGCCGCTTTTTTTCCGTGCTGGTGATAGCCATGTGTCCGCCTTATTTGAGAGTATTTTTCAGAAGGATGGTCTGCACGCTTCCTTCACGGGAAAGCATGATTCTTGTCGTGACGGGCAGCTCGTAACATTTGGTGGAGCCTGCCCCGTTGACGACGGCAGTCCATGCCGGCCACATCAGGCTGTGCGTGGTTCTGACGTAGTGTTTTCCGTTGTATTTCCAGGCCATCACGGCATCCGAATCCGGCTCGGAACGAAGACGCACGGCATCATCCGGGGGGACGCGGTCAAGAAAGGACAGCATGGCGGAGCTGGCGGTTTCCTTGATGGTGCTGGTCAGGGGAATCGCAGCCTTCGGACCATGGTGGGCGAGCTGAATCAGCACCAGCGCGTCGGCTTTGCGTTCAGGAGCGCGGACGGAATCCGACTCAAGCCTGATGACCAGCGGTATGTCCCGATTTTCCAGAGTGACCACGAGGGTTGACGTGGCATAGCCCTGTATGGGCATGACATTGAGCAGATTGCCTTCCGGCAGTTCCGGGCGGAGAACCTGAAACGAGGAAGGCCCTCCGTTGGTCACGGAAGTAATGGGCCACGGCTGACCTGTGGAGTCATGAAAAACCAGCGATGTGGCGATGTTGGCCGTGGTAAATACCTTGATCGGAGCACGACCGGGTTCCAGCGTGACGCGCACCGTTCGGGTCCGCAGGTCGGGGGAAACGGGCAAAAGCGCTCGTTCACGCTGATCCGACCGTTTCCGGTATTCCTGTATGTGCTCCTTATCCAGCGGCATCATCTGCCGCAGACTTTCCTCAAAAAGCGCCTGCGCTTCCTGGGCCTTTTTCAGGTCCGAACCTGAGGGCGCGGTCGTTTTCTGTGTCGATTCTTCGGACAAGGAGGCCGAGTCGGCGGATTGCCCGTGAACGGTTGCCATCGTTGCGGGGGAAAGAGGCGTCCGAGGTTCGGCGGAAGTTTCTGCCTGGGCGTCCCACGGCAGCGAAAGCAGAGCCAGTATTCCTAAAGAAATCAGTTGCTTCACGGTAGCTCCTTATGCGTATGTCGGTATGGCTGGGGATTCGGAATTTCTGCCGAACAGCAGTTCCGGGCGGTGAAAATAGGAAATCGGCGTATCAGCTTTGGAAGATGGGGACGTATAGCGTCGTTCCTGTACTTTCCGACGGTACTCAAGAAGAAAGGCCACAATGCTCCTGGTGTTATCCGCAGGAACATCTTCGGCAGCGGGAGCGCTGTGAATGGAGTGCAAATGCAGCCAGATGCCGAAAGCCATGGCCTCGTTGAAGGGCGCATCAAATTTTTCCGCAAAAGCCCGGAAGAGAGGACGCAGTCTTTCTTTTTCCGCTTTCTGCCGTTCCTGGATGCGTTTTTCTTGTTCCTCTCTTTCCTGCATGGCCTTTTGCACGCCGGGATCAGGCCGCCGTCCCGAAGGAGAACCGGAAGAAAGGGCATCAAGCCATCGCTGCCCGCGAAGCCAGTTTCCAAGCTGGGGGATGAATCGTCCCTGTTCCCGGTGCCAGCTTTCCTGAGCCATGCAATGCTGAAGAGCGGCGTGAAGTTCAGATACGGGAGGAAGCTGACCGCAACGGGCCAGACGGAACCAGGCAAGTCGGGCGAAGCCTTTTGCCTCTTTTTTGGGATAGAGATTCCATACGTTTTCAAAATCCTGTTCAGAAGAAATCCCACACCCCGCCGAAGGCGCAGAGAGATCCGTAGGCTGCGGAGTCTCTTTTGTCGTTTTTGGGGGAAGGGGGGTGTTTTTTTCTTGGTTTTGTTTGTTAAAATTATTTATGTAGCCAGAACTTGACTTGTTGCAGGTAAAAACTCGTTCACTTCTTTCAGAATTTGACTCGTCAGCGTTATTATTATGTTCAGGTCTTATAAGGTAATACACAGAAGAGCGGTAATGCTCCTTTCGTATGGTAATGAGATTTTCACGCACCAGTTCAGCAAGATAATTTTTTACACTGCTGATGCTGCAAGACAGACGAGAAGCAAGAGTGGCATGGGACGGCCAACAATGATCTTTTTCAGAAGCATAGTTGCACAGTAAGGCATACATGACCTTTGCTCCAAGTGTGATGCGCTTTTCCAAAATAAATTGTGGAAGAATAGGACCAAAAATTTTTCCTTTAGGCGCAAATGTCTCCATATGTCTTTCTCCCGGCTAAGGAAAAAGATACTTTTGCAGAGCTGAATATTGACAACAGACGATAATTCAGCTATTGTTCTTTCAGATTCTTTTGAGAAAGAACAAATGTTCTGCAAGAAGCCGTTGGGGTGCCACCTGACGGCTTTTTGTTTTTCCGAAGCCTTTTTCATCCTCAAAACCTTGAGGCAGGTTGCGCTGAACTGCGCCTGTCGCATGACCTGCAAAGGCTTGCTGGTGGTGCCCTGACAAAGCGGCGCTTGAGGAATCGCCGATCGGTCTGAAGGGATCTGAGGAACCTGAGCAGGCAGAGTGCTGTTTGCCGGGGGGATGGCAGAGGCTTCAACAGAAGACCTCTTCGCACATGAGACGCGGCAGAATCCTGGGCCGCTTCAGATGCGGAAGAAGCCTCCAGCAGTGCGTTTTCAGCACGGGAACAGGGCAGATTTTTTGAGGGAGCAGAGGGCGAAGAAGACGACTCCAGGAAGAGAAGACGGAGCCGTGAGAGAAGACAGGAAGAGAAAGGACGGTGTGAGAAGGGATACTTTCAGCGGGCAAAAACAGGACGGCGCGCCGAGAGCATGGGTTACAAAAGCGGGTTACAAGCACAGAGAGTTTTGGTGACATTTTATGCCCCTCAATGTGCTATAACTCATTGAAATATAATGGCGGTAGGCGCATGTAAAACGGCTTTCACGCCGTCAACGGCGGTTCAAATCCGCCTGGGGACGCCAAAAAAGAAATCAACGCCCTGTGAGAAATCACAGGGCGTTTTTTAGTTAAGGCCTTCAGGCCGTTATGCTAACGGAACAACTGTTGCGGTGAAGGAAGGTTTTTGTTCTGTTCCTTTTGGCACAACGCATCTTTTTTCTGTTCTCATGAAGACGAAAGGGAAGATTTTACCGCTTCATGAACGCATCATGTCCGTATGTTGCGACTTTGCGAAAGTCGTTATGTGTTCTCTTCGGTCTTGTTGACTTTCCCGGACAGGCTGCTAGAAAAGTCGATGCATTCGTCAATCGCGACTTCACAGAGCCGGAGGCGACACATGACTCTCGGGACCGACAAACGGACCTCTCTGATATTTCTTTCTTTTCTCTGCTTTGCCCTTGCCGACGTACGCGACGGACTGGGGCCCTTTCTCGGCGTGTATCTTCAGGAACAGGGGTGGACGCCCGATGAGATCGGTTTTGTCATGACGGTCGGCGGACTGGCGGAACTGTTCTGCATTACGCCGCTCGGCGCGCTGGCCGACCATACCAGGCGCAAGCGCGGACTCATTGCTGCGAGCGTGCTTCTCATTCTGACCGCCTGCGGCATGATCTTTCTCTGGAACGGCGCCTTCACGACAGGGTTCTCCCGTATTCTGCAGAGCGTGGCGGCCGCGGCCGTAATGCCTTCGCTCACGGGCATCACGCTGGGCATGGTGGGGCAGCAGGGGCTTCCCGCCAGACTGGGCGTCAACGAGGCGTGGAGTCATGCCGGAAACGCGTTGACGGCTGTTCTCGGCGGCGTTGTCGGCTACCTGTACGGCATTCCCGGCGTATTTTTTGTCATGGCCGTCATGGGCGCGCTTGCGCTGTTCAGCCTGAAATGCATCAATCCGGAGCATATCGACTATGCCGCGGCCCGCGGTCTGGATGCAGTGCAGGCACGTCGCTCGGGCGGTCACGGGCAGAGCCTTCGTCTTTTTTTCCGCAATCGGGCGCTCTTTGCCGTGGCGCTGACGCTGTTCTTCTTTCATCTTGGCAATGCGGCGCTTCTTCCCCTTCTGGGACAGTCGGCCGTGGCCCGATTCAGCGTGAACGGCGCGGCCTATACCGCGGGTACCGTGGTGCTGGCGCAGGCGACCATGATTCTCGTGGCGCTCTGGGGTGCGCGCATGGCGCAGACCAGAGGCTACGGCTGGCTTTTTCTCATTGCTCTTGTGGCGCTGCCGATTCGCGGAGCCATCGCAGGCCTGTGGGCAAGCCCCTGGAACATCATTCCGGTACAGATGCTCGACGGCGTGGGCGCGGGCCTGCTCGGCGTGGCTACGCCCGGCATCATCGCCCGCCTGCTGCAGGGAAGCGGACACATCAACATGGGCCTCGGCCTCGTGCTGACCGTTCAGGGCGTGGGCGCTTCGCTGAGCAGCACCTACGGCGGACTGTTCGCGCATCACATAAGCTACAGCACGGCCTTTCTGGCGCTCGCCGCGGCGCCCTGTCTGGGACTTGTTCTCTTCATCGTGTCGGTGCGTGTCATGCCTGCTCTGGCGGCCACGCTGAAATGCGGCTCGGAAGGCTCCTGCTGAGCCTGGGGCGATAATCCGCGCCGTCAGCGGCCGTGCGGACAGGTCGTCCGCTCCGCTCCGAACCGGGGGGCGGGGCGTCTGGCTGTGCTCCTCCGACTTATGCCTGCCGCATGAGTCGGTCGTCCCGGAGCTGCGCCATCAGCCCATGTCGCAGAAGGGCAGATCAGCGGCCGCCGGACACGCTTCCGTGCTTTCGGCGGAGCGTACGGCCCTGTTGACGGCTTTTCCCATGACATAGGCGGCCAGCGTGCCCACGGCGTCCTGATTGGCGCGAATGTCGCCCGTGGAGAGCGCATAGATGCTGTCGCCGTCGGCCGAAGTGTGCACGGGCCGGATGGTTCTGGCCAGACCGTTATGCGCCATGGCGGCGATCTTTTTCAGCTGGCTTTTGCTGAAGGCGGCATTGGTGATGATGGCGCCGATGGTCGTGTTGCCGGTGAAAAGATTGTCGGCCCGACCGGCACAGGTTCTGAAAAGCGCGTCTTCGCTGCCCGCGAAGCCCGTGCCGTCGGAAGAGAGCATGCCGGCGATCTGCCTTCCCGTGTCGATGTCGAAAATGTCGCCCAGCGCGTTGACGGCCACCACGGCTCCCACCATCACTTCCCCGATGCGCACGGCAAAGGTTCCGAGGCCCGATTTCATCATGGTGCCCGTGCCGTTGAGCTTGCCTACGCTGCATCCCGTACCTGCGCCCACGTTGCCGCAGGCATCGGCATGCTTTCCGGCATCAAGACAGGCGGCGTAACCCGTATCGGCGTCGGGACGGGCGCGGTTTCCGCTCATCTGCAGATCGTACAGACATGAGGCGCATACCAGGGGAACTCTGGCAAAGCCCGTGTCGAAGCCCTGCCCCTTTTCCTCCAGATAACGCATGACCCCGTCCGCCGCGGAGAGTCCGAACGCGCTGCCGCCGCTCAGAAGCAGCGCATGAATGCGCTCGCAGGCGGCAGTAGGCGCCAGCAGTTCCGTTTCCCGGGAGGCCGGGCCTCCGCCCCGCACGTCCACGGCTGCGGCCATGTCGCTGTCGGCCAGAAGAACGGTGCAGCCGGTGACGCCCGTCCGGTCCTGAGCGTGGCCGATACGGAATCCGGGAATCTCGTGCAGAGGAATTTCGATCATGTAGTCGTTCATGGCATGCCTCCCGCAGGGAGGGTAGCAGGAGAGCGCTGCGGCGACAAGAAGCGTCTGGACGGAAGCATCGCCTTTTCCGAACGATGCGAACCACAGCCTGCGCTTGCAGATAAAGGGCGATTTCCTGCGCTTCAGAAGCTTCCACTCTCTTGTTACCTGCGTAGTAATACTATATCGTCCCACTAAAAGCGATCATGCAGGCAGAGCGTTGCAGGCGTGTTCTTCTGCGGCGTTTCGTTGTGCATTGCTCTTTTTTTCCAACGGATGCCAGTGTTGTGTTGAAAAGGCGTCGCGTGTCTGCGAAGAAAAAGGAACTTCAGACCGGACAATATATGCTTTCAGTGTGATCATGCTTTTAACCATGAGGAATAATTCATGAAGGCGTTAAATAAAGGGCGTCAGCCGATGGTGTTCAAACGAGTTCGATTCAGTATCCTCATCTTCTTCATAGTTACGTTGTTTTCCCTTGCAGGCTATCTGCTGATGAAAAACAATATGCTGAAAAATGCCCAGCAGCTCGGCGATGCTCTTTCGCGAAGCTATTCTTCCGATTATCAGAACCATCTGAAATTCTATGAAATGATGCTTTCCTTCGGTGTCTATACCGTGAACGGCATCGATCAGGAACAGATGAGCATCAGTGTCAAGGAAAAGCGCATACTGATGTACTTTGAAATGCTGGAGGGCATTTTCGGCAAGGGCATTGTGGATCCGTATCTGGTCAAGGGATCGCAGATCATTGCGATCAATCCCTGGGAGGGCGACGCTGAATACGATTTCAGCAATGCCGAATGGTACAAACTGGCCGAACAGAATCCCGACCGGGTCATCTTCACCGATCTTTATACCGATGTCATCTCCGGCAAGCCCCTCATTACGCTTGCCCGGCGCTGCAATTCCGGCTCCATTCTGGCCTTCGACATTTTTCCTGAGAATCTGAAGAGCACCTACCGGGAGCTTGAACTGCCCGAAGCCAGTTCTTTCTTCATCTGCGACCGTACGGGAGCCATCATCCACTCGCAGACCGATGCCGGAGTCGACGACGATACCATGCAGAAATACGTCCGGAATCTGTTCACGCTCATTTACGAGCAGGATATGTCCGGCTATTCCGCAAGCATCACGGATCTGAACAACCAGCAGAGAGGAATCTACTATTATGAAATGCCGAACGGCTGGCTTTCCATGATAACGATACCCTTCAAGACCATTTTCGGCGGACTGGAACTGTTCAGAAGCGTCTTTCTCGTGCTCTTTCTCATCACCGTGACCGGCATGGGAATCCTTACCCTGCAGGATATGCGCAACTGGCGCAGGTTCAAGCGCACCAACGAGGCCATACGCGTGCTCGGCAACAGCTACTACGCCATATACCGCATAGACATCGGTCAGAAGACCTATGAAATGATCAAGGGCTCCGATCTCGTGCGGAGTCGAATGCCTCCCAAGGGAAATTATGACGCGCTCATGGACGTGCTCTGCGAGGTGGTGGAGCCTGACTGTCTGCAGGAATACAAAGACAATTTTTCCCTTCAGAACATACAGAGACTCGTATCGCATCGGATCCGTGATTTCGGCGGCGACTTCCGAAGGCGCTTCGGCGACCGCTATCACTGGGTCAGCGTGCGCGTGCTGTTCGATGAGTCGCTCGCTCCCGGCGAGGTGATTCTCTGCTTCAGGATGATCGATCAGGAAAAGCAGAAGGAATTTCAGGAACGCAGGCTCATCGAGGCTTCGCTGGAAAAGTCCCGGCAGAGCGAAAAGGCCAAACAGAGCTTTTTCAGCAATATGTCGCATGAAATGCGCACGCCGCTGAATGCCATCGTCAACCTGTCCGACCTTGCGGAACACGCGGTGGACGATCCGGAAAGAACCCGCAGCTATATCAGAAAGATCAATCTCTCCAGCCGTCACATGCTTCAGCTCGTCAACGAGATTCTTGAACTGTCGAGCCTTGAGCAGGGCAGAACCGAGGTGGCCAGTCGTCCCATGAATCTGCCGCGCTGCCTTGAGGTCAGTCTGGAGCCTTTCCGCATTCAGGCAGCGCGGGACGGAAAGATGTTTGCCTATGAGTGCCGTCTGGAGCAGGCGCAGGTGATGGGCGACGAACTCCGGCTGACGCAGATCATGAACAATCTGCTTTCCAATGCGCTGAAGTTCACGGAACCCGGCGATTCCGTTTCCGTGCGCGTTTCGCAGCTGACCCAGCAGGGGAATCCGCAGTACAAGATCATTGTGGCGGATACCGGCAGAGGCATGTCTCCCGAATTTCTGGGCAGGCTGTTCGAGCCTTACTCGCGCGAAAGCCGGTTCTCCTCCCGCATCACGGGCACCGGACTCGGCATGTCCATCGTGAAAAAGCTGGTGGAGCTGATGAACGGCCATATCAACGTTGAGAGCGCGCCGGATGTCGGAACTACGTTCACCATCATTCTTCCCTTCCTGCTGGCGCAGCAGTCCGCAGCTTCGGAATCTGCGCCGTCGCCGAAGAAGGAAGAGGCGGGCGTGTCGCTGGCGGGAAAGCGCATTCTGCTGGTGGAAGACAATGACATCAACATGGAAGTGGCCGATGAAATTCTTTCCTGCAACGACATGGAGGTGGAACAGGCCTGGAACGGTCGGGAAGCGGTGGAAGCCTTCAAGAAGTCGGAGCCGTATCACTTCGACGTGATCCTCATGGATATGCAGATGCCGGAAATGGACGGCTGCGAGGCGGCCCGCTGCATCCGAGCTCTGAACAGGCCCGACGCCCGCAGCGTGCCCATCATTGCCGTTACGGCCAACGCCTTTGCCGAAGACATCGCCGCCACCACGGAGGCGGGCATGGACGGGCACGTTTCCAAGCCCATTGATTTTTCCATGCTGTTTGCCGTGCTGAAGGACGTGCTCAGCCGGAAGCGCGGAGGAGATGCCGGCCCGAAGCTGGGCGGCTGAGGAAAAGAGGTGGGCGGAGCATCCGACGGGCGTGTTTTCGGCGCACTCCCCGCGTCGGAAAGGGGCGTCTTCCTGGGCTGAGCTCATGCCCGGATGACGGATGCTTCAGCGGAGAAGAAGCGGTAGGAAAAAAGAGCGCCGGACAACCTTGAGAGGGATGTCCGGCGCTTTATGTCATCGGGCGAGCGGCAGATTTCCGTTTTCAGAAGAGACGTCAAAGGCACGGCGCCGGTGGGGGATATGCCTGATGCCGCAAGAAAGAAAGCGATGAATGCACCACCGCAGACCGGCATCGGGAGAAGAGTACGGAGCCATCCTTTTTTCTTCCCGTATGCGGAGGGAAAGGAGCCTGGTTGCGGAGCGTCGACGCTGTCGCCTGAGAAATGATGCGAAGCGTGAGCTGGCGCAGTACGGATCCTGAGCGGCGTTTGCGGCGAGCCCCTTTGCCGAGGATGTTGTTTGTCGGATTAAAAGAAAAAACCCGTTGATGAAATCAACGGGTTATCTTCTCAGATGGCGAGAGAGGGATTTGAACTGTAAATGTAACGTATTGATATCTTTTGGTAATATGGAAGTTGTGTTAATGAGCATACATCTTTTCATACATCCTTGTAGTGTATAAAAAATATGAATAATTTCAAATGATTATATAAAAATACCTGTCCAGCTCTGCTACTGCTCTTTCTGCGAAAAAATCTGGGTAGAGGGCTCCAGACATGCCAGAAAAAATTCATTCGTTGAGCTAAAAAACTCCCCACACCTTACGGCATGGGGAAGAAAAACATATCAAAAGCCAAGTCCTACATATTTAATAATATAGAAACTTCTTGAAAAGAGACACTCTATAAAAGGCATAGTAAAATATTGTAATTTCAATATATTATAGCATATATTCAATGCATTTTATGTAACCGAAGGATTGACGGAGACTTTTTATGGTATTAGTACATCATATATAGCATGTATTTTTGCTATAATCTTATGAATAAAAAGTATCCGCACGCCCCCATAAACTAAATTGATCTTTATTATTTTTAATATATTTTTGTGTTTCTTCACGAGAAAGAAGGTAACAATTTTTATCCTCTGCTGCGAAGTCAGCAGTGGATAATTTTTGTTTGGAATTTTTCTTGCTGAATATTCCACCACGTGTAATATACTTAATGTTTGGAATTTTATTTATAAATGTTTTTAGTGATTGAATATCAAGTGATAAAATAATGTATTCTAGGTTTTTAGATTTTGTTATATAATTTATCTTTTTCTCAAGAGTTGATTTATTTGTTATTGATTGTATATTCGTTTGTATTTCATAGTCCTTCTTATAATTGCAATTCTTACTTAGTATTTTATCAATTGAATATGGTAAGAATTTTTCTTCTTCAAGGATATTGTAAAATATATCACAAGCAAATTCACTAAACTCATTATTAGAGATAAAATTTCTACCTTTCACGCTTCCAGATACTGATATAATGGCATGAAGATGAACATGTATATATTTTTCTGAAGTTACACTTCCAAATTCTATACTTGTAATATAACCTTCAACTCTTTTTGAAAAAAATTTACTATTTTTTATCTTTGTAAAAAGCTCTCGTATAAACCTTATCATATCCTTAATATATTTTACTTCAATTTTACAAGGAGACAAAGTAATAAATACAGCATTAATTTTTTCCATATTTTTTACTATACCTATTGCTTCTTTTCTCATATTATACATTTTTAAATCGTTGCATATTGGACATACGCATTCTTTACACCTGTAAAATCCAGATGGGTTTATTGAAGTTTCACCTGTTACTTTGTTTATATATTCAATAACATAAAGAAGTGATGAGCAATTTGATACCTTTTCATATCGTTCAAAGCAACCTCTTTTCAGCCTATTAACAAACTTTTCTTTATTTCTACGAATAAAAAAACTCATATCTTCCTCTATTTGTATTTTAATACAAAATCTTAATAGTTTTTTCTAAACAATTTCAAATTAACTTATTTTATTTTTTAAATAAAAAGGCGGCGCAATGTATGCCGCCTTTTTCTTGAATTACACTATACTATTTATTAAAGTTGTCATTATTATATATTAATGTTTGATATTCGTTTTCATTATACATTTTTATCAATTCAATAATTTCTTCTGCCACTTCATACACATCACTCAGATCTTCATCCGCCAGATTCGGATTTTTCCTTAGATAATCGCGGAGATTACAGATGTCACGATAGGACTTACTTTTCGGATCTACAGTCTTTTTCATGGGCTTATGCTCCTTTTTATTTATATAGTTACTGAACGATTCCATTTGCTTATCAGCTTTCTTTCTTGCGATAACCAACATGTCTCGCTTTGGAATATCGTCTCTTTTTCTGACTTCATTACGTATTTTTTCATCGAGATTCATCAATGTTCTATAATCTGATACGGTCTGTTTCGATATGTTAAGCGTTTCAGTAAGATACTTTGTTGTTAACTTGTACTTGTCGATATACTCAGCCATATCGATGTAATGAATATCAGATCTGACGATATTATCTTCCAGGCAGACATTCCTGAAATTACAATAAATGAATCTGGCCCGGATGGTTTGAAAGCCAAGTTCCCGACAGGCATGCAACCGACGCTGACCGGAAATGAGGTATATCCGCTTCTCCGGCTTCGCTTCATCATCGACTGTCGCTTCCGTGAGGATAATGCTGCTGTTCTGACCGGAGGCTCTGATGCTGTTCTTCAGAGCCTCAAGCTCTTCCTGATCTATGTGCTTGCGAATTTCACACGGGTTATCGAAAATAAGGTCAACGGGAATTTCGTATTCCTTATTCTCCTCATATTCCCTAATGCTCTTATCCACTGGAACAAGTGGGAACGTATTGATGTTAAGATTTTCAAAAATTTGATTACTAAGTTCACTAATCTGATCTTTAAAAGAAGCCATAATAAACTCCATTGTTAAATGTTAAACAAAAAAATAATCTACTCATACCATTTCTATATAAAAATATAAGGCTCTGTCACAACAAATGGTTGATTTTGACGAGAAATAGCGTATAATAATAGTA
>OOCM01000145.1_pt1 | contig 76459 bp, 69 predicted proteins | sample 1671111 | NCBI WGS metagenome assembly OOCM01 (sample SAMN06348123, study PRJEB24527) | human gut metagenome | biome: human gut; feature: ankylosing spondylitis patient; material: feces | host: Homo sapiens | place: China | collected 2015-10 | reverse complement strand
GGGGTTCCCATGCCATCAATGTATAACCGTGGCTGGTCTGAACCACCTCATACAGTGGATCATCATCCAGATATGCCTGAAACACTTTCAAAATCTTTTCAAAGGTCAGCATTTCCCGCACCTCCCATTCAGCTGCAAATCAGTTCCCTGATTAAAATTTCCTCAATCTGTGCCGTTAATGTGTTCATCAGCCCCACCCAACGCATAGGGTCACAGGCTTTCAGTTCTTCCGTGACACCCGCAGTCTCCATCATGTGAGGCAACATAGTGTCCACACGCTCCTGCGCTGTCCGGTCAATCTCTATCAGGTGTGGATACAGCTTCTCGCTCATCAGCAGATGGTTGTAGAGAATGGGACGATGTTCCTTTAGGTAGGATTTTCGCATTCTGCCGTACTTGCCGATAGAAGTTTCCGGCTGTTCAGAAAGTTTTAGGTTGGGTATATCATAATCTCCACAACGAATGTAAGTCAACTTACTCATATTCATTCTCCTTTGCTTCGTGATGATTAGACTGCTGCGCTGGCTGCTATGCTGCCTTTGTGCGGTTCTTCTTTTGGTAGCTGTCCGACAGTAGAAAAAACACCTTTTTTCATATCCTCAGCCCGGATCAGGGCTTTCTTAGCGTCCATTTCCGCTTTTTTCTTCGCCTTGATTTTGTCCTCATACTGTTTCTGTGCGCCGCTGGCTTTCCGCTTCAAATAATTCTGATGAAGCCTGTCCTTGCGTTCTTCTTTTTTCCGCAGTTCTTCCTGTTCCTCCGGGGTTAAAGGAACCGGCTGTAAGGATGGTGGGATATAGCGCCCTAAAAAATTGAAGTAGATTTCAATTTCCTGCGTGGTGTCCTGGCTGCCTTTTCGGGCGCGTTCGTGGACAAGGATTTTCTCTACAAACTCGTTGAGCATGGTGTTTGTCAGAGTGTCAAAATTCTCATACTTATCAATCAGGGCTATAAATTTCTCTGCGGATTTCTGGCTCTGCTCATAGCCGGTAACAGCCTTTTCCAGCTCCGCAATTTCAATCTCAAGTGCGTCCTGCTCTTTGGCATACTGTGCATCAAGCGCCCTATATCGTGCATCCGGCAGCTTGCCGAGGGCATTGTCCTCATAGATTTTGCAAATCAGTTTTTCCAGTTCTCCGGCTCTCTTTTGAGCAGCAGCCAGACGCCTGCGCTTTTTCGATATATCGGCACTCTGTTGAGCAACCTGCGTTTCCTGAACGGTGTGAATAAATTCCGTCCGGTCATTTCTGGAATATTCAGCGATAGCCCGGAGCGTGTCAGAAACCAATGTCAGGACAGCACTCTCATTGATACGGTGTTGTGTAGGGCATAGTGTCCCACACGGAACTTTGGTATAATTGGAACAGGTATATTGAGAAATCCGCCTGCCATTGTTGGTACGGTGGACATACATCTTGCCGCCGCAATCGGCACAATAGAGCAAACCTGTGAGGGGAGTCGCTTCGCCCCAGCCGTTTGGATAACGCCGTACATTGCTGCGGATTTTCTGCGCCAAATCAAAGGTCTGCTGGTCGATAATGGCTTCATGGGTATTCTCAAAGATCGTCCATTCGTCCTCAGAAACATAGTGGCTTTTCTTGTCCTTAAAGTGCTTGCGGGTCTTGAAATTGATGGTATGCCCTAAATACTCTCGTTTTTTCAAAATGTTCACGATGGTAGATGATCCCCATCCATAGGGGTCTTTGACCGGCTTTGAACGGTTCACACCCTCGTTGAAGCGGGCAAGGTGTACGACAGGAATTTCAATCCGGTCTGCGGATAGTTTGCAAGCAATCTGATAAGGCCCATATCCCTCCAGCGTGAGGGAAAAGATACGGCGTACCACTTCGGCGGCTTCTTCATCTACCAGCCAATGCTCCCGCTTTTCGTCCCATAAGTAGCCGTAAATCACGGTGCCTGTCAGGTGCTTACCACTCATGCCTTTTGACTTAAACACAGAGCGGATTTTCCGGCTGGTATCACGGGCGTAAAATTCATTCATGATGTTGCGGAACGGGGTAAAATCGTCATCACCTTTCAGACTGTCTACACCGTCGTTGATGGCAATCAGACGAACACCACGCTGCCGCAAAACCTCCATAACTTGACCGACCTTCAGATAGTCGCGTCCTAACCGGCTCATGTCCTTGATGACGATTGCCTCTACACGCCCTGCCTCCACTTCCTCCATCATCGCCAAAAATCCGGGGCGGTCAAAACGGGTGCCTGAGATACCATCATCGGTAAAGTGCGTAGGGTTTGGCAGCCCATTCCGGCGGGCAAAATCCTCTAACATCTGTTTTTGGTTGGATATGGAGTTGCTCTCGCCCTGTAACTCATCGTCCCGGCTCAGGCGCTCGTACAGTGGGGTAATTTTTTCATTTCTCATGGCTGTACCTCCTGAAACAAAAATGCTCTAAGTGATTGCTTCACTAACCATGACAAAATCATGATTAAGAAGTCACTTAGAGCATATATCACCTGCCGCCAGCTTGTATTTTTTATACTGTCTGACTGCAAAGTGGTTCGGGTTCTCCTGTTCCAACTCCTCAAACAGCAGATCAACCGCATTTTTGAAATTCTCATCATCTTCCCTTGCTTCACTGGCATCTACCAGATCAATCAGCATGGAAAAATTCTGTTCCTCCTCCGGTGCTTCGTACCAGATATATGCGATCAGGGCTGTATAATAGAGCTTTTCCGCTTTCACCCAGAAATCCTCAGAGGCTTGCTGTCCTTCCCCTTTGGTATTTACAATGATTGTGTTTACGAGTTTCAGAATATCCTTTTCGCTACGGATATAAGCGAAAGGATTGTAATGCATTGATTTTGCAAAGTTAATCGTGTTCAGCACCTTGATCCGGTAATTATTCTTAGACAGCATTTTGCCACATTCCACAAGGACTGTGCCTTTTGGATCAGTCACAACGTAGGAACTGTGCATCTGCATGAGGTTCGGCTTAACAAAAAATCTGGTCTTGCCGGAACCGGAACCACCGATTACAAGTATGTTTTTATTTCTCGCATACTTCGGCTGTTTTGGTCTGCCCGACATCATAAGTCTCTCCGTTGCAGTTAATAATACGTTGTTCTCGAATACAGGATCAACATACGGTTCAATATCCTTGGCGGTTCCCCACCTTGCTGAACCGTACTCCACTCCCTGCCGGAATTTCTTTGCATTTTTCGCTTTATAATAAACTACCATACGAAATCCAATTCCGCAACCCACTCCTACCAGTAAATCCCTCGGCAGAAAACTTGGTAGCGGATTATGGAACGCACCTCCAATCCCATTGATTGTGTCCAACACCTTCTGTAAGGTGTTATCACCTGCCTGCTGTCCATACAGCCATGAAACCTTATTCAGAACATACCCGAAGATCACATAGGGAGCACATTTCAGGGCAAGCTGCTTTTTATTTACCCCTTTTGTTTTTTCTTTGAGAGTTTTCGGAATTGACTGCAAATCTTTCACAATCCCGTCAATGACCTTGCTTATAAGCTCTGTCCCTTGTCCTTATTTTTCTCTCTGCTGCGCTCCTTATTTTTATTCTGTGCAACAATCTTCTGAAGTCCTTTCAGTTTCTGTCTGAGTGACGGACGCTGCTGTTTTTTCTCATTAACTTTGACAAATTCCTTGAATGCCTGTGCAATCACATCGGCATCCTTGCCCTTGAAAAATACAAGATACTTGGGTGGTTCCATGGTCTTATCCTTTTTTACTGCGAAATCGACATTGTATTTCCTTGCAACACGCTCAAAGGATTTAATATTGCTATCCGTAACCTCAATGGACTTTGCACCCTCTCCCTGACCGACCAGCTTTTTTACCGGGATTTTCCCATGGGAAGGCTCCTTATGCTTCTGGTGTTCCAGATACATCTTCATCGCCTTCTGTAACACGCTTGCGGTCAGTTTGGAAGTCTTGATTGCAAGAGCAATGGTTTTCTGTGTTGTTTCCTCCTGCACGGTGTACCTCCTTCCTTATCTGCACCAACTTGATTTAGGGTGGAACCAACAGCCTGTGAAGCTGTGTTTTCATTGCCATACTTACTGCTCCTCCCCTTCCTCAAGGTCTTTATCCCACCAGTTCATTTCTTCCTCATAAAAATCCTCGAATATATCAGCAGGAATATTTTCTTTCTGCTTTCTCGCTTTCATAATGTCTCTTGCTATTTTTGCCACAATTACCACAGCAATAACAGCAAGCAATAATTTCTTCACATCTTTTCTGTTCATTTCCTTTTCCTTTCCACTTCTGGACGCCGTGACCAGAAGTTGTTGCAATAAAAAAACAGATACAAAATCTTTCGATCTCATATCTGCCTTAACGCTGTATATTTTTCTATATTCTTTTTGATTAGTAGAGCTTTGCACCTGCCGGAATTGCATCATCCAGCATAACTAAATTAAGCTTTTCCTCTCCATTTACTGTATGAACAGCGGATAAAAGCATACCACAGGAATCAATTCCCATCATACTTCTAGGTGGTAAATTTGTAATTGCAAGTAATGTCTTTCCGACCAGTTCCTCCGGTTCATAATATGCATGGATTCCAGAGAGAATAATTCTGTCTGTTCCTGTGCCATCATCTAAAACAAAATGTAACAGCTTTTTGCTTTTCTTCACAGCACTACATTCTTTTACTTTTACAACACGGAAATCTGACTTGCTGAATGTATCAAAGTCCACCATTTCCTCAAATAATGGTTCTGTTTCCACCTTTGGCTCAACAGGCTCAGTAACCTGTTCTTCTAAATTCATATTTTCATCGCACATATTCATTTCCTCCAGACATAATAAGCTAATGCCCATTATAGCAGAAAAGCTGTGCTTTGAGAAGAAATTCCTAACTTGAAAATCGTGTACATCTTTGCACCGATCAGATTATCTTCTATCCATACATCATCGAGCAGCAGACAATGTGATAACACTTCCAGATTTTCCATGTTTATCAGCCGTTGAACAACAGTATTTGTATTCTCCGGTATTTCATGAGCTTCCATTGCAATATCCCGCCTTGCTTCCCTGCAATACTTATACAATCCCAAGATATACTTATTCGACAGGATAAAACCATACGCATCATTATTCAGATATATCATTTTATGCTTTTCCCATTCCTCCGGCAATGAAAAATAGCACTTTGCTGTTTCGATATAGCAGTCTCCCTCATAAGTAGGCTTCATCTTCCTTTCCTGCCGGAGCATCTGATGATATATCTTTTCCCGGTCAAATATACTTCTTGCTCTGGTAAAATCAGGTGTCCTTCCACGCATAAAAGTGTAAACATTATTGATCACCGTTTTTCCCGCTAAAGACTTGTAATTGCCTACCCTGTGAAGGTACTGCAATACCTGTGTCAGCTTCTCCACAGAAGTAATCTCTTGATAATTATTTGTATCAATCTCCATTTGTTCAAAAGATAATGGTGTGCTTCCTTTTTTGATTTCACGCTCCATGATACGCTTGGTGTCTCTCATTGATTCCATATCAGTTCCTTTCCACTTCTGGACGCTGTGACCAGAAGTTATAAAATAAGCAGGTATAAAAACTTTCATTTCATACCTGCTCCTGTTCAGCAAGAAATTCTCTTTCCTGCAAGTTCCATTATGATATTGATTACTTCCCTAATGATTGCAATAATTTTTATTGCAAGGACAATCACTCCGATCATGCCGCCTATGACTGCGTCAAGTGCCAACACTCCAATGTTCCCTGCAATTCCAAAATTGCGAGGTATCAGCAGTACGAGCATCTTTTGTATGCCGAATGGAAATCCACTCATAATCCAGAATTGAAACCAGTTTACTCCGTTCTCTCCCAGACATATCCAGTAACACATATTCAGCCATACTGCAACAAATGCCAGCGGCAAAATCACCTTAAATAATACCCTTTTCATGCCATCCACCTCCATACATATCATGCTGCACTTCCTGCTGATAGAAATGATTTATCGTAGTTGGTGCATTATAAAGTGCTGTTATCATATACGCTTTGATATTTGTAATCTTTGTCGTTGTCTCTTTCATGCAACCAATCACATATTCCAGATGACTGCTGTTCAGTTTCAAGAATCTGGATTTTACAAGCTCATACGGATAATCCTCACCTGCAACTCGGATTGATTTTCTCTTTACGCACACTACTTCGCAGATTATCCCAAATAATTCGTCATAAAGTTCTTTTTCACCATAACCATCATACTTCATGTGATGATCATAATTGATATTTTCTTTAATCAGTTCTATGTATGCCTGTGCATCATCCATCGAATCAATCACATCATCTTGTGGCTTTTCTGTTGCAGATTGATTGATAGGATTGTTATAACTCTCCTCAGTATGGTTATAATTAGTCTGATTCATATAAGTCTGATTATAGTTAGTATAATTAGGGTTCGATTCTCCGACTTCTTGAGGTTCGATTTCCGAACTTCCAGAGGTTTGATTTTCTGACTTCCGAAAGTTCGATTTTCTGACTTCTTGAAGTTTGATTTTCTGACTTCCAGAAGTTCGATTTTCTGACTTCTTGAAGTTCGATTTTCCGACTTCTGTGATTTCATCAGCATTAGCAGGCTCTTTTTCGTCCATCTGCTCTGAAATTGAAGCAAAATTTTTCACATAAATTATATCCGGTTTTCCAAGTCCTCTGCGCACCTTTTCTACCAGACCAATTCCTTTTACAGAATCAAGCTCTGCCAATACCTTAACAGCTTTTTCCTTAGCGCATCCCAAATCCTCCATAATGCTGTCTATGGTATAAATGATGTATGCACGATTTTCATCGTCAAACCATTCATTTTTCATAGACAGCGACATACGATCAAGCATAAGTCCATACAATAATTTTGCATCACTGGACAGCTTCTTAAATCTCTCGTCCTTTATCAGCAGGCGTGGAACACGATAGAATGAGAACTGTTCCGCTTCTATTCCGTAATAATAGTCTAGCTGCAAAATTTCTCCCATTCTCGTCTCCTCCTTCCTACTGCGTATTTTTCCAGTTATCTAATAGCTGAAATATTATTTTTTCTATATCATCTGTGCTGTATGTATCCGGGAAATAACTGTTAATGCGTTCTGTTTTTATAACAACCTTACGCTCTACTGGCTTTTCTTTCTCCAGAAGCATACGCACCATTGGAAAGGTCAACTCTCCTTTTTTGTCACTTTCCTTCAGCATGGCACTCTGCTGTTTGGTTATGACAGCATTGGTGTCCTGTATGGCAACCAATACCCATTGCTGTGCATCCTCTGATAAAAACGAGATGTCCACCGCCTGCATAATGCCTATTTTCCCCGAATCCACCATATCAAGCAACGGTTCCGATAATCGTGAAATCCATATATATCTTTGAACAGTTTTTGCACTCTCTCCTGCAGCTCCTCCCAGTTCGTCCAGCGTAAGTCCACCTGCTCTGCTTCCCTGATGCTTCATGGCTTCGTATTTCATGCGATATGCCTTCGCTTTTTCGCTTGGAAGAATATCTTCTCTTTGAATATTGCTGTCCACCATGATAATCGTGGCTTCATCGTCCGTATAATTACGAATAAACATCGGCATTGTATCAAGTCCTACAAGCTCACACGCATGTCTCCTTCGGTGTCCTGCAATAATTTCATAGCCGCCCTCAGCTCTTGGTCTTGCAATACCCGGCATCAGCACGCCATGCTCTCTGACACTCTCCACCGTCTCCTGCATCTTTTCATCGTCCAGTACCTTAAATGGGTGACCTTTGAACTCATGCAGTTCTGATAATGCAATTTCCTGTACCTGCTCTATTCCTGCCTGTGGCTGTCCATCTCCGAATAAATCATCGAAGCTGTTCAGTTTTACCTTTGTGGCACTTCCTGTTTTATTCATCTGCAAGCACCTCCTCTGTCAATGACTGATAGGCACTCGCTACTTTTCCATTTGGATCATGCTCATAAATGCTGACACCTTCAGCAGAAATCTCCGCAGCTCTTACCGACATCGGAATACTGTTTTCAAATATTCTTACCTTGCTACCATAATTCTCCACAACCAATGCACTGATGTCTTTTGCATAATTCGTTCTGTTATCAACCATAGTAAGCAGAATACCTTCAATCTCCAATTTTGGATTGATCTGCCTTTTTACCTTTCCTATGGTCTTTATAAGCTGTTCCAGACCTTTTACCGGCAGATATGCTACCTGCACCGGAATAAGGATGCTGTCGGCACTTGCAAAGGCATTTATGGTAATCATGCCAAGGGAAGGCATACAATCAATCAGAATGTAATCATACCTTTCTTTCTGCTGTTCTATATAAGTCCGAAGCACAAGCTCCCTGCTCATGACATTTACCAGTGATACTTCCAATCCCGACAACTCTATATTGCCGGGCATAAGGTCTACACCCTCGTCGTGCTTTAGGATGCCATAATCCGGCTCCATATCTTCTTCATTGATGATATTCGCCATAATGGTTGCAAGAGATACATCCAGTTTATCCGGCTCCTGAAAGCCTAAACTTGCTGTCAGGCTTCCCTGTGCATCCGCATCTATCAGAAGCACCTTTTTCCCCTTTTTTGCAAGTCCAATACCTAGATTACTTGTTGTGGTGGTCTTTCCAACTCCACCTTTCTGGTTTCCGATTACTATAACTTTACACATGATGAAATTCCTCCAAATTCTACTATTATTCTTTTACATTGCTCTTTTTTACTTCTACATACGATCTGTAATATTTATCTGTTCCCTTGTTGGGATAGAGGTCTGACATTTCCAGAACCTCTACCTTTGGGTGTCTCTGCATGATTTTTTTGAACCATGTAATATCATTTTTTGTTCCCATCAACCGAATCTTTAACATCAATCATTTCCTCCAAACATTGCATACAAATTTTTATTGTATGTGGCATACTCCGGATAGCGAATCTGTATTGCCTGCCAGAAATATGGTGCATAGCAACAGCAGAACAAATCCTCTACTGAATATCTCCGGCACTCATCCACCTGCTCCTCTGTGTCCTGTTCATCATCCACGCTCGGTGTACCATTGCAATACAGATTAAATGCCATTCTGACAACCTTTGCACTTCCACTGGTCTGCCAGCCTTCATGCAGGCACTCCGGTTTTACACATCCAGTCTTGAAATTATAAATTCTATCCACATTTCTTCGTGTATCTTCGTTCATTCCAATGCAATAGCAAAGTGCCTTGTGATATACATCTGCTTCTCTAACTTTCTGAATTTTTTCATAGTAGAATTTCTCATGTGCTTCACTGATAAAGTTAATATTTTCTTTTTCTGCTCCTAACGCTGTACTGTTCATACTGACTTCCTCCATTTTCTTATTTTGTTCCGTTGACCATAACAAAAAAGGACATTCCTCTAAAATTTCTTTTAGAAAAATGTCCTTATAGTACAAAATATGAACTTGAACTGACTCGATTTTAATTTAAAATCGTTTGTTTTAACCCTTTAAGATAGGTTATTTTGTCGTACTCCTGTCGTACCATACAAGTTGGAAGTCCGCAAACCCTTGATTTTATTGGTCTTTTTTATCTAATGACTTCATCGTCGGGAAGAGCAATACGTCACGGATTGCCGGTGAATCTGTCAACAGCATAACCAGACGGTCAATTCCATATCCGATTCCACCGGTAGGCGGCATTCCGATTTCCAGTGCGTTCAAGAAATCTTCGTCGGTATGGTTTGCTTCCTCATCACCGGCTTCGAATGCGGCATCCTGTGCTGCAAAACGCTCACGCTGGTCAATCGGGTCATTTAACTCGGAATATGCATTACACATTTCCCATGTATTGATAAATAATTCAAAACGTTCTACCTTGGTTGGGTCAGACGGTTTCTTCTTGGTAAGCGGAGAAATTGCTACCGGATGATCCATGATAAAGGTCGGCTGAATCAGTTCTTTCTCACAGAATTCTTCGAAGAAGAGGTTGATGATATCACCCTTGGTATGACGCTCTTCGAATTCAATGTGATGTTCTCTTGCCAGCGCCTTTGCAGCTTCATCATCTGCTACGGTATCAAAATCGATGCCGGCATATTTCTTGATGGCATCGTTCATGGTCAGACGCTCAAAAGGCTTTCCAAGGTCGATTTCAATGCCATTGTAAGTAATCTTTGTAGTGCCGCATACTTTTTCTGCAAGATAACGGAACATGCTCTCGGTAAGTTCCATCATGCCTTCATAATCAGTGTATGCCTGGTATAACTCCATCAATGTAAATTCCGGATTATGGCGGGTATCAACACCTTCGTTACGGAATACCCGTCCGATTTCGTAAACACGCTCCAAGCCACCAACAATCAGTCTCTTTAAGTATAACTCAAGAGAAATACGGAGCTTTACATCTTCATTTAATGCATTGTAATGTGTTTCAAACGGTCTTGCGGCTGCTCCACCTGCATTGGAAACCAGCATAGGAGTCTCAACTTCCATGAAGTCACGTCCAGCTAAGAAATTACGGATTTCCTTGATAATCTGGGAACGTTTGATGAAAGTCTGCTTGGATTCCTGATTCATGATAAGGTCTACATAACGCTGACGATATCTGGTATCGGTATCAGTAAGTCCGTGGAACTTCTCCGGTAAAATCTGTAAGCTCTTGGATAATAAAGTTACCTCAGATGCATGGATAGAGATTTCTCCGGTCTTGGTCTTAAATACCTTTCCTTTGATTCCTAAAATATCTCCGATATCATATTTCTTGAAATCTTTATAGGAATCTTCTCCGACTTCGTCTCTTGCGACATATGTCTGGATGCTTCCCTTTAAATCCTGTACATTACAGAAAGAAGCTTTTCCCATCACACGTTTGAACATCATACGGCCTGCGATAGATACCTCTTTTCCCTCAAAAGCATCAAAGTCGTCTTTGATATCTGTGCTGTGGTTTGTTACATCATATTTGGTTATCTGGAACGGATCTTTTCCATTTTCCTGAAGTTCTTTTAACTTATCACGGCGCACCTTGATTAACTGGTTAATATCCTGTTCCTGTACGTTCTTCTGTTCCGCCATCTTTGTTCTCCTAATCTGTTAGTTTGATCTTTGGATTCCTAATACTTTATATTTTAAGTTACCCATCTGGGTCTCAACTTCTACTACGTCACCAACGCCGGCACCGATTAATGCTTTACCAACCGGAGACTCGTTGGAAATCTTTCCCTTTAAGCTGTTTGCCTCTGTAGAACCAACAATTTTATAATCCAGTTCCTCATCGAATTCCATATCAAGGATTTTTACCTGACATCCGATGTTAATCTTGTCTAAATCAACTTCTTCTTCTACTACGACTTCTGCATTCTTTAAGATTTTCTCGATCTGTTCGATTCTTGCTTCGATATCACGCTGCTCATCTTTTGCTGCATCATACTCAGCGTTCTCAGATAAGTCTCCCTGCTCTCTTGCTTCTTTAATCTTCTGTGCAACTTCTTTTCTTCTGACCACTTTCAGATTCTGTAACTCGTCTTCCAGTTTCTGTAAACCCTGATAGGTCAAAATGTTTTTCTTATCCATGCTTATTAGCCCTTCCTTTTATAGATTTTCTATTCTGCATAAAATTCTCGCTCTAATCGATCTGAAACCGCTTCACAGCCTGTAAAACCGGTTCCCTTAACAATCATAATATTATACCCAATAGGTACCTCAATGTCAAGATTTGCCCGCTGATACCAGTTCCTTTTATAAATGGAAATATAGATACTTTTTTCCGATAGAAATTCTTCCCGGATTCTTCCGTCAGCTTCAAAATCCAGTATCAGTCTGCCCTCTTCCTGGCCGGTTCCCTTTTGAATTGCATTTTCCTCTTTTCCAATCACTTCTACAATCAGTCCCAGTTCCTCATAGAGATACTCTATTTCCCCTTGGTGATGTTCTGACTGACCGGTGCAAAGCGTATATACATTAAGTCCCGGATAAAGCTGCCGGAGCATATACTGTTCTTCCTCCTGCTGAAGATATTCCCCCGCTTCCGCATCAATGACAAACAGCCGCATGTCCCGGTAGGAAATGTCTTTCTGCTCTAATACTGCTTCGATTATTTTCCGAAAAAATGCATTGCAGGGAAAATAAATTTCTTTTTCAATAAAGTTATTCTGTTCCTGACGGCTGTTCCTGTTTTCTGATTGCAGATTGCTTTTATTTCTGCGTAAAAGACTTTTTAATTTTTTCCACCATTTCATGCTTCATTATATGATGCAAAGGTTTCTAATAATTCCTCCAGCTGTTCGTAAGTCTCCACTTCATTGAGCAGGCTTCGAAGCCTGGATGCATGCTTGTAGCCGCCGGTGTACCAGGCTGCGTGCTTACGCATTTCCCGCATTCCGGTAAATTCGCCCTTAAAGGCAATCTGCATCTTTGCATGACGCAGCACCATATCCACCATTTCTTTGGCGGATGGCTTCGGCAGTTCTTCACCTGTTTCTAAGAAATGGTTAATCTGTGCAAATATCCACGGATTTCCCTGTGCTCCCCTTGCTATCATCAGCCCGTCACAGCCGGTTTCCTGCTGCATCCGGTACGCATCCTGTGGGGTAAAAATATCACCATTTCCAATGACCGGAATCTTTACTGCTTCTTTCACTTTCCGGATAATCTCCCAGTCCGCTTTGCCGGAGTAATACTGTTCCCTGGTCCGTCCATGCACCGCAATGGCAGCTGCCCCGGACTCTTCCGCAATATGTGCCATTTCTACCGCATTGACATGGGCATCGTCAAAGCCCTTTCTGATTTTTACCGTCAGAGGCTTCTTTATGGCTTTTGCTGTTTTTTCGATGATTTCACCTGCCAGAATCGGATTTTTCATCAGTGCAGAGCCGTCACCATTATTGACTACCTTTGGCACCGGACATCCCATATTGATGTCGAGAATATCAAACGGTCGATGTTCGATACGCTTTGCCATTTCGCTCATAATCTCCGGGTCCGAACCAAAAAGCTGCAGGGAAACCGGATGCTCCCGCTCATCAATGGCAAGCAGACTTTCGGTATTCTTATTATTATAATAAATACCCTTAGCACTGACCATTTCCATGCAGATAAGTCCTGCTCCCTGCTCTTTGCAAAGTACACGAAATGGCAGGTCTGTTACCCCTGCCATTGGTGCTAATATCAAATTATTATCAAGTGTTACATTTCCTATTGTCAGTTTCATCGTTTCTGTTTTGCGTAAATAAGACGCATTCCTTCTAATGTCAGTGTCGGATTGTAGTACTGAATATATTTTGTCTCATTTGCAATGATTTTACCCAGTCCGCCGGTTGCAACTACTTTTACATCCTTAAGTCCGGATTCTTTTATCATATTTTTTACGATATATTCTGTCTGTCCAATCTGTCCGAATATCAGTCCTGCCTGCATACTGCTGATAGTTTCTCTTGCAAGGATGGTAGACGGTTTCTTAATCTCGATTTCCGGAAGCTTCGCCGCATCTTCCCAGAGTGCCTTTGCAGAAATGCGGATTCCCGGTGAAGTTACTCCTGCGAAGAAATCTCCATTTCCATTGACGAAGTCATAGGTGGTTGCTGTACCATAGTCGATTACGACAACCGGTCCGCCATAAAGCTCATATGCACCTACAGCGTCTACGATTCTGTCTGCACCAATCTGTGCCGGATTCTCGGATGTGATACGGATTCCTGTCTTCACGCCCGGCTCCACCACCATTGGCTGAATATCAAAATATTTAATCATTCCACTGCAGAGGGAATGCATGACATTTGGTACTACCGATGAAATGATGGCATCCTTGATTTCATTATGGGAAATCTCGTTATGCTCTAATAAATCCATGATTGTAATACCGTATTCATCAGAAGTTCTCTGCATTTTTGTTGTCATACGAAATGTTGTGATTAATTTTTCCTTATCAAATACTCCAATGGTAATGTTGGTATTTCCTACGTCAATTGCCAGTAACATATTAGTCCTCCTTATCCTCTGTGAATTCTTCTCCCAGGAAAAATACACGGTAATACATTTCAAGCGATTCAAAGAGCTCTGTCTTTTCCCGCTGCATCTGTTTGATTTTTAACACACTGCCGATTTCATCATAAAAGAAATCTCCATCCTCACATTCCGTCCGGAAATTAAGAGTTCCCTTTTTGTCAAATATGAGCTGCAGTGTTCCTCCGATATCCTCTGTATACAGTACACAAAGAATATTCAAATCCTCTTTGATTCCCTCCGGAAGTCCGTTAAACAACGGATTCAGATAGAATTTCTTGGTATAAGCGCTGGAACCGCATAAAACGATTTCTTCCTGCTCCATATATTTATACTCCTTTTTTTATTTATGCCTTTTTTATATCTGGTAAATGTGGCTTTTCCTGTCTATCCTATAAACATCTATCTCTATGCATATCTATACATATCCATAAATCCCGCGGACAGATACTTCCCCGGAAGACACCAGTTTTCTTGCTTCCCAGGTATCCACGATTAATTCACCCCGGTCGGTAATGCCCTGTGCCACTCCCTCAAATGGCTCTTTCGGGTCTAACACTCTTACCTTCTGTCCTTTATTGGCAAGGCTTGCATCGTATTCCTTCCGCAGATCCCGCAGATCCTGATATGCCATAAACCGGTCATAATAATGCTCAAATTCTTCCCAGACAGCTTCTATTAATGCTGCACGGTTTACCCGTTTTCCACTTTGTAACAGAAGTGAGGTGGCATTCTGCGCAATTTCTTCCGGGAAACTTTCATTATTCACATTGATGCCTATGCCTACCACAATATGGTTTACATAATCCATCTGTGCACTCATTTCCGTTAGGATTCCTACTACCTTCTTACCGTTGATGACAATATCATTTGGCCACTTTATCTTTGCTTCCATACCGGTGCAGCGGGTAATGCCCTTTGCCACCGCCATAGCTGCCACCAGTGTCAGCATGGATGCATTGGAAGGATTCAGCTCCGGTTTTAAAATCAGTGTCATAAAGATTCCGGTTCCCGGCAGGGAACTCCAGCCTCTTCCACGTCTTCCTTTTCCGGCATCCTGCTGGTCTGCCACCACAAGGGTTCCATGCTCTGCACCCTCTTCTGCAAGACGGCTGGCTCTTACATTAGTAGAATCTGTTTCATCATAATAATAGATTTTCTTTCCAATCCAGTCTGTTTTACGGATGCTGCTCAATTCATTTTCGCTTAAGATATCCGGTGCGCCTACAATCCGGTAGCCCCGGTTCTGCACCGCTTCAATTTCATAGCCATCCTTTTTCAACTGATTGATTGCCTTCCACACTGCGGTTCTTGATACACCAAAGCGTTCACAAAGCTCCTGTCCGGAAACATAACCTTCCGCTTCCCGCAATGCTGCAAGTATTTTTGCTTTCATAGGTTCTTATTCTCCTAAAGTTGCAAGCATAACTGCCTTAATCGTATGCATACGATTCTCTGCTTCATCAAATACGATGGATTTCTCACTTTCGAATACTTCATCGGTTACTTCCAGCTCGGAGTATCCGAATTTCTCATAGACATCCTGTCCAATCCTGGTCTTAAGGTCATGGAATGCCGGGAGACAATGCATAAACAATGCCTGCTCTCCTGCGTTATCCATCAGCTTCTTATTTACCTGATATGGCATCAGGTCTGTAATACGCTCTTTCCATACCTCTTCCGGCTCACCCATGGATACCCACACATCAGTATAGACAATGTCTGCACCCCTGGTTCCTTCCATGGCATCCTCTGTTAAGGTAATGGTTCCGCCTGTGCGGGATGCCACATCTTCACAATATGTAACCAGCTTTGGATCTGGGAAATACTTCTTATTGGTACAAGCCACAAAATGCATTCCCAGTTTTGCACAGGTTACCATCAGGGAATTTCCCATATTATAACGGGCATCTCCCATATATGCCAGCTTTACGCCCTTTAATCTGCCAAGATGCTCGCGGATGGTTAACATATCTGCTAACATCTGGGTTGGATGAAATTCATTGGTCAGTCCGTTCCATACCGGAACGCCTGCATATTTTGCCAGTTCTTCTACGATATCCTGTCCATAGCCACGATATTCGATTCCGTCAAACATACGTCCCAAAACTCTTGCGGTATCCGGAATGCTCTCTTTCTTTCCAATCTGGGAGCCTGACGGGTCAAGGTAAGTTACGTGCATGCCAAGGTCATGGGCTGCCACTTCAAATGAGCAGCGGGTTCTGGTACTGGTTTTTTCAAAAATCAGGGCAATGTTTTTGCCAATCAGGCTGTCATGCAGAATACCCTGTTTCTTCTTTGCTTTCAGGTCTGCTGCCAGATCTATCATATAGAGGATTTCTTCTGGTTCAAAATCCATCAATTTTAAGAAATTACGTCCTTTTAAATTCATTGCTTTTTCCTCTTTTCTTCTTACTCTTTGATACAAAACGGGCTGTCCTACATAGATGTGGCAGCCCGATTTCATTTTAGGTTTATGGTTTCCTTTTTAATTATTTATCTCCGGCAACCTCTGTAATTGATTTTACCAGTCCTGCAACGCCCTGTATCTCAGATGGAATGATAATCTTTGTTGCCTTTCCGTCCGCAGCCTTTGCAAAAGCTTCCAGGCTCTTAAGCTGTAATACAGCATCGTCCGGTGCTGCTTCTTTCAAGAAACGAAGTCCGTCTGCATTTGCCTGCTGAATCTTTAAGATTGCTTCTGCCTGACCTTCTGCTTCTTTTACGGTTGCTTCCTTCTGTGCCTCTGCACGTAAAATTGCGGCAGTCTTCTCTGCCTCTGCATCTAAGATTGCTGATTCTTTCTTACCTTCTGCTACAAGAATCGTAGATTTCTTCTCACCTTCTGCACGAAGAATTGCTTCACGTCTTTCACGCTCTGCCTTCATCTGTTTCTCCATGGCATCCTGAATTGCCTTTGGTGGGATGATATTCTTTAACTCTACACGGTTTACCTTGATTCCCCATGGGTCTGTTGCCACATCCAGGGAAGCTCTCATCTTGGTATTGATGGTCTCTCTTGAAGTAAGGGTCTCATCTAATTCCAGATCACCGATGATATTACGAAGTGTGGTTGCTGTCAGATTTTCGATTGCCATAATCGGATTTTCAACACCGTAAGCAAATAACTTCGGGTCTGTAATCTGGAAATATACAACGGTGTCAATCTGCATGGTTACATTATCTTTGGTAATTACCGGCTGTGGTGGGAAATCAACCACCTGCTCTTTTAAAAGAACTCTCTTCGCGATACGGTCAATAAACGGTGCTTTAAAATGAAGACCTACGCCCCAGGTTGCAAGATATCCGCCCAGACGCTCTACAACAACTGCATTTGCCTGCGGTACAATCTTGATACAGGATACAATAATTACCAGTACTAGTATTACTAAAATGATAAGTGCTATTAATCCTTCCATTTTTACCCTCCAAAACTTATATTTTGAATAACTATTCACATATTACTATACTTTTTCCAAGATTACAACAGGGTGCCAAAAACTTCTTTTGACACCCTGACTTTATACTCTCTTATATTTTCTTACATTTTCCTAGAAAAATACATGGTTTCCGATGACTACTCCTGCCTGACCGGAACTTGCACGGCGGAAGCTTAATGCCCCACCGGTATTATCTACACCGGATAATGCTTCCTGTGCTGCCTGTAAACAGCTTCCGCTGACACCGCTTGAAATAACAGATGCAACTTTTCCGTTTCCTGCTGGTGTAAACTGACCGCTCTGGTAAATTACATCATAAAGGCTGGATGGATATGCACCACTTCTCAGACGGTTCATAACAACTGCTCCGACTGCCAGCTGGCCTTCATAACACTCACTGCCTGCTTCGCACTGGATTAATGCAGCAAGAAGTGTTACTTCATCACAGTTTGCTGCTACAGATGCATTCTGTGTTACCATGGTTGTTGTAGTCTGTGCAGCTTTCTTTGCTGCCTCTTCTGCAGCCTTCTCTTCCAATGCAGCTCTTTCTTCTTCCATGGAAACTGCTGATGCTACATTTAAGGATACGGTTACATAATCTGCAGATACAAATGCAGTGGAATTCTTTAAGCTGACTGCAACCCATCCTTCCGGAGATTCTGTCTGTGTATCAACTACAAGCTTATCTCCTTCTGATGCTGCCTTGATAACAGATGCATCCGGATTTGCTTCACTGCGGACACGAAGACCACCGGTGGTTACGGTTGCTACGGTGTCACATACGGTCTGTGCATAAGCATATGCTTCCTGACCTGCCACACAATATTCGCTCTTTACATATCCGTCTACAGAACCGGATGTAATATGATACCAGCCATCTAATGTCTCTACGATATCAGCTGCTGCACCTTTATATAATTTTCCAATTACTTCAGACTCTCCATCTGCGGAGCTTCTTATATATAAGAAATCATCCACATTTGCCATAAGCTTACTGTTCCATGCCTGCTGCTCCTCACTAAGCTGAGGCTCCTCTTCCTGTGCTTCTGCAACAACCACTACATCTGCACGTTCAATGGATGCCTGCTCGGTTGCCGCGTCTCCCAATGATGCCAATTCTTCTATAATGCCGGCGGAGCCATCTGCCTGTACATCTGCCACAGCTTTTGTTTCCTGCTGCGGTTCTGGTACATTTTCTACTGGTGCTGTCTGCATAACTGCTGTGACTGCGGTTACAACGGTAAGCATCACTGCTATAATTGTGCTCTCAATCACTCTTTTTCTTAAATTCATTTTGACCTCCATAACATATATCCTGTTTATCTTTTTTAAGGATTATTAACAAGTATATGTCATTTTATTCATTTTTATTACATTTATTACAAATTTGTTACATCACGGATTATAACAAAGTAATTTTTATTTGTCAAGTTTCTGTACTTTTTATCCAATTCATGATATAATTTCCTAATAATAATTACGCAAAATCACAAGAAAAGATTTCGTCTTTTTCGTAATGGTTATCAAGGAGGATGTATTTTTATGAAGGAACGTAAGCAAAAAGATTCTGCTTTGAAGCAGAATCCAGTAAAGGCTCCAAAGCCTGTGAAAGCGCAGAAAGTGCCGAAAGCACCAAAGGCGCCAAAAGTGCCTAAGGAGAAGAAGGAGAAAAAGGCCGGACTTCACTCCATGCGTTTTAATGTTGTACAGTTAGTTCTGCTGAGTATTATCATCAGTGTTGCTTCTCTTCTGATTATGATTATACCGGTTGCGGATAATGCAATTTCCACTTTGGCAGAAAGTTATATGCGTGATGTCTGTGATACCTGCGGTTTAAATGTTGATGCTGCCCTGAACCGGAGCGGTAACGTTATTTTAAATCAGGCATATCTAGAAACTCTGATCGGTGATGTCTGCATCAATGATCTGGATTCCAGTTACGCCTATGTGGTTGGTTCAGATGGAACCATGATTTACCATCCGGATGAAAGTAAAATCGGACAACCTGTAGAAAATGCCGCAATTAAACAGGTGGTAGCTGATTTAGAAGCAGGTAAAGAACAGCAGAAGGGTCTGGTAATCTATGAATTCAAAGGTGCTGAAAAATATGCGGCTTACTATGTCACTTCCAATAAAGCAGCTATTTTGGTCATTACTGCTGACCGTGGAGATATTTTAAGTGCTAAGGATGCAATTTATGCCCGCGCCGGTGGTGCCGCAATTGTTATCTTTATTGTACTGGGAATCATTTCTTTCCTTATTGCAAGTAAAATGACCCGTCCGATTGTAGAGATTACCAATGTTATCAAACGTTTCTCTTCCCTGAACTTTGCAGAAAGCCCGACTACTATCCGCATCAGCAAACGTAAGGATGAAACCGGGCAGATGGCAAGAGCTATCGGAGATTTACGTGAGAAGTTAGTTACAATTGTTTCACAGATTAAGTCCCAGAGTGAACTGCTTTACAATGCATCTACTGAACTGGATACCAATGCATCCCACACAACATCAACCGTGGGAAATGTAGAAACCGCAGTAAATGAAATTGCTACCGGAGCAACCAATCAGGCTTCCGAAACCCAGAAAGCTACCGATGATATCGTTAATATGGGTAACATGATTGAACATACCAACAGTCAGGTTGAAAGTCTTACAAGCACTGCTAACCTGATGCGTGAATCCAGCGAGGAAGCTGCTGCCACCCTGAAAGAGCTGGACAACATCAACCAGCAGGCAATTGCTTCTATTGATGTTATTTATGAACAGACCAATATAACTAATATCTCTGCCCTGAAAATTAAAGAAGCTACAACTTTGATTTCTTCCATCGCAGAAGAAACAAACCTGCTTTCCTTAAATGCTTCTATCGAAGCAGCCCGTGCTGGTGAGGCAGGACGTGGATTTGCCGTTGTTGCATCGCAGATTCAGAAACTGGCTGACCAGTCCAATGAATCTGCAAACCAGATTGACCAGATTATCCATGCTTTAATTGAAGATTCTGAAAAAGCAGTTAAGACCATGGATGAGGTTAAAACTATTATGAACCTGCAGAGCGAAAACGTGCATAAGACCGGTCAGGTATTCGAACAGGTTCGTGATGGAATCAGTTCTTCTATCAGTGGCGTAGGCGAGATTGCTACCAAAACAACACAGCTTGATAAAGCCCGTGGAGATGTTGTGGATGTCGTACAGAATCTTACCGCAATTGCCCAGCAGAATGCAGCAAGTACCGAAGAAACTTCCGCTTCCGTTATGGAAGTCAGCAATGTTATGCAGGAAATCATGGAAAATGCAAATCGTCTGAAAGAGATTGCTTCCATCCTGGAAGAAAATATGAATTCATTTACTTTATAATATGCATAAGAATGTGCCTTGGCACATTCTCGCGCCTGCGGCGGTCGCTTGCGACATCTACCTTATACGCCGCAGTGCGCATCCTCGCAGAGCGTTTTTTGCTTTAATGGAAAGCAATTTTCTGTAAAGCAAAGAAAGAACTCCATCCGGCTGGATATCCAATCGGATGGAGTTCTTTTTTTGCTGTAATGCAAGGACTGATTCAAATTTAAATGATTCCATCTTACCCTGCTTCAGCAGTTTTTATAAACGTTTCATTAATGCTTCTCTTGCTTCTTCATAACCTGGTTTTCCAAGTAATGCGAACATGTTCTTCTTGTAGCTTTCTACACCTGGCTGATTAAATGGATTTACTCCAAGCAGGTATCCGCTGACACCACATGCAAACTCGAAGAAGTAGAATAATTCTCCTAAATAGAATTCGTTCTGCTCTGGAATCTTTACCATGAAGTTTGGAACCTGACCATCGGTATGTGCAAGAATGGTTCCGTTCATTGCGCTCTTATTTACAAAGTCCATATCTTTTCCAGCAAGATAATTTAATCCGTCTAAGTCAACCGGTTCTTCCTGAATTGTGATATTGTGCTTCGGAGTCTCAACGTTCATAACAGTCTCAAACATAATTCTGGAACCATCCTGAATGAACTGTCCCATAGAATGTAAGTCTGTTGTTAAATCTACAGATGCCGGGAAGATACCCTTCTGGTCTTTTCCTTCACTCTCTCCGAATAACTGTTTCCACCATTCAGATACATAATGAAGACTTGGCTCGTAGTTGCAAAGAATTTCTACTGCTTTGCCTTTTCTTAATAAAATGTTACGAACTGCTGCATACTGTAATGCATCATTCTCTGTGAAATCCTGCTCTAAAGCAAGTTTTCTTCCTTCTGCAGCTCCATCCATTAATTTCTGGATATCTGCACCACTTACTGCGATTGGAAGAAGTCCTACAGCGGTAAGTACGGAGAAACGTCCTCCGACATCATCCGGTACTACAAATGTCTCATATCCTTCTTCATCTGCAAGATGTTTTAATGCTCCCTTTGCTTTATCTGTGGTTGCATAAATTCTCTTTGCAGCTTCTTCTTTACCATATTTCTTCTCTAACTTTTCTTTGAAGATACGGAAAGCGATTGCAGGCTCAGTTGTTGTTCCTGATTTTGAAATAATATTTACGGAGAAATCACGGTCTCCTACTACATCAAGCAGTCCCTGTAAGTAGCTTCCGCTGATGCTGTTTCCTGCATAATAAATCTCAGGAGTCTTACGAACTTCCTTAGAAACATTATTATAAAATCCATGTCTTAAGAATTCGATTGCGGCTCTTGCACCAAGGTAAGAACCACCGATTCCGATTACTACTAACACTTCAGAATCAGACTGAATCTTAGCTGCTGCTTTCTGAATTCTTGCGAACTCTTCCTTATCATAATCTACCGGAAGATCCAGCCAGCCCAAGAAATCATTTCCGGCTCCGGTTTTATCCAATAACTCTTTTTTTGCATTGTCTACAAGTTTGCTCATATAGCCAACTTCTTCTTCACTGATGAAGGAAGCTGCCTTTGAGTAATCAAATGTTACTTTACTCATTTCAAATTCACTCCTTTGTTTTTTCTATACACAATTCCCTAATTATGAATAAAATTTCATTAGAGTTTATTTTATCAAACCTATATGCATTTATCAAGGAAAAATTTCCTTCAAAACAGCATTAAATACCGCTTCTTCCTGCTGTTTTCTCTTCTTTTCAATAGAATCCCGCATCAGTTCTTCCTGTCTCGATACCAATGGTTCTTCTTTTCCACTGTCTTCAGTTAATATGACATTCAGATAATCTTCTACTTTTCCCTGTATCATTTGTAATCTGCGGTCTGTCCGGTTCACTTTAACCAGAACCTGCAGAATTATTATCATTTGTAAGAGCATTCCTGCCAGAATTATGTAATTTGCATATTCATACACCAAATTCATGAAAGCTCCCATTCTTATAACCTCTTTTCCTTTTTCTTTCTATTATAAAAAGGAACATTCCATTTGAAAAGAGGACAACGCCGTGTTTTCGCCGCATCTTTTTCCATTTTTCCCTTTGTTTCTGCGGTCTTCTACAAAAGCTGCTGATATTCTTCCCCATCCAACATATAGCCGGAAAGGCAGTAGCCATATTCTTCATTTACGCTGATAATCCGGTTATAGGACCCAGCCAGCAGAATATCTTTTAGTATCTTCGTATCCATTCGCTCATTGATATTTCCAACCCAATAACGGATACCTTCTCCTTCAAATTTCCACGGAAATTCCGGATTCCATTTTGACACATCGTCATTGCCGGGAATCGATACAATCCGTACCGTCTTTCCATAGCCCCGATAACGTTTTAAAATCTCTTCCATATTTTTGTGCATATCAATATTTCCCAAAAACAGTACGCCCATTCGAAGGGTTCTGCTCTCCCTGGTAAACTGGTTCCGGAGCATTCCATAATCATTTCGCTGGATACATTTTAACATGCATACCGTTCTGCCGGCATCCAGATACGGAGAACAATGATTTTCTCTGCCAAAAGACTGTTCATACATGGCACCATTGATTTTACTTCCGCTTTCTTTTACCTGACCCGGACCTGCATACATAATAACTGCTGCAAATGCTTCCAAACCGTAAGTCTTCTTATATGCCTCTAATAACCGTTGCATTCCCGCCTGATACTGTGTATTTTCCGGATGACGAAGTGCCCTGTCATAGCCTTCTTTCGTATAATATCTTCTGGTAAACTGATATAGTTCCATTACATTCATTCCATATGCAGAAAAATAAAATACCCACTTATTTTTAATGATGCATCCGGCCTTGACCACCGGAATGTATTCCCGTTCCATAATCTTTATCGTTTCTAAATCCTCTGCATCTGCCAGTTCGAAATAATTTCCTTTTCTGGCATTCTGCACTGCGTCCAGGGAACAGGGCGGACAATTTCCATATAATAAATAGACATTTTCCACCCCCATATTCTTTAATGCATGGTAAGGATGCCGGATGAGGCAGGAAAATTCTAATAGTTTTTCCGGTGACATTTCCGGCCCCAATATCCATTGTTCCGGTAATGCCTTCTCTTCCATATCCTGTTCCTCCGATATCCACTGCTCCACCAGCATCCGGTGAATCGGTGCTACATAAGGCATAATCACCGTCTGAATCGTCGTATTTTGCAATAGTGCATACAATATGCCAAGACAGTTCCTCGTATATTCTCCTACTACCACAAGATCTATCGGTGCACCGGCCAGTCTTCTGATGGTTCTTTTGTCCAAGATACCGATGCCTGTTATATCATTTGTTCTACTGCTGTCTTTACTGCTTACACCGTCGTTTATGTTACTGTTCGTAGGATTTCCGGATAAGTATACATAATTCACACTGCAGTCATTCTCCTCGTTATAGATACTGCCTGCCTGAATCATTCCATTTTCCACATTTTCAAATAAGTACCGATAATACAATGCTTTCATTTTCACATACCCCCCGCTTTATTTTCTGGTATTTTTACGATTGTATAAGGTTTTAAATAGAGTTGACTTTTTTTACCAAGAGTATAATATATTATTCAGCAAATCATTTTACATTATAAGTAATCTGATATTAAAGAAAGGATTCTTTTCATGAAAAAAATCGTTTTAACAGGCGGTGGTACCGCCGGTCATGTAACTCCAAACATTGCTCTTTTTCCTGCTTTAAAAGAGGCTGGTTATGAAATCTCTTATATCGGTTCCTATGCCGGCATGGAAAAACAGTTAATTGAAGAACAGAACATTCCTTATTATGGAATTTCCTCAGGAAAACTCCGTCGTTATAAGGATCTCCGTAATCTCACAGATCCGTTCCGTGTGATCAAAGGCTACGCACAGTCTGTATCTCTTTTAAGAAAAATCAAACCGGATGTTGTCTTTTCAAAAGGTGGATTCGTTTCCGTTCCTGTCGTTCTCGCAGCGAAACGCCTCCGGATTCCTGCTATTATTCATGAATCTGATATGACACCTGGTCTTGCTAATAAAATTGCAATTCCGGCAGCCTGCAAGGTCTGCTGTAATTTCCCGGAAACTGTAGAATATCTTCCAAAGGATAAGGCAGTTCTTACCGGTTCTCCAATCCGCCAGGAACTTTTAAGCGGCGACAAAGAACAGGCTGCCAGACTTTGTGGTTTTACCATGGATAAACCGGTTATCTTAGTAGTCGGTGGAAGCAGCGGTTCCAAATTTATTAATGATGCGGTACGTGGTCTCTTAGATGACCTGCTTGCCAACTATCAGATTATCCATCTCTGTGGGAAAGGAAATATAGATAAATTATATAACAACCGTTCCGGCTATGTCCAGTTTGAATATGCTGGGAAAGAACTTCGGGATATGTTTGCTTTAAGTTCTCTTGTCATTTCCCGTGCCGGTGCAAATGCAATCTGTGAATTGCTTGCTCTTCACAAGCCAAATATTCTGATTCCGCTGTCTGCTGCTGCAAGCCGTGGTGACCAGATTTTAAATGCCCGCTCTTTTGAAAAACAAGGGTATAGCTATGTGATTGAAGAAGAGAATCTGACCAAAGAAACCTTAGATGCTGCCATTAAGAAAGTCATGACAGAAAAGGAGACTTATATTTCTAATATGAAGTCCAGCCAGCAGTTAGATTCTATTCATACCATTCTTAAGCTCATTGAAGAAGCCAGTGAGAAAAAGAAGAAGAAAGCATAAAGTCAAAAGGTGTAAAGTCCTGATTTTATATAAGACTTTACACCTTTATTTTTCTTACTATTTTACTTTTATCTTATCCAAGATTTCTTTCATTTCATCATCAGAAAGCTCTAATGGAGTATATTTTAAAATATCATCATTCTTGTCTCCCTTGTATCTTGGAATCAGATGCATATGGAAATGAAATACTGTCTGTCCTGCAGTCTCTTCATTGTTCTGAAGTAAATTAAATCCATCACAGTTTAATTTTTCTTTCATATGAACTGCCATTTTCTTAGCAAGCTTCATTGCTTTTGCTGCTACTTCCTCATCCATTTCATAAAGATTTGCAAAATGGTCTTTGGGAATAATTAAGGAATGTCCCCTTGTTGCAGGACTGGCATCCATAATGACACGGAATGTATCATCCTCATATACGGTATTTGTCGGGATATCGCCTGCTGCCAGTTTACAAAAAATACAATTATCGTCTTTCATGGTTACTCCTTCTTTCTATTCAAAAATAAAAATCTGATCTAAGGTACGCAGTGTCTTAAAGTTTCCTTTTGCAGTCATCTCACCGGTCATAAATGCTCTCTGAAAAGTCATTCTGCCCGCCAAGATATTATTCATGACTTCTCCGGTAAGTTTCGCATATACATCTACATTTTCCTGTTGTCCATAATAGCAGTTTAACTCCTCTCCTGCTACTTCCACTACCAATGGTTTCTTTTTCTCTTCAATCATAAAGAGATAGTTCGCCGTGAAATCCCCCTGTGGCACAAAATGGCTTTCTAATTCTGTAATATATTCTGTCTGCGTGTCATTCTGCTGTACACTTAATTTATCCTTAAACATGGATGCTAATTCTTCAATATCTTCTTTCTGTTTCTTTACGTAAGAATCATCTGCCACATACTGTGATAACTGCTCACTCTCCTGTGGTGTTAAATCCATCTGCTGTGTCCGCAGGATGGTTCTGGTTACCGCCTGATTAGAAGTCGGCAGACTCTTCTGTTTCTGAGAAATTGTACGATAAAGATTTTCTGCTTTTTTCTCAATAATCAGGGAATAGTCATGATTCATTTCAAAGCTTACCAGATCATCTACATAGCCACACATTCCACTGCACGGCAGACCGCCTAAAATTTCCCATGCATTGGACAATGTCAGTTCCCCTTCACGTTCTCCATACGTGGTTGACATAACGATTGGCTGCATATAGGTTGTCTTAATCTTTTCCTTGTCTCCGTAAAGCCAGCAGGAATCCAAAAACTGCTGCATATAACCACCGATTCCAAGCCACTCTACTGTCGTTGCCAGAATGATTCCATCTGCATCCTTTAAGGTCTGCGGCAACGTAGAGATGCTATTCTTGTGCTCGTATATATTATATCGTTCCACACTGACACGAAGCTCTTTTAAAACTTCTTCCATTTTCCCGATTACATATAAAGTAGGATCATCCAGAAGTCCTCTACCACCGTAATATATATTTACTTTCATTTCTGCCTCCGTATCTTAAGTTTTTCATCTTACTTCATTCAATCATATATCAACAGTATATAAATTTTCCGGAATAAAATCAATCCTTTCTGCGATATAGAAGCAGTGACAGAAAAAATCCGCTAATCAGTCCGCCTACATGACACCAGTTGTCCACTCCGGTACTGGTAAATCCATAATATAGGCTCAATGCAATCATAATTACAATTCCTCTGATATTCAGTTCCTCTACCCTTCCTCTGTTGGCAATTATTACCCAGAGTAAAGCTCCAAATACACCAAAAATGGCACCTGAGGCACCTGCTGACACCGTCAGGGTTCCTTTGCCCTGTGTTACCAGAAGTGAAAGCAGATTACCGCACAATCCTGCGCCAAAATAAATGATAAGATAGCGCCACTTTCCTATCAGACGTTCCAGTCTGTCTCCAGTCCAGAATAATACAATCATATTATTTGCAAGATGTGCCAGTCCAAAATGTAAAAACATGGCCGTAAACAGTCTCCACCATTCTCCCTGTCCAAATACATCCGGCAGAAATACTGCTCCATGTTGTTCCATAAAAGCTGCAGATTCCGTATCGCCAAGTACGCTCAATAACAGAAATACTATGATATTTATCAAAACAATGCCGGCGTTACACCAGGACGGATACTGTTTTATCCTCTGCCACAAAGTAAGACCTCGCTTCTCTTCTGTTCTACGGTAATTATCCGTCTGTGCATACCCCTGTGAAGCATAACCTCTTTGCCTCCCACCACCGGATATCTGTTCCTGTAATGCATCTCTTAATCCATAGAAATCTCCCGGCTGGTTTTCAAAAATCATAAGCTGCCCTGTCTGCCCATTAATAAGCCAGACATTCCGACAGCTGCCACCGAGCATACGTGCCTGTCCTATATCATCTGCAACCAGTAACGTCAGTAACTCCACCTGATAGATTGCCATATTCTGTTCACAGCCCGGAATCCTTCCTTCCGGATGAAGAAACAGCTCCTGCAGTTTTTTCTGAATTGCCTGCAATTTTTCTGTTTCCAGTACAAATCCCGGATGCATAAAGATTCCAGCAACCACCTGTGCCCTTCCTTCTGTAAATCTATAGTATACCCCAACCTCTTCCGGCGACACTTTGATAAAGGAATATCCCCGCTCTTTTAAACATGCATCTATTTTCTGAATCAATATAACTTATCCTTCTTCTAGTCTTTTATGAATCTGACAATAACACTTTCAAAAGGCACTGTCAACGAAGGAAATATAACCTTTTTCTTAAAGAAATGTAAACCTCTCACGTCCCAGCTGAATCACATCATTCATGCATAACTGCTCCTTCTCCCGATATGCCAGCATTTTCCCATTGAGCCATGTTCCGTTCATGGAATTTAAATCTTCCACATAATAATTCTCTTTTTCTCTGGTAATGCGGGCATGCATGCGGCTGACTCCCTGTATACATACATTTCCGTCCGCCTGCTCACTGCTACCTATGATAAAAGGGAAATACTCCATCCGGATATTCGAAATATCCTCTTTTCCATCATAACGCAGAACTCCTTCCGGAGCCCGCTCCGTTCCAAGATAAACGGTCGGATTTTCCTCCTGCATTTCTTTGTAATCCATAGGTGTACACACGATTGGTTCCTCCTCCTTCTCATGATTTATCTTTCCTGTTAAGAATGCCGGAATCCGCCTGATTGCAGCAATGCATTCCTGCAATTTTTCTTCCATTGCCATATTCCAGCCACGGCTTTGAGCATCCTTCTTATAATATTCATCATCCTTTTCAATTGTATCTATCTCATATTTTTTCCAATACCCCTTCTTTTTCTTTGCAGTTGGCTTTTCCTCCACAGCTGCATCTTTCTTTTCCTGCTCCCATGGCATAATGCCCTTCTGCAATGCCTCTACCTTTTTAGATGAAACAGATTTCTGCCGGACCGGTACATAATCCTCTACATCCTGCTGCCGGTACTGATATAATATCCTTAGGATTTCACCCAAAGAAAATCCTTCTTCTGTTGATTTCTGATATGCCTCATAAGATGCAAGAACCATCTGTTCATCTTCATGATTAATCTTTGCCAGAAGATACTCCATCAGCTTTCGGAATCCTTCTGTAACAGGTTCCTGTCTGCCGGGGCAATAGGTGAAGTAGAACTTCTTGGTTCCATTCTCAAGATAAATACTCTCCGGGTCTAATAGAATTCCCTCTTCCTCCAAAAGATATGGCCGGATTTCCTGACAGATTCCCAATAAAGTTTCTAACATTTTTGCAAACATATCTATGGCAAAATCACTGCTCTCCAAAACATGATCCAAAGAACGTTTTCCGGTAATTTCATATCGAAACTGTGTCTCCCCTTCTGAAACTACCGGTTCAAACTGCAATAAATTATGAATATGATTCTGTCGGCACATATGAATCTGATATCCGGAATATGCGGGATCTGATGTAATAAACATATAACTCTGATTCAGATTTCTCTTATAACATATCTCCAATATAAATTTCCTCCATACATTCTATTTTGTTCTTGCTGCTTTCTTCCGCCGCCAGCTTTACCCTGTCATGCAGTTCGTAGCTGACTACAATCAGGGTACAGAATAGTGCCAATATCATTGGCACTATAACTGCCGCCTCTATGGTATAAGAAGCCGGCAGATAACATTTCTTTTTCCATTGTCTTATAAAATCAACAGAATGAGATATGCCGCCAGCAGAAACGGAATAAAAGGAATGGTGTCTTTTCGTCTTTTTCTGTGCATGAACAGCAATACCAGTGCATACAAAGAGGACAGGAAAAGTCCTGTCAGAAGTAGACGCATGGTATTGATTCCTCCAATGTAAATTCCCGCTACACAAAGTACCAGTCCATCGCCAATTCCAATAATTCCACCAGACACCAATGACAGAATAATAACTGCTGCCCCGACGGCAATCCCTCCTAACATGCTGTATAATGACTGGTTTCTCTGCCAGAGATGCAGCAAAATCCCACCAATGCCAAAACACAATACTCTTATGCTTTGTATTTCTTTTTTTCGGATATCTTCGATGGAACATATCCCCAACATTCCAAGTACAGAACATATCGTCATCATCCCCTTATCTCCTTGTTATTCGTTATTTTCTATCTGCTACTTACTGCTTATAACCTGCTATCTGCCGTTTCTTTCTTCTCATATTTTTCTGATACATTTATTTCCTCAGGAAGCTTTTCTCTTTTCACATTTTCCACAGGGCGAATGATTTCCCGCTTCTTCCAGCAAAATACGGTATACGGTACGCTTTAACCCACTGCAGGAAAGACTATTGTGCACTGCCTCTCCATATTCTGTTACAAATACTGTTTTGGTATCTTTCTTTCCTATGCGGCATTTCTCGCAATCTTTATATTTCGCTCCGGAATCATTCCGTAATCCGGATACCGTCTCTTCCGGCACCGCCAGAATGCTCAAATCCAAATAGGTACAGTCCGAAAACCAGTGATAGGATTTCCCTGTCTCTGTAATATAGACATAAGTTCCATCTTCATTTCCACTGCCTGTATAACCAATCCATTTATGCACTTTTGCCCGCTGATCCATGTCATAAGAAAATAGTCCCAATAACTGCAATGGATTTTCAATCCGATAAGATACACATAAATCAATATCATTTCCCATTAATTCAGAACGCCAAAAAGAGAACCCCTTTTCTTCCCCTTCCACATAAATTACCGGTGCTTTCAGTTCTTCTAATTTTCTTTGAAACAGGATTTTTGCTTCTGCAATTGGCACAACGGAATCCAGCCCGCTTTCATGTGTCATATGTGCATGAATGGCACTTTTTCTGGCGGCATATTGCAAGGCATATTCCACATCCAGCTGTAATTCCAATACCCGGAAAAGAAAGATTACCGATAGTATACAGATTACAAACAGTGGCAATGCGATAGCTGCTTCTATTGTCATAGACGCCGTCGTGGAGGCACATAAAGGTGTCTCTTTTCTGTTTGTAGAATTGCTATACAATAGATTTGTATTATCTGGGTTAGAGAGAGTTTTTTTATATTGATTTTTTATTTGAATTCTGAGAAGAGACACCTTTATGCACCCCCTTTCTTCTTTTGTTAATAAACATAGGAAAATGAATTTTTTTCCTGAAAATGATAATCTCCTTTGAAGCTTTCGCCACTTCCAAACCACCCGAAGAACAATGGTTTTGACAGATAACTGCACTGTATTTCCATACTACCAATCATGCAGTCCATCCGAAAATTCTCCCGGTCCGGCAGCCGCCTGATATTCTGCTCCATCAGATTCATTGCCCGATAGGTAAGCTTCTCCTGTCCGGTAAGATATAATAAAATTCTTAAATAATCCCCATAACTTAAACCACTTTCACTGGTCTTACTTTCCTCTTCTTTTGCAAAGGATTCCGACAATGCTCCAACGTCTAATGTCCACTCGGCATTTCCTTTTAAAAAAGGAACCTTGCCACCCTTTAAAAGCGTTTTTACATCTTTTATGCTTTCTGAAAATGCCCATGCCACAAGAATTCCTTCTTCTACCACCTTGACTACCGCCGGATTAGCTGTCCAGCCCGCAGTTACAAGTGCTATGGTATTCGCCAATGCCGTTTTCTCGGCATCCCCTTTCAAATAAATATAGTTTGCCACCTCACGAATCGCCAGCATGCGTTCTGCAACGCCAGCAAGGTTTGCCACATCAGAATCTTTCCCTGCAATGAGATATTCCATCTCATATTGCAACACTTCCGACTCACTCTGATTTCGGTAATCACTAAACTGCTTCAATAAATATTCCCGGAAGAAAAGTCCCGTTGTCATATCCTCCTGCTGTGCCTCTCCATTTCCTGTAAAACAGGTTCTCTTTGCAATATCATCGGATAAATCAATGGTCTGTGTCGATACCGCTGATACATCTTCTACCACCAGTGACAGGATACTTTTATTCTTGAGTTCTTTTACATAATCCAGTGGATTCTCATTCTTCTGATTTGCGCTATTCCGTTTTGTGTTTCTTTCCAGCCCACTCTGTGTATCGGTCTCCTGAATAGCAGCTTCGAACTTCTTCTCGATGTCTTTATTGTCTTCTGTCAGTTCCTTTGCTTCTGTTGCCTTTTCATATAATTTTTCAATGGCCGCAATTCCCATGGTACGCTTTACATAATCTGCTGCCTGCCTTCGAAATTCAGCTCCCGCATCATCGGTTGCCATCGTATAATTCGTAATATAGCAGTTCTCTAACTGCATCTCATAAAGATTGGTATATGACATTTTTAAGAATCCCGGCTTCGCCTTAAGGTTCTCTTCTCCAAGTTCCTGCAATGACTGTTCCAGACTACTAAGTTCCGGCTCTCCTTTCCTGCCTGCCTCCAGGAAATAGAAATGATACTGCTCAAAAAGCGCGGTATCATACTCTGCCATTTTGGATTCCAGCAAAAGTTCCGTTTCCATTTTGCTCTGCGCCTCTAATCCATAGAGGCGTGCAGATTCCAGCAGAGTAAATACCAGACTTAAAATCATCGTCAATGCAAGGCTTAAGAACAATGTAATACTCCCTTTTTCCCTTGTTCTTTCCATTTTCTACAAAGAACCGGTCCGCTGGGTAATTGTCGAAAAGATACTGTTTAAAAGAACCGTCAGTTTTGATTTAAAAATAACAATCAGTCCAATCAGAACCACCAGAATCAGAACCACTTCCACAACACCTACCCCATCTTCCTCTTTTAAAAACCGGGTCAGACTTCCTTTTATTCTTTTTACAACGTTCATTGGATTTGTCCGTTTTACATTTACTACACCTTTCATGTTCCTTCCTCCTTTATTTACCTATTGTTTTAGTTACATATTGTTTTAGTTACCTGTTATCTGCTTACAGCCGAAACCTGCCACTGACAGCTTCTTACGGCTGCCTGGTAACTTATATGTGCATGGTCATACATGCAGGCACAACAAGAATGACCATAATCACCACCATCATCATTAGCATAGGAAACAATAATTTTGTTCCTGCTTCCTCTCCCAGTCGCTGCGCCATAGTCTTTCGCTGGGAAAATGCATCCTCTGATTCTTTTGCAAGAATTCTGCCGATTCCTACAGTTCCCTTCTTGAGATTCTGTGTCAGAATAGATGCAAACCTGCGATAGGATGCCAGTCCGCATCGTTCTCCAAACCGCTCATATGCCAGGCTTTCCCCCATTCCATCCTCTAATTCTCTTCTGGTAAGCAGCATTTCCTCGTAACCGGCACGTTTTGGCAGTCTTTGTTCCTTCCGTTTACTCTCATATGTATCTGTCAGCTTCTTCCACGCCTGACGCAATGACATACCGGCTTCTAATAATAATCCCAATCGACTAACCATTTCCGGATAATCTTTTACCAATTCCTCTTCCCAACGTTTTTTTGCATCCTGCTGTTCCTTTTTCCCACTCCATAGAATCACTACTGCTGCAAATATCCCCAGGAAGAGAAAAATAACCAACGGCTTCTCGGTTTCTTCTTCCCAGCGAAGTGCTACACCATCCATATTCTGTGGCAGCTCCACTTCTTTTTCTTCTGCATTTTGATTATAAAGATATTGTTCTATCTTTTTTCCCAGATTGGTTTCATTCTGGTTTTCTGAAGGATAAAGACAGATGGGAAAGGAATACTCTGCCTGATTTTTTCCATTCGACAAAATTGCGGTAGCATTCACCACCTGCCCCGGCAAAAGATTTTCTTCCTCTATATTTCCCTGTAAATCAATCCAGATATCCGGTTCTAACTTCCATTCCACAGAAATGAGACCATTTTTAACACGTTCGCATAAAACCACCTGTCCACTGACATGGTCTGCCTGCTGCCCGTTTCGAAATACTTCTTCTGCTTCTTTTTCTGCCTCCGGCAATATCTCTTTCCATTCCGCTGCTGTTAAAGTACGTTCCTGCAGATTTAATACAATCTGCCCTTTTTCCCCACTATCTTCTTCTATATAATTTAAAGATTCCTGATAGTCTCCTTCCCCCGGTTCATTTCTTATTAAACAGTTCTCCTTAAAATGAGATTCCTGCTTTTGCATCCACTCCGCTGCAATTCCCAGTAAAACTGCTGCCAAAAGTACCAGAATTGCCAGCTTTTTCTTTTGCTTCTTCATTTTCTTTAACATATACTTTCTCCAATACGTCTTACGATTTTCTCTGACCAAAGATATGCCAGTCCATAGAGAATAAGACACCCTGTCATAATCAGCACCCCCGCCACATTCCCATACAATGCTTCCAAAAAGCTTCCCGATGTCACATTGACAAATGCCAGTATAAATAAGGGAATTACATTCATTACCTTCTGTTCCATCTTCCTTGCTGTCAATGCTGTCTCTATGGTTTCCTGCAATTCCATCCGGTCTGCCATCTGCCGAACTGTATTTCCCATAATTGCAGTAAAATCCCCGCCGCTCCGCTTGGCATAAGAAAAAATTCCCGCAAACTGCTCTACATCCTCTATCCGGCTCCGCTCTGCAAAATCCTCTAACAGCTGCTCCAATGGCACATTACAGTCCATCTGGTGTATCATCTGGCGCATTTCCACCGCCATATCACTTTCCATGCCATACTGCTGTATCACATCTTTTTTTGCTTCCCGCCACGCATTTTCAATGGAATATCCTGCCCGCATTGCTCCTGCTGCCGATAGCAGTGCATCCTTAAACTGAAGCTTTAAATCATTCTGGCGCTGTATCTTAGCAGAATTCCTTTTGTTTCGAAGAAATACTGGACATAAACCAAATCCTGCAAGAATTGCCAGAGTGGACTGATAAAACAGCCAGCCTATCAGAATATCCAGCAGCAGAAATTCTCCAACATATAATAAAAACTGTCTTTTCTTAAAATGATATTGACGATAATCCGGCAGCCTGTAATTTTTCCTGATAGAGAAGTTCTCCTTTCTTCTCCCAGATTCCGCCGATGCTTCCCTGTTCTTTTTTCTCCCGGAACCGGAAGAGCTCGTGTAAACATACCTTGCCATTTTCTACCCCCTTCACTTCCACAACCTGCAGCAATTTTCTGCTGCCATCCCTGATTCTGCCAAGTTGTATGATAATATCAATGGCCGATGCTATCTGACTCTGGATTGCTGCCAGCGGCATATCCATTCCCATCAGCACCATCGTCTCAAGGCGGCTTACCATATCCATTGCCGAATTGGCATGTCCGGTACTCAGGCTGCCGGAGTGTCCGGTATTCATTGCCTGCAGGACATCCAGTGCTTCTGCCCCACGGCATTCCCCGACGATAATCCGGTTTGGGCGCATACGAAGTGCACTTTTTATCAAATCCCGGATGGTAATCTCCTCTGCTCCCGGAAGCTTGATATCCCGGCTCTCCAGACGCACCAGATTGGGTAGCCCAAGCAGCTGCAGCTCCGCTGAGTCCTCAATGGTAACCACACGTTCTTCCTTTGGAATAAATTCCGACAAAGCATTTAGAAATGTAGTCTTACCGCTTCCTGTTCCTCCTGATACAAAAATGTTATAGCCGGCACACACCAGATGCTTTAAAAAATCTGCCACTTCCCTTGAAATAGAACCCCATTCTATCAGTGTCTGCATCCGGACAGGCTCTTTGGGAAAACGGCGGATGGACAACGCTGTTCCATCTATGGCAATAGGTTTTAAGACAATATTTACCCGGGAGCCATCCGGCAGTCTGGTATCTACAATAGGATGTAATTCATTTACCATACGGTTACTGCCTCCTGCAATCTGCTGTATGACATCCTGAAGCTTTTCTTCTGATGTAAAGTGTTTATCCCACTGATAAAGCCTCCCTGCCTTTTCATAAAAGATTCCTTTGGTCCCATTTACCATAATTTCTGTAATGTCAGCATCCTCAATAAGCTCCTGCAAAATATCCAGCCTCCGCAGGGAATGAAAGATTTCCCGAATCAGATTCTGCCGCATGGAAATACTCATAGGCATTCTATGGCTGTCTTCTTCCAAAGTCTTTTGCACCAGTTCTAAGATTTCTTCATCTTCCATGGTTCTTGAAATGTCCATCCGTTCCATTACCTGATGCTTCAAGCGTTCCTTTAAATTCTCCTTTGTCTCCATCTGAATGCCTTTCCCCCATACATCTTCTTACGCATTTACTTATGTACTTTCTTATCCATTTCCTTATCTACTTCTTTCCTAAGGCATTTCTTTTTCATTGTCTTCTTCTCTTTCTATTTCCTGTGCTATCCACTCTTTGAAATAGCCTGCTGCTGCAACCGGATTACCGGAATTTTCATATCTTTCACCTGTCTGCAATCGTTCCGGAATCTTTATAATCTGAATCTTTCCTTTTACTTCCTGTGACATAAGCTGTTGCTCTACCGTATCCATTCCATATTCCTGCTTTAAAAATGCATACACCCTGTCACACTCTTCGATAATTCTTCCCGTATCAGCAAGCTCCGGCTGTATCTCTAATATCACATAATCAAAGGACAATTCCTGCCAGATAATTTCTAAAAGTCTGTGATAATCCTGTGCTTTTACTTCACCCAATAAAACTGCCTGTTCTACCGGAACCATAATGCCAAGTTCGCCCACAGTAGTAATTCCGCTCATCACGCTGGCACCCCCATTGGTACTTCCAAGCCGGAGAGATAGCAAAACATCGGATAAATTATGGCTTTCTTCCATTTCCGGCAGCTTCATGCCGCAATATCCTCTGGTATTAATGTATAAAACCTTTCCCTTCTCTGCCAAAACCTGTGCTACAGCCAGTCCTGCCAATAAAGACAGCCCGTCATACCAGGGTGACAGCAGTCCTATGGTACGACCCTTCCTGCTTCCCCGCAGACAGATTTCCGTTGGACGCTCCGCCAGTAATGCATACATTTCCTGCAGGATGACATTGGCAGACTGGTACTTATAAATATGCGGCAATGCTGCCTCTCTTGCTCCCAGCCGTTCTTCTGCCAGACATACCATTTCTTTCTTTAAAGGAAGGGTTTCTGCTTCTTTCAACAGCCCTGAATTAATCAGCCAGATATCTCTTTTTTCTTCATTTAAATCTGCCTCCACACTGTTCCAGTCTGTATATACTTCTGCCTTTGCCACATTTCCTGTCTCCAGAAGATATTCTGCCAGTTTATTTCCATAGGCACTGTCCGCATCGCAGATTGCAATTGATATCTGATTCATTACACCACCCCCAATGTCAGTAAATAGCCGCCCAGTACCGCCGGTGCCAGATGCATGCAGGAATCATCCATACCGGACTGCTCCCGATAAGGCACCCACTGTTTTCTCACCAGACTGCTCTGCATATAAGTTCTAAAATACAATATACGCTGTATTAATGTTCCCTGCCTTATCAGCCGGAACAATCCGTATACTGCTGCCAAACATAAGGAAAAAATAATTGTGTGAAGCACAATAGAATAATCTGTCATGCAGGAGAGTGCCATAAAAAGCTTAATGTCTCCGGCTCCCATTGCATGCATCAAGAATAATAAATAGAATAGAATCACGGGAATTAACATCATTACTGTTACCAGTATAATTCCCTTTTCTCCTTCTCCCCGGATATGTGCTGCATATCCTGTCATCACCCCCATGCCCGTCAGCCAGTTCGGTATTTTTGACTTCCATAAGTCAAAGCAAACTGCCAGTCCAAGCATAATTATCACCAGTATTGTTATAATTCCTTCCCCCTTCGCTGTAATCGCATTATACGATGTCCCCATGACCTTGTACATGTCGAATTGGGAAAGTTTTTTCTTTCGTCACATTTCACAAATATTACATCAGACGATATGCCATAATTCCATAAAGCAGGGTAAATCCTCCTGCTCCCAGCAGTCCCACCGTTGTAAGGCTCCATGGATTCAGTCCCACCATAACGTCTATGCCATTCTTCGAAAGCAGCTGGTTGCAAAAGACAATTGCCACCGCTCCTGCTGCCATCCGGACAACAAAATTTAAGACAAGGTCTGCCCTCTGTTTTAAGATTCCGATAAACAAAACCAGCAGACAAATGCCTATAATCACCATAATTCCTGTTTCTTTACTCATTACACTGCTTAAAATCCTTTTCAAGTATCCATTTCCTTACCATTAACATATTTTTCTGCAAAAAAAAATATTCCTTTTTTTTGTATAGATTGGATTTTTCTGATTATACTTAGTAAAAAGAGGATTTATTTTCCATAAAGAAAGTGGGGATCGTATTGTTTGGAATTGTAAAAAACACACCTGCGCCGGATGCCGGCTACCGCTTACTTTTAGATGATTTAAACCGGACAAAGAATGACTTAGACTTCGCATATGCGAATTTTCAGAATGTTGTAGAACCGGATCTGATTGATGCCTATATTTATGAAGTAAATGCCATGCAGCTGAAATATAAATTTCTGCTGCGCCGCTTAAAACAAAAAACAGAGGATTCTTATGCGAAGAATCCTCTGGAAGTATCTGACTCCTGAAAATTTTCATTTAATTGTTCTTTTCCATACGTCATACCCGCATATACCTGCTGGGTATTGTGCATTAAGGGTTCTGAGGTATCCTGCTTTGCGACCTCGCAGAAGGCCTGATACAAACCGCTCAGAACTCTTTTTGCATGGGCGATGCCGTCACCGCTCTGCTGATACATACTACACATCAGCTCTCTTCTGCAATAGGAATAAAGCGGATAAAGCTGTGGGGAAAGTTCATATTGAAAATTCAATGCCGCCTGAAGTTCTCCAATCACTGCATCAGCTTTCCGGACGGCTTCTTTGTATACATCAAAATCTTTTTCCTTCAGATTTTTTTCTGCTTCATCAAGATAAGAAAAGCAGATATCATATAAAACCACTACCAGTTCACTGCGGTTACTCTGGGTAATCCTTCTGGTAAAGTCCTGCTTCGTTCTACTATCCATGACAGTCTCCTTTGATTACTGAAGTAACTGTAATACCTGCTGTGGAATATCATTTGCCTGAGACAATACGGAAATTGCTGCCTGGGACAATACATTCTGCTGTGTATAATTGGTCATTTCCTCTGCCATATCTACATCTGAAATACGGGAAAGTGCAGATGTCATATCCTCGCTGGTCTCATCAAGACTTCCTACAGTAGAATCCAGACGGTTCTCACAGGCTCCGATGGCAGAACGTACAGAAGATACTCTTGCCAGTGCATTATCTAATGCAACGATTGCCCGGTCTGCTCCGGTTACGGTTGTTACATCCAAATCATCCAGATATAAGGTCTCGGTATCAATCTCCGGAATATCTACTTTAATGGTCTGGTTTTCATTGGCTCCTACCTGAAGATCCATGGTTCCAATATCGGTCACTTCTAATTTAACAGTGCTTCCCGCGGCAAGTCCGCTCTTGGTAAGAAAAGACATTTCAAATCCATCACGGTCTGTAATAGTTACTTTATTGCCATCGACTGCGGCAGTTGCAGTGGTTGAAAATCCGCTTCCTGCAGCATGAATATCTACCTCAGCATTGGTTCCGTAAGATACTGCCGGTGTCATGGAATTAAATCCAAGCTGTGCTGCCAACGCAGCATCGCTGATTGTGATTTCTACTTTGCCTGTCTCTCCATATGCAGTGGATTCAAAGGAAAGCTTACCGCCATCTGCTTTTACGGTAGTCTCGCCTAACTCACCGGCTGTTCTGATTTTCTCAAAGACCTGCTCATAGGTATCGGTTGCTTCTATTTCTACGGATGAACTGTTAATTTTCATTTTACCGGACGCTCCGATTGTTGCTGTCATATCATTAAATGCAACGGTATCTGCATCCTTCTTTGCAGTCTCAGCTGCCTGATTGATGGTTACGGTATAATCTGCTGCGGTTACATTACTGGATACTGCCATTCTTGTAGCGTTGGTTCCATATACTCTTCGCTGGATGCTGCCATCCAGTAAGGATTTGGTATTGAACTCGGTATCCTTGCTGACACGGTTAATTTCTTTCTTTAATTCTTCTACTTCCTGCTGAATTGCTTTCTTATCATCCGGTGTATTGGAATCACTGGCTGCCTGTACAGAAAGCTCACGCATTCTCTGTATCAGGGAAGTCACTTCATTTAAGGCTCCATCGGTTGTCTGTAATACGGAAATACCATCAGACGCATTCTGGGATGCCTGGTCAAGTCCTTCAATCTGTAAATTTAATTTATTGGAAATTGCCATACCTGCCGGATTATCTTTGGAATGATTAATCTTTAATCCGGAGGACAGACGCTCCATTGCCTCGGTTACTTTATTTTCTGTACGCAATAACTGTTTATTTGTAATTACCGCTGACATGTTATGGTTTACTTTCATTTATCTTAATTCCTTTCTTCCATTCATGCCCGCATCCTTGCGGTCTATCGACGTTCCATGTCTTATGTATTGTATATCGGACTACCTTTCTAAGGACTTAACCGCTTTTAGGAAACTTTCTGCCATTCCATAAAGTGTCTTTGTCTGAATTTCCGTATCTGAAGAATTCTTTTCTTCCGTCTTGTCTGTATTTTCAGAAGAAACTTCTGTGCTGTGATGGATTCCATCCTTCTTTATTTCTCCGGTCATATAGCTGATGCTGACTTCCTGTCCCGGCTCCTGTGCAAAAAGATTTTCCCACTCTTTCGCATGGCTTTCAAATAATGCAGTGGTCTCTTTGGATTCTGCTGCAATATAACCGGAAATCTTTTCCTTGCCGGCACGAAGCTGTGCTGCCACTCTTCCTAAGCGGTCTGTCTCAAAGACGATGTCTACTAGACCTTTCTTTTCTTCGCCACGGACAATCTTAAGAGACACATTGCAGGTCTCGCCCTGTACCAGCACCGGAACTGCATATTCTTCTTTTTTTGCCGCCGCACTTCCCAAAGCAATCTGGGTATGCATCATTTTCAGTTCCTGCAAATCAAGGCTTGTAAGATTATCCTCCGACATCATCATGGTCTTCATGACATTCTCAGCGGTATCTGCCAGCTTCCGCTGAGCCTCTGCCATTTCCTTCGGTGTCTTAACTGCCTCTGCAAAATCAGAAAATATTTTTTCTTTGATATTTTCCAGTTCCTCTGACAGATTTTCGCTCCGGTCTGCCATCTTAAACAGACGGTTAAATACCTGATTCCGGTTATTCATATAATCTGCCGCTGCAAGCACCCGGTTGACGGTTGCCGGCATATCAAGCTGTTCTAACCACTCATAGACTTCCTGTGGTGCCGCTGCTGCCTGGGACAGCTCCTGTACCTGTTCCTTCCGGTAAGCTGCCTCTGTTTCTTCTTTCTGCTCCACTTCTTTCATGGCATCTGCCAGCTCTTCCGGTGTCATGGAAAGCCATTTTTCATCCTTCATAAACGGTGCCACCTTCTCCGGTGCCAGTCCGTCTTTCACATCGGAAAGCTTATTCTTCTGGTACACTCCCTCAATCTGTTCCGTAATGGACATGCCGGCTCCTTCTTTGGTCTGTACGCCTCCAAAATCATCATCTACCTGATAATCCATGGCACCATGCTTTGCGGAACGAACCTGAGTCAGAAGTCCACGCAATGTAATATCTCCGCCCTGCTGCAGCAAGGCTCCGATTGCTGCGCCGTCTGTCTTTTCTACCTGACGGATCAGCCGGTATACACCAATATAAGCACTTCGTTCTTCTTCGCTGATTTCCTTATTCTGCTCTAATTTATAAAGGTATTTACTGAATTTTTCCTCTTCGGTAATGCCCTGTTCTTCCTGAATCTGCTCAGATACGGTATTTATCTCTTCAAAGCTCATATCCAGTGGATTCATGCCTTCTTGTATCATGGTACGGACAACTGCCGGTTTTAAATGGTCAAATGCCCGCTGCACTTCTTCATCCGCAGCTTTCATTTCCGCAATATTTTCCGGTGTCAGCTCCATCTGGTTATAAGCTAAGATTCTGACGGCACGCTGATTTCCATAGCTTGTTTCCAGGTCTAAATCCTTTAAAATATCATCCACATTGCGGAATGCCTTGGAAATGGAATCTCCCATGTCCTGACGAGGTGCGGTCATCATAGTCTCATATCGTTCTCCTGCCTTTTCAAAGGTATCCTTTAAGGCAGCTCCATCTTCATAGAGACTCTGCAATGTTGTTTCATCTACCGGATGGATTCCAAGAGCATATGCCGGCATCGCTTTTAATGCTTCAGATGTGTCCATGACATTCCGGAACAATGCCACATCCGCTTCCTTTGGTACAATGCCATCCCCGGAAAGGAGTCTGCTGTAATATTCATTTTCCTGTGTTTTCAGTTCTTCCACCAGCTGGGACAATTCCATGGTATCAATGGAAATTCCTTTTTTCAGTAAAGAAAGGTTCGCTTCACTGGTCATTTTCAGTCTGGTTTCCTCTAACTGTCTTCTTGCAGTCAGAAGGTCTAAGCCGCTTTTCGTATAAGCTGTTTTATCCGCTGCCGCTGAAACTTTTGTGTCCTTGTTCTTTATCTCATCCGCAGCTTTTTTCAGATTCTCAATAGTAAACGGTTCTCCGGAATTTACCACATAGGCAAGTTCCTCATCCGTTACATTGGTAATGACGTCCAATGCATCCTGTGCCTGATCCTTGAAATCATTTCCGGAAAGTACGACATCCTGCGGACGGATTCCATCGGAAATTGCCTCTGCCGATACCGTTATGATTTCTTCTTCGCCAAGTGGAAGCTGTAACTGCTGTAAAGTGGATAACTTTTCCAAATTCTCTGCAGTCAGTGGAATACCATTTTCAATGAGCCATCTGCCATCTGCCATATTCTGCTCATTGACATCCATGCCGCTTTCGGATATTACGGCTTCTATCTGCTGCTTTAACGCATCATAATCAAGGTCTGTCATCTGCTGGATTCCGGCATAGGTTGCACTTCCGGAAAATTCTGCTTTGTACAAATTGGCAGTGGTAACCGGCAGTTCATTATCCAGTATATATTTCATGCTTCCTTCATCCGGTGTATGAAGTTCTTCCATCATATTGGCAGTCTCTGTAATATCTTTTACATTATTCTCTGTCACCGGGATATTTACGGTATTCAGGGCTGATTCTATATGCTGTGCCATTGCAGTGCTTCCTGCCATCGCTTCAATCTGGGCATCACTGAGTCCGTCCCCGAAATAGCTGATGTCTTCTCCTGACTTTGCCAGACGCATCTTCATCTTATCGGTCTCGGTTACTACCGTTGGAATCTCCGTATCCGTCAGGGAAAATCCATCTTCTTCCATTGCTTTTACATCTTTTCCCGTAGTATGGTCTGATGCAAAAAGCATCTCATTTTTCATCTGGGTTGCGTCCAGATTGGATGCCTGCTCCTTAATCTTCTCTAAGGCATTTCCCTCTTTTTCCGGCTTGCCATAAGTCGGCTGCTCTAACAGACGATCTGCCTTTCTGTCTTTTTCTATTCTTACAATGGATGCGTCCTTCTTCGCAGCTGCCACATTGTCCTGTCTGGCGTTTCCTGTCACCACTACATTGGCATCCATTTTCTGATTCTGTTCTATCCGCATGAAATTCCTCCATTTTCACGGTCTGTCCATATGTCTTACTAATTTATTATGTCGGATGATTCCGCGGAAAACTTAAGGATTATCCGGAAATGCCCTTGGCAAAAATGAAAAGAACTCCGGTGATTACTTTATATTTCAAGTAACCTCCAGAGTTCCGGTATCTTTCTATATTTTTTATTCTGCCTCTGTGTCTTTTATCCAGCTTAAAATTCTACGATTACCGTCTCGTTCTGTACTGCATCCATTCCGGTATGAATCTTCATATCCGGGTACTCATCTCCGTTGGTAAATACCAGAATGCAGGTTTTCTCATATCCCTGGGCTTTGATTTTCTCCGGGTCAAATTCTAAGAGCTTGTCTCCCGCTTTTACCTTTTGTCCCTGTTTTACAAAATACTTGAAACCTTCTCCCTGCATATTTACGGTATCGATTCCTTCATGAATCAGAATCTCTGCACCGTTGGAAAGCGTCATTCCAACCGCATGTTTCGAATCATCCATTAATAAAGATACTGTTGCGGCACACGGAGCAGTAACAATATTTCCTTCCGGCTCAATTGCCAGTCCATCACCTAACGCCTTTGAGGAAAATACCTCATCCTTTACTTCTTCAATCGGAATTACTTTTCCCGACAGATATGCTTTCAGAACCGGTGTCTGGTTCTCTTCTGCAGAATTTTCTTTATTTTTAAAAATGGAAAACATCTCTATTTCCCGCCTTTCTTTTCTTTTTTCACTTCTATGCTGCCAAGCCTGGTTGGTTTACATAACTATAGACAACATCCTTGTCTTTCTACTGCTCTTTGCTTTCTTTTATGAAATACGCCTTTTCCTTTGTCTCCTTTTCATTGCTTTCATAATCAAGCTGATACAAAAATGAAAACATGCAATCCAATATAAAATGGAATGCACTATATACCGCAAACGTATCTATTTTCTCTTCATAAGAGCACTGCTCCTGGATGTCCACCAGGATGACTTCCTGACACATTTTCGCCACGGAGCTGTCTGGAGTTGCCGTAATTCCTACGCTGTACCGTTTATTCTTTTTCAGAAGCTTTAAGCTTTCTACCACATCCCGGTTTTCACCAGACTGGGAAATTGCAAGATTGACGGTGTGCTCCGTTGCTGTCAGCGCATAGCCCTGCAGGAAACAGGAACTCATCGTCAAGTTTACTATTTTACCAAAACGCAGCATTTTCTGTTGAAATTCCAGTGCTACTGTGGCAGATGTACCCACACTGAAAACATTAATCATATCAGCTCTGCTCATCCGCTGTACAATGCGGTGCAGCTGGTTATAATCAAATCCAGACACTGTTTTTCTTATAGTCTCATTATTTAATTTTGCAAGTTTCCTTGCTATCTGTTCAAAAGAGTCATTTCCCGAAAAAGGATAGTTTGCATCTACTACGCCCTGATTTGCAAATGCTTCATATTCTGAATAAAACAGAATCTGAAATTTTTTATATCCATCCAGTCCCAGCTTTCTACAAAATCTTGTAATAGTAGACGGCGACGAAAAAGTCGCACGCGCCAAGGACTGAATGGACATATTTTTTACATCAAACCCATTTTTCATCAAATAAGCTGCAATACTTTTTTCAACATCTGTAAAGTCTGCCTGCTTCATCAGTTTTTCTATAATCATAGCATTTCCCTTTCTTCCGGCAGCCTTTGCCAAATAATTTTACATTTATTTTAGCAGAGAATCCACCGGAAAAAAAGGGAAGATATTGTAAATTACCTAAAATATGCTTTGCGGGTTTCCCGCATCAATTATATTCTAGTCATATTCTTTTACTTTTCCGCTCTTAAGCAGGAATGCTGTAATTCCGAATCCTAAAACAATGGATACAATAATTCCTACGCAGTACATCGGGAAGTTGACACATCCAAACCAGCCACTGAAAGCAAGAAGTCCTGAGAAGGAGAAGTTTGTTGCTGCAACACCGCCGATTCCAAGAACTAATCCTGCTGCTGCACCGGAAACAATCATTGTTCCAAGCAACCATTTGCTTCTTAAAATGATACCGTAAAGTCCAGGTTCTGTAATACCACAAAGTGCATTGGTAAATGCTGCTGAGCCGGCAGTTGTCTTGTCTCCTGCATTTTTTGCAAATACTGCTACTGCAAGGCAGATTCCAAGTGCTGCATAGTTGCCCATTCCACCTGCTGCCAGTGCCGGCTCAAAGCCCTGCTCTGCCATAATTCCAAGTAGAATCGGAGTAACTGCCCAGTGCATACCAAGAAGGATTACCAAGGAGAATAATCCACCAAATACAATGCCTACAAGAATCTTGCTTGCGCTTATTACACCGTATACAGCATTAATTCCGTTTGCAACAAGTCCGCCCAGTGGTCCAAATACAAGAATGCTAAGTGGAACAAATACAATCAAACATAAGAATGGAACAAGGATAAACTGCACTACCTGTGGCAAAATCTTTTTCAGCCATTTTTCAAAATAACTCATGCAGAATATTGCCAGTAAAATCGGGATAAAGGAACCGCTGAAATTATATGCGGTAAAGTTAATTCCCAATAAGGAAGCTTTCTCACCGGTTACCAGAAGGTCTGCTACACCAGGATACATAATGGATGCACCCAGTGTTACGGCTACATATGGATTACATTTAAAATGCTTTCCTGCTGTAAATGCCAACAGAATCGGGAAGAAATAAATCAGCGAATAAAAAATAGAATAAAAGGTCTGGTAAGTAAGACCTGTGCTGTCTACTACGCCAAGGTTTGCCAGTAATCCAATTAATCCGGATGCGATACCACCGGTTGCCAGAATCGGAATATACGGTGCATATACATCGGACATCATTTTTGTAAATCTGTCTAAAAGTCCGACTTTCTTCTTCCCTTCATCCACAGCTTCTGCTGGATTTTCTGCTTTTAATTTGGATTTCAGTGCCGGAACTTCTGCAAGCTGTGCATAAACATCACCTACATTTGGTCCGATTAATACCTGATAATATCCGGAGCCGATTAAGGTTCCCAGTACACCTTTTACTTTCTTTAAGGAAGCCTGATCAAATTTTGCTCCATCCTTTAATGTAAAACGGAGTCTTGTTGCACAGTGAATACAACTTTCAATATTATCTGTGCCACCCACGCCGGCGATAACCGCCTGAATTAATTCTGAGTAGTCTTTCATTCGTATTACCCCTTTCTTTTGTGTAATTCACATTTTTCTTATATATTTAATCCTGCTGCAAACCCTTCAAAATTTGCATTCATAATGTTCGATGGACTGATACAGTCCCCAATTGCTATGGTATCTTTACAAATTCCGTAAAATGCTTCTACAAGCTTTTTCTGTGCCGAAAGTCCGGTAGAAAGAATCAGGTTGTCATAGGAAATACTCTTCTCTTCTCCCTTTTCATCCTTATAAACAACAACATCCTCTTCGATTCTGCTGCAACCGCATTTTAACAGGCTGTGAAGATTCTCATACTGCAAAAACTTCTGACGTAATGCTTCCCGGTATAAAGAGTTGGCATTTGCTGCCAGTGTATCGGTCAGTTCCAGAATGGAAACATTCTTTCCCTGCTCGGCAAGTTCCAATCCTATCTCGCATCCAATACTTCCTCCACCGAGGATTACAATATCCTGTCCTAGCTGTTCCGGATGCATAATCGCTTTTGTTGCAAGCTGTACCTTGGGATTATCAATTCCCGGAATCGGAAGAACCCGCTCCGTAGCACCAAGGGCAACTATCAATGAATCCGGCTGAAGCTCTTTTATGAACTCCGGTGTTGCTTCTGTGTTCAGACGAACCTCTATCTTTCTTTTTGCCATCTGCGTCCGGTAATAATTTAAAAGCCGCTTAACTTCTTCCTTGTGTGCTTCTTTTTCAATGAAGCGAAGCATGCCGCCCAGTTCACTTTCTTTTTCCAGCAATGTCACCTGATGTCCCCGGTCATATGCTGTCATGGCAGCTTTCATGCCTGCCGGTCCTCCACCAACGATTACCACATGTTTTTTCTCTTTTGCTTCCGGCAAATCAAGACCTGATGGAATAAATTCCTCATTGTGATATCTTGGATTTACCGAGCAGCCTACATTCCAGTGGTCTGTGGAAATGTGATAACAGTTGGAGCATCTGAGACACGGAACAATGTCTTCCGGATGCCCCTCCAGTGCTTTCTTCGGCCAGTTCGGGTCTGCCAGAAGTGTTCTTCCAAATGCCACCATATCCACGTAACCCTTTGCAATAATTTCATCTGCCATTTCCGGCGTCATAACGGCGCTGACCACAGAAACCGGAATCTTAAGCTCCTGTTTTGCAATTTTTGCCCATTTGAGATTCGGCATTTCTTCTTCCAGATTGGTTGTGATGCAATGCACATTTGCTTCAAACACTTTATCAATTCCAGATGAAATCTGAACAGTATCCACATACCGCTCTGCCTGCTTCAGGAAGTACATCACATCCTCAAAGCTTATGGAATCTTCAATCCATTCATAGGCACTGACACGCATATCAATCGGATAATCTTTTCCAACTGCTTTCCGGACGGTTTCTAATATCCGAAGTGGAAAACGGCTGCGGTTTTCGATGCTTCCACCGTAGGAATCTGTCCGGTGATTGTAATGTGGGGAAAGGAACTGTGCCGGAAGCCAGCCATGTCCGAAGTGAAGAAAAATGGAATCGAAACCAATTTTTCTTGCACTTGCTGCGGTCTCGGCATACCACTGCAACGTTTCTTCCATCAACGCTTCATCCATTTCCTTTACTTCCACTCCATCCGGGCGGATAAATCCAGACGGTCCTTTCGCATAATCCACCGTTCTTGCATCCTGTCCTGCGTGAAAGATTTCGATAGAAGCTTTCGCTCCGCCTTTGTGAATCTTCAACACTTTCTTTCTGGTGGCTTCTCTTTCATACTTGGCAAATGGATACGGTTCTTCCGGACTTGCAAAACTGGAACGTCCCGGTTCTACTATTGCATGTCCCGCAATTACAAGTGCTGCACCGCCCAATGCTTTTTCTTCAAAATCATCACCTGTCGGTGTTGCCACAATTCTATTTTTTAATATCATTCCATTAATAGAAATTGGCTGAAATAAATGATTATACACGTTCTTCTCCTTTCTGCTGTATTTTATTTACCTTCATCTTAAGGCACTTAAACCGCAGAAACAAGCCATTGAAAACAACTGGAAAATATTTTTCACAATCTCTATTTTTCATCATTTATTTATGAAATTTATTATCTTTTTATAATTTTGGGCTTCACTTTTTGCTTATATTTACTTTCATACAGCAACTACGAGAAACACGCTTTGCGAGTTTCTCGAGTTATCGCGTTGCTCGCCAAATCTGAGTAGAAAAGGAGTTCACTCAAGCAAGCTTGGCTCCTTCTTTTCTCCCAGATTTTTCTCGCTACTCGCGTAAATAAAACAGCCATCTGGAATTTCATCCAAATGGCTTGCTAATATACATATTATTATTTTTTTAACCTGTCATACAAAACAATTTCTTCACCTGTGTTCAAATTATATTTCTTTTTATATAACAGGGTCCATGAAGCCTGCTTCTTGGTATAATCTTTTTCCCCTTTCGGAAAGAATGACCTGCAAAAATACTTATCATCTGTAGCATGCGATAAAAACAGATATAAATCTTTCTCTTCCATTTTATTTTTCATCAGATAATCAGCCTCTATCATAGAATACATATTTGCCTTCTTGTTATACTTAAATATTGTATCATTACTATCTAATAACTGCTCCAACAACGGAAGGAAATTCACTCTTTCTTCTATTCTTTTATAAAAATCCGATGACTCAACTTGTTCTGTGCTAATGCTTCCCGACATTATTCCATCAAATACTTTTCCTCTGTCTCGATTTAATTCAGGTCGATCAACCAAATACTGTAATCCCATCAAATGAAAGCAGTCCTTTTTATCAAAAGTAATTCTTAGAGTTACAGCTACCTCTTTTCTCCCCAATACAATCTTGTATTCAGTATTTAAAAGCGGAAGGAAAGCACTTACACAATCTTTTATATTTCGCATAAAGTCAGTTCCTCCTAATTATGTATAAACTACGAGAAACATGCTTTGCGAGTTTCTCGAGTTATCGCGTTGCTCGCCAAATCTGAGTAGAAAAGAAGTTCACTCAAGCAAGCTTGGCTCCTTCTTTTCTCTCAGATTTTTCTCGCTACTCACGTAAAAAGAAAGGCTCTGCTAAAATTAGCAGAGCCTCCGACATTTTCTTTCGAAACCCACGGTCTCTAGCCAGATTGTGGTAAATGTCAAACCCTTATAAAGCTCGTAAGGCACTGCTCTCTGGCACAACACCTTACCTCCACGCTTGGCAGACACTCAAGTTGCCTGTCTTTAATATTATACTAATCACATTGAAAAAATATGTCAATCCATAATTCTTAATTTTATAAAAAATTCATATTTCCCACTCATGCGATTTTTTTCTGTCCTCTACATTACCCGGAACACTGCGACACCAAATGGCGGCAATGGATAGGAAATGGAATACGCTTTGCCATCGCATTCCGACTTCACTGCCTTGTAGCTTGCCGGTCTGCTCTTATCTGCTTCTGTACCGCCGAAACGGACTTCATTGCTGTTTAACAGCAGATGGTAAGTACCTTTCTTTGGTACACCTACACGGTAATCATCTCTGGCTACCGGTGTCATGTTGCAGACAAAGAGAAGAGAGTTCTTGCCATTCTTGCTCTTGCGGACGAAGCTGTAGATGCTTCGGTCTGCATCATTTGCATTAATCCATTCAAATCCGTTCCAGTCACTGTCCTGCTCATACATTGCCGGATATTTCCGGTAAATATGAAGCAGTTCACGGAAGTATTCATTTAACTGTCTATGACGTGGTTCTTCCATAAGATACCAGTCTAATTCACGCTCTTCGCTCCACTCACGAAGCTGTCCGAAATCCTGTCCCATAAAGAGGAGCTTCTTGCCCGGATGTCCCATCATAAAGGAGTATGCGCTCTTTAAATTACGGAATTTGTCTTCCTCATCACCCGGCATCTTCTCCCACATGGATTTCTTCAGATGCACCACTTCATCATGAGACAGCACCAGAATGTATTTTTCAGAGTTGTTATAACTCATGGCGAAAGTCATCTTGTGATGATTATTTTTACGGAAATATGGGTCTAAGGACATGTAATCCAAGAAATCATGCATCCATCCCATATTCCATTTGTATGTGAAATTCAATCCACCCTTGTCTGCTGGTCCGGTTACCATCGGCCATGCGGTAGATTCCTCTGCAATCATGACAGTACCGTGATTTCTTCCGGTAATTAAGGTATTGATATGGCGGAAGAATTCGATGGCTTCTAAGTTCTTGTTCTCGCCATATTTATTGGCAATCCACTGTCCGTCCTTCTTGCCATAGTCAAGATATAACATGGATGCCACCGCATCTACACGGAGTCCATCAATGTGATAATGTTCAATCCACATTAAGGCACTTCCAATTAAGAAGTTCTTTACTTCTGATTTTCCATAATTGAAAATCTTGGTTCCCCACTCCGGATGCTCGCCCATCCGCGGGTCGGCATATTCATATAACGGGCAGCCATCAAAGTCAGCCAGTCCGTGGGCATCCTTCGGGAAATGTGCCGGTACCCAGTCCAAGATAACGCCGATGCCATGCTTATGCAGGTAGTTTACCAGATAAGCAAAATCCTCCGGCGTTCCATACCGTGAAGTCGGTGCATAGTAGCCGGTTACCTGATAGCCCCAGGAGCCATCGTATGGGTATTCGGAAATTCCCATTAATTCTACATGGGAATATCCCATGCCTTTAACATATTTCGTCAGTGCTTCTGCCATTTCACGATAGGAATAATATCCATCATCTTCTCTTCCCGGATGGCGCATCCAGGAACCCAGATGTACCTCGTAAATTGCCATTGGCTCTGCATAGACATCTTCTGTCTGTTTCCGTTTGTCCATCCACTTATCGTCAGTCCATTTGAAATGCTCAATGTCTGCAATACGGGATGCTGTTCCCGGACGTACCTCTGCATAGTTGGCATATGGATCTGCTTTATACAATTTCCGTCCATCTGGTGTGATAATCAGATATTTGTATAAGTCTCCCAGCTCTGCCTTTGGAATAAATGCTTCAAAAATTCCAATTCCCGCCGGCTCTAACCGCCGCATCGGATTTGCTGTCTCATTCCAGTCATTAAAGGTTCCAATGACATAGACTTCTGCAGCATGTGGTGCCCAGACATCGAAAAGAATCCCCTTTTTCTTCCTTATCTCTGCCGGATGAGCTCCCAGTTTCTTGTAAATATCATAGTGTGTTGCCTGGCCAAATAAATACATGTCCAGTTCTGTGAAGTTCCCCATTTATACTACACCTCGTTTCTTTCTTTCCTATTCTTCGAAATCCTTTTCATGAAGAATGACATAATCATCATCCTTGTATTTCTTCGAGAAAAATACTTTCTTAATGCTGAATTTCTCGGAATTGGCAATTGCTTCGTCCACGATTTCTTTCACCTCGGTCAGCGTGGTCGCTCTGTCTAAGCGTTGAATGTTACTAATTCTGTTGTATAGAGCAAGAACCGCCATCTCATCTATTTCATAGGTCAGTTCGTGGGCATACGATTTTGCAAAGGATACCAGCTCATCACTGGTAAATATCGGAAGCGTAATCTTCTCGGTAAATCTTTTGGCAAAGGACTCATCTCTTCCCATTGCTTTGGTGATTCCCTCTCTTGTATCTTCTGCGATTACAAGAATTCCGGTATCATCTGCTTCTAATGCCAGTGATAATTTCACGGCTGTCTCCCGGTTGATTCCTCCGATTTTTTCTATAATAAGACATCCACCGGCAACTTTCTTTAAAAGCTCCGGGATATTTTTCTGGTTTAATGAAACGGCATCTATCTTTCCGACACGCTTGCCCGGCTTTCCGATTTCATTCTGGATTGCCTTCACCAGTGCGGTGGCAAGTACGGTCTTACCGCTTCCTCTTGCTCCCTGAATCAGGATGTTTCCACCTTTGATTCCCTTTTCTAAATGTTCAATGGATCCTTCCATTGCCTGACAGATCTGCGGCTCCATTCCGGATACCGGAACAAAATAAGTAAAGATAGCTTTCTGCTCCTTGGAAAGATGGGTAATCGGTTTTCTCTCTCCGATGTTATCCTCATCTAAATTCGGCTCTGCAATCTCCGGAAGTTTCTCCTCCGGCTTTGCATCCTCTGTCTCAGCTTCCGGTTCTAACTGTATATTCGGTAAGACTTCTTCTGCAGCATCGGATACTTCCTCTGCTTCTGTTGCTGCCACTTCTTCTGCTATATCGTCCGGCAGTGCAATCTCTGGGAGTTCTTCTTCCGGAGAAAGTTCTGTCATTTCTTCTGTGCCAGCCGGCTCTTCTTCATCGGCAGCTGCAATACCTTCTTCTTCCGGAATTTCCATCGCATCTGCTGCACCTGCAGCCGCCTCTCCGCTCTGTCCCGGTACACCGGCAGCTAGGAATTCATCGATTTTCGCATTTGCCTGACTGATGGAATCAATCTGCTGCTGCAAAATATCATTCATATTGGCAACAAGTTGTCCGGCTTCTTCCTCCGGCAGCTTGCCTAAGTATTCTTTTTCTAATAATTCTTTGGAGGTAAGTCCTGCATCCAGCTGCGGAATTACATCTGCAAGACGCTCCATGATATCTCCGGCTTCTGCTAATGCCTTTGCCTTGGCAGATTCTAACTTCTGCTGCTCCGCTTCCTGTAATGCTTTCTCTGCGGCACGCTTGGTCTTCTCCCACTCCTCTAAAATATCCTGTATGCTCATCTGTCCGGTAATCTGTGCTTCTAATGCACTCTTCTCCGGGACTACCATACGCATCTGACCATCATAATCTTCGCCTAACATCTCCTGGAAATTAATTTTCAGGGAGCCATCGATTTCTTCATCGGTTGGGATATCCGCAAAACGCTCTTTCTGTGCTTCTTCATCCTGTGGGAGCTGTAAATAAGGAATCTCTTCTACAATTTTCTTGATTCCCTGCATGGTATCTGCCACTTCTTCCTTCTCTGTGGCATTCATAATCTGCTGCATGCTGCGGGCTAATTCTTCCTGCAGGTTTACCGTATTAAATTTCTCTGCATTGGTGGTTACCGGTTTAATCTGTACCGGCTCCTTGATAATCTCACCGGATTCCAGATAATCCTCCGGCCGCACTTCCACAATTCCGTCCTTCCGTTGTTTAAACTGGCGGTACTTGTCCTCCTGTGCCCGGTTTAACGGCTGATAAAGCATCTTTAATTCCAGTGCTTTCTCTACATATGGACCATCGCCAAACCAGAGAATCAGTTCATCACAGGCATTGATACATTCTTCGCTGCGTCCTGCCTGATGATATAAATATGCCAGTTCAAATGCCCATTTCTCGGTATATTCCTGTTCCTTTAATTCTTCGAGAATCTGAATTAAGACATCCAGACCTGCACCCTTTGCTTTATTCATCTCATAGCGGAGAATATATTTCAAATTATCATGGGGTGCAATCTCTACAAACTCATCATAATATTCCTGTGCTTCATCAAATTCCTTCGTTTTGATGGCAATCTCTGCCAGCTTATAGATAATCATTCGTCCGATAGGAGAACGGTCATATGCCATCAGGAGAATCTCTTTTGCTTCATCATAACGACCAATCTGTGCATAAATATCTCCGGCTTTCATCAGTGCGTTGACATTACGGACCTTTCGCCAGTTGATACTGTCAGCAATTTCAGCAGCTTCTGTATACTGCTTCTTCGCCATCAGATTTTTTATTTCATCTAGTTTTAATTTGTATTCATATTTATCCAAAATATGTCACCTCAATATCTATTTCAAGTAAACTTAAATTCGTCTTTTTTCGTCAGGGTATACTGACCCCAATTATTGTTTTAAGTGTACCATAAGGGGTGCCTTCTGTCAAAAATAATCGAACCGGCACGACGGACTTTTTCATGTTTAACAAAGAATGTGCCTTGGCACATTCTCGCACCTGCGGCGGTCGCTTGCGACATCTACCTTATACGCCGCAGTGCGCATCCTCGCGGAGCGTTTTTTACTTTACAGAAAACAATTTCCTGTAAAAAAAATCCGAAGAATCATAACATTTTATCTGCTATCATTCTCCGGATTATTTATTTCCTTACCAGAATTTACTTTTTCTCTTTTTTCTTTAAAGATGGAATATGAAGTTCCTTTTTCTCAGAGGCTTCCTCTACCGGCTCCTTCAAAAGTACGATTTCATTGGTCTTTTCATCGACTTTTTCCAGGCGGATATATTCGTCCGTATCCTCCGGCAGCTTTCGTTTCCGCAGACAGTAATCCACGGTCTTATCGATAATATAATAGATGACTGCGAAGGTCGGAACACCAAGAATCATTCCGCCGATTCCAAAGAGTCCGCCGCCTACCATGATGGCAAATACCACCCAGAAGGAATTCAGTCCGGTGGAATCTCCTAAAATCTTCGGTCCGATAATATTTCCATCTACCTGCTGCAAAATAAATATAAATATCAGGAAATAGATTCCCTTAATCGGATCTGCCAGTGCGATGATAATAACGCTCGGTATTGCTCCGATAAAAGGGCCAAAAAACGGAATAATGTTGGTCAATCCCACGAATACGGAAACCAGCAGGGTATATGGCATCTTCATAATCAGAAGACAGATATAACATAATACACCGATAATGGCGGAATCCAATAATTTACCGGAAATAAATCCACCGAATATTTCATTACTCTTCCGGAAGGTGTCAATAATTACATTGCCCCGCACCGGTTTGAAAATGGCATATACAATTTTTTTGGACTGACCGATAAATTTCTCCTTCGTCATCAGCACATAAACGGATACGATAAGTCCGATGATTGCATTCATCAGCACCTTAACCATATTGATTACACCACTGGTAATAGATGTAATGTAGGTCTGGATGTTTGGCAGGAAAGACTCCTTTACCCAGTTTTCAAGGTACGTTACCATATCCATCATGTTCGTTTCTAATGACTGTATGATTTCATTATCTGAATTTGTCAGTCCATTGAACCAGTCAATAAATGAATCCACCTGCTTTGGCAGGGAATTTACCATTCCAGAAATACTGCTGATTAACTGCGGAATCATCATGGCAAACAGCAGGATTACAATTAATACAAAGACAACTACCGCTCCACCGGTTGCAATACTCCTTGCAATCTTCCTGCACTTCTTCTCTTTCTGCACTCTTGGTTCTAAGAAATGCAGCAAATGCTTTTCAAAGAATTTCATAATTGGATTAATGAGGTATGCAATCACAAGTCCGAAGGTAATCGGCTGTAATACCCTCATTATAGTGTCCCAACCCTTTGAGACACCATTGTACCGGTATATCATAAAGAAAAACATTGTGCAGCAGCAGAACAGTACAAATACCAGCACTGCAAGGCTGATGTACCAGCGCATCTCATGTTCTGTTTTCCCGCTCTTTTTCTTATCTTCTTCCATTCCGTTCTCCTTCTTTTTCCGGATATTATTTTCGGTTATAGTTAATGAGGCATCCTTTACGGATAATCTCTCTCTCCTCGTCAGTAAGGTCACCCAAGGTTAATGAGAACTCGGTTAACTGTCCGTCTTTTACGGCATACGCTTTTACTTCCGGAGCTTTCTCTTCTACTGCTTTGCGGATTTCCGGTACAAAGAGATAGTCTCCGTTGGCAAATGGCAGTTCTCCTTCTTTGATGATAAATGGAAGCATACCCCAGTTAATCAGGTTGGAACGATAACGCTTGGTTGCATATTCGTTGGCAATGTTTGCCCAGCCGCCTAATACTTTCTGACAGGATGCTGCCTGCTCACGGGCAGAACCGTCGCCTGGTTTTACTGCAAAAATGGTACTTCCGATTCCGGTATTCTCTTCATTGATATCCGGGAACTGTGTACGGATTGCATCTACAGCTGCCTTTAATTCCGGCAGCACAGCGTATGGTTCTTCGCCTGCTTCTCTTGCTGCTTCTGCCTTCTGTACTTCTTTGGCACGTCCAACGTATGCAGGGTCTTTTCTGGAAAGTGTGAACTCTGCCAGTCCCAGTGGATTAGAACGATAAGAAGATGTCTCTCCGGAAGGAATCAGCTCATCGGTTGTAGTTACCGGATCATGAATCTCGGATACTACTTTTAAGATGAGGTTATCGGTTAATGCTACCATCTTCGGCCAGTCTTTAATGTTTGGTCCCATCTGGATTTCTACGGATGGATCTGCTACACCATGGCTGTCAAAGACACGGTTCTCATATATGGTCTTATCAAAGAAATATTTTGGCTTACTGAAGTTCACATCCACATCAGTTGCTGCGGTTAAATATCCCTTGTTTGCTGCGGTTGCTGCAATAGAACGGGCATCCATCAATGCTACGGATGCAATCTGGCCGTTCTGTACCTTGGAGCCTTCACGGTTCGGGAAGTTTCTGGTAGAATGTCGGATGGAGAATGCATTGTTAGCAGGTGTATCTCCTGCGCCGAAACATGGTCCGCAGAATGCAGTCTTAACGATTGCTCCTGTCTCCATTAATTTTGCTACAGCTCCGTTTTTCACCAGTTCCATGTAAATCGGGGTACTTGCCGGATATACGCTTAAGGTAAATTCATCCGGTCCGATGCTGCTTCCCGCTAAGATGTCTGCTGCATCACAGATATTTTCAAATCCACCACCGGCACAGCCTGCGATGATTCCCTGGTCTACATATAGTTTTCCATTGCGGACTTTATCCTTAAGATTTAAGTCTACTGCTCCATTGAAGCTTACCTGTGCTTTCTTCTCGCAGTCATCCAAGATGTCCATAAGGTTTGCATTCAGTTCTTCAATGGTATAGGTATTGCTTGGGTGGAATGGCATTGCAATCATTGGACGAATGGTGCTTAAGTCAATTTCAATCATGCCATCATAGTAAGCAACCTGTCCCGGATTTAATTCTTTGTATTCTTCTACTCTTCCGTGAATGTCATAGAATTCTTTCACTTTCTCATCAGTTGCCCAGATAGAGGAAAGACAGGTAGTCTCTGTGGTCATTACGTCTACACCGATACGGTAATCTACGCTTAAGTTTGCAACACCAGGTCCTACGAATTCCATTACTTTATTCTTTACATAGCCATTGGCAAATACTTCACCGATGATTGCCAGTGCGATATCCTGCGGCCCAACGCCTTTTACCGGTTCTCCGGTTAAATATACGGCTACAACGCCCGGCATATTGATATCATAAGTCTGCTCTAAAAGCTGTTTTACAAGCTCCGGTCCACCTTCGCCCATTGCCATGGTTCCCAGTGCTCCGTAACGGGTATGGGAATCAGAACCAAGAATCATTTTTCCGCCGCCTGCAAGCATTTCACGGGCAAACTGGTGAATAACCGCCTGATGAGGTGGTACATAGATTCCGCCGTATTTCTTTGCACAGGTCAGTCCAAACATGTGGTCATCTTCGTTGATGGTTCCACCTACTGCACAAAGGCTGTTATGACAGTTGGTCAGTACATAAGGAATTGGAAACTTTTCCAGTCCGGATGCTCTGGCTGTCTGGATAATTCCAACATATGTAATGTCATGGGAAGTCAGCTTATCAAATTTGATTTTCAGCTTCTCCATGCTGCCAGATGTGTTGTGGTCCTTTAAAATACCGTATGCAATGGTATTTTTTGCTGCTTCTTCTTTGCTTACCGCAGTGCCTGTCATGGATGCAATAGCTGCGGATGCTTCGCTATTGTCTTCTACTACGGTACATCCGTTTACGAGATATGCCCCTGTCTCATGTAACTTCATGAATGTTTCCTCCTGTTTTCTGAACTGATTACTATTTTATACCTCTTCCTATATAGGAAGAAATCGGCGGGGAAAAAGCCACCGCCGATACTCTTTTTCTAATTCGTTATTATAAAGAAACGTCTGTTAAAAATCAACCCTTTTCAAGGATTCCCCACGGTTTGCAAGGTTCCTTATTATGCCAGCGGAAAGGTAATGGTAACAGAGAATAAATCACCGTCCAGAGTTACTTCAAAGGTTCCGCCCATAATCGTGGTAAGATTCTGGGCAATGGAAAGTCCCAGTCCGCTTCCTTCCGTGGTTCTGGATTCGTCTCCTCTTGCAAAACGCTCCGTCAGCTCTGCCGCACTTCCATGCAGTGGCTGCTCGGAAATATTTTTAATAGAGAAGATTACCTTCTGCTCCGATGTCTCCATGGTCACATAGACTCTGGTATGTGCCATGGCATATTTTGCCACATTGTTATAAAGGTTCTCTACCACACGCCAGATTCGTCTGCCGTCTGCCATAATGACAACGGATTCCTTCGGCAGCTTTGTAATCGTGGTCAAATCCTTGGCTTCGAATTTCTCATTAAATTCACCTGCAGTCTGGTAAATCAGTTCCACAAAATTAATTCTTGTCATCTGAAGTGTAATATTTCCGGAGCTGATTCGTGATGCCTCTACCAGATCTTCTGTAAGCTGCCTTAACCGCTGGGATTTTTCTTCCAGTACATTCAGATAATTCTGCATCCGCTCACTTTCCGGCTTCTCCATTTTCATAAGGTTTACATAATTCAAAATAGAAGTCAGCGGTGTCTTGATATCATGGGATACATTGGTGATTAAGTCTGCCTTCATACGCTCGTTTTTGGTATTCTCTTCCACCACAAGATGCAGGCTGTCTCCAATGCTGTTTACTGCCTCTGCCAGCTTTTTGCTGTCGCTGTGAAGATTCTCTAACGGAATCTTATAGGATAAATCTCCTTCCGTAATCTGTCTGATTCCCTTCATGATTTCCTGCTTCTGTACTACATCCCGGAGATAGATTACACCGATAACAATAATCTGAAGTGCCAGAAGAATTCCACCTAACAAATGTCTTCTTGTAAAGAACTGATACGCCAAAAACAAAAATAACAACGCATTAAATACAAAGGTAACAATGACACGCACCGATGCTTTCCATGTTCCAAGTACTCGCAAAGTGCTGACATATACCCAGTTGGTAAAGCTGTATTCCCAGAACACGCCGGCTTTCATCCGCCGGATAACACTGGTATAGAAAATCTGGAACACGCCGTCATAGATAAAGGAAATCACTCCTACTACCACAAGCATTCCCGGAATATCCCACTCATAGGATGCCGCAGAAAAGCTTAAAACCAATATCAGCACAGAAAATACAATAAATATCAAAAAGAAAAATTCCGTCTTAATATGGTCAATCCAGTTTAAATGAATCTTATCATCCTTATTATTGCGTCCTGCTGCAAGGGTAAGATAAACCAGTGTTACAATCCAGCCCAAAAGACTTACCACAATGGTTACAATCGAAATCATGCCCCAGGGATGCAGCGTCATAAATTCCGATTTTGCTATTGTAAATCCATCTTCATTTGGGAATGTGGTATCTACTGCCACCAGAAAGACTGCATTATTTCCTATGCCAGACATGGTTCCATCAATGTATTTGTAATAATAATCTTCCATTCCCTTTACATTGCTGCGGAATTTCAAATCTTTATCATTACAGTAGAGATAGCTTCCCTTTTCTTTTCCGTAATCCAAAAGGTTATGTGCTTTGTCTCCGAATACATAAGAGGTAATATCTTCTTCCGTATCCTCTAACATATTTGTGTAGATAACCTGCTCATTTTCAATAAAGACATAAGATAAATTCGTCTCAGAATCATCAAATTCATTCAGTGCTTTCCGGTAGGCAGTTTCTTCCTGGCCGATACGATCCAAGGTCTTTGCCAGTGCCTGATACAGCTCCTGTCCTTCCTCTTCCGTAAGCCTGCCCTCCTGTATGCCCTGGGCAATGGAAATACCGCTCTGTGGCAGATATTTTTCCTCAATTTTATCAGAATACTGTACATAGCCTTCCTTCGACCATGCCACCAGATCACTTAAGGTATAATTTTCAAACTGTGCCTTGTCATTTTCCCCGTCATATTCTTCTGCATTGGAGATACTGCTGTCATCATACATCCAGTATGCCGAGGCACCATTCCGCACCAGTGTCATGGTATAGCTTTCTTCTGCGTCGTTACGGATAATGCCGCTTCTTGCGTATTTGATAACATTGACCGGTTTCTCCGAATCGTATTCCCCGTTGGTCTCAAAATTTTTCCGGGTCATTAAGAAATTAGTCAGTTCCGTTACCTTCTGTTCATAGACATAGCTGTAGTAACTGGAATCCACATAGCTCTGATTCGTCAGATTATCCATGTCTATCATGTGCTTTCCGTTTAATGCCGCTACCATAAAGACGGACATCAGCAGCAGGACAGAAAACAGTAACTGCAGGAGAATAATGGTATTTTTCCATACATTTCCATAGTGTCTGTTCTTCATATTTGCTTTCCTTCGTTAATTCTTCTCAACTTTATATCCAACACCCCATACTACTTTTAAGTATCTTGGCTCCTTCGGATTAATTTCAATCTTTTCACGGATATGACGGATATGAACAGCAACGGTGTTATCTGCACCAATTGCATCTTCATTCCAGATATTTTCATAAATTTGTTCAATAGAAAATACTTTACCCTGATTCTTTACCAGAAGCAGAAGAATATTATATTCAATCGGAGTAAGCTTCACTAATTCACCATCCACGGTGACTTCTTTCAAATCATCATTAATCATAAGACCGCCAACCTGATATACTGTCTCATTGCTTTCGCTGACATTGCCAAGCTGGGTATAACGGCGAAGCTGTGATTTTACTCTTGCTACCAGTTCCAGCGGGTTAAATGGCTTGGTCACATAATCATCAGCACCGATGTTAAGTCCTAAGATTTTATCAGAATCCTCGGATTTTGCTGATAAAATAATAATTGGAATGCTGCTTTCCTCCCGAATCTTTAAAGTTGCCCGGATACCATCCAGTTTCGGCATCATGACATCAATAATCAGAAGATGCACCTCATTTTTCTTAAGCATATCCAGTGCCTGTTCTCCATCATATGCTTTCAAGACATGATAGCCTTCCTGTTGCAGGTAAATCTCGATTGCTTCTACAATTTCTTTATCATCATCACATACCAGTATATTCATTTCGTCCTCCTGTCCTCATGCTCTATCTTTACTGATTTTTGAATACTTCATACTGCGAACACATAAACTACCTCATAATTATCTATAGCGTATCAGATTTTTCTTAATAGGAAAAGCGTACTTTTCTTAAAAAACCTTTAAAATTGTGTTATACTATATTAAATTCGTATCTTTCATAGCATTTTGTTGTGAAAATATCTGTTTTATGATTGATTATTTTTGAAAGGATTGTTTATGAAGAAGCATTATACCTTTATTCCTTTAAAGGAAAAAGATTTATCCTCCTTCCGGAAAGCATTAATCAGCAGCCTGTGGTTCCGCCCCTGTGCCTGCCTGCTTGCCCTGATTGTCATTGGCATTATCGGTTACCGGAAGCTTGCGGTGCTCACCAGTGAGATGTATTTTCTTATTCTCTATGGAATTGCCGCCGGTTTCATTCTCTACCGCATGATACGAGAACTTGCCAATCTGCATCAGGTCAGCACCCTGCGTAAATCCAGCCTGCTTCCTTTTATTCATACTGCCAAAGAAGACGATACCTTCTATTCGGAGGAATTATCCGGCGGGTTTATTATCCAGACCGAGCCGATTAATCTGGTAGAGTTATCTACCAGCAAAGAAGTACTCGCTGAGCTTGCCGCCAACTGCGAAACTCAGAATCCACTCTTTGCTTATCTGGAATCCTGCATCAACAGCGGTGATGAAAAATTAATAAACAAAGGCGTCATCTATATTGAGATTATTAAAAAACAATTGGAAAAAGGAAATGTGGATATTCTTGCCACATATGACAAATTAAAAAATTGCAGGGAGGAACTTCTCTAAAGTCCTTCCTGCAATTTGGTTTACGTAGTTCTATTTCTTTTTGTTATCTTTTTCTTTTGCTTTCCACTTGAAGTACTCTGCATCCAGATCCACCGTAACTTCCGGAATCTCTTTCTTTCCTTCGGCCGCATCTTCCTCCGGTTCTTCATCCTCTAAAGGAATTCCGGCTTTCTTAAAGTATTCCGGATTAATCCGGATTTCCGGCTTGATTGCCTGATATGAGGATTTCTTTTCTTCCCTCGGCTCTTTCTTCTCTTTTTCACGTTCCTTTTCCAGTTCGTGGTTACGTTCTTCGATTAATTTCAGATACTTTTCGGTATCTACCATATCCTGAAGCTGGCTCTTAAGCTCTGACTGGTTCTCCCGGATAACCACCTTCTGGGTCTTCATATCATCCTGGGCTTTCTTCAGAATATCCTGAAGGGCATCTGTTGTATCCTGCATAATATGCTGTATCCGCTGAAGGGCATCATCGGTATACAACACAGCGGCTGCATAGACATCTTCAGCATTCCGGCTTGCTTTAAAAATCATGGCATCGCCTTTTTTGCGTGCCTCCCGTTCTGCCTTGTCCCTGCTCTGCTGCGTCACTTCATATTCATCCATCATCTCGTAAATACAGGCATTCAGATGATTGAGATATTCAAACATTTTCTTCTTCTCAACAATAATCTTCTCACCGGTATTGTCATAAAGTTCACTTCTGGATATTAATACATGTATATCCCGTAATACCCTCTCCAGTTTGTCCTGTGTACTCATGATATTCTCCCTTCACCTTGGCTATATATATCGTACAATGTCCGAGCCTGTCTCTGCAAGACCTAATTCCACCGGTTCTTCTCCCGCTGCTTCTAACAGTTCTACCACCCGGTCTGTATCTTCTTCTGCCACCAGTATCAGCATTCCGATTCCCATATTAAAAATATTTCTCATCTGCTCTTTGCTGATATTACCATCTTTATGCAGCATATCGTAAAGTGGTGGAATATCTTCTTCCCGCTGCTTTATCACTGCACCGGCAGCATTATGCATCAGAGTATGTACTGCCTTATCAATACCTCCATGAGCCACCTGTACGCAGGATTTGATTTCTATCTCACTCTGAAGCAATGCTTCCATGGCATCCCGGTACATACGGGTCGGTGCCAGAAGCAAATCTCCTAACGTAGAACCTAATGATTCATAATAGATTTCCATAGAAGTCTTCGTCAGATATAGTTTTCTCCGGGCTGCCACATAGCCGTTATTATGAAGTCCATTGGATGGAAGTCCAATAATAACATCTCCAGCTTTCACCTGTGCTATTCCTATTTTCTTCTTTTTCTCTACAACTCCGGCAATAAAGCCAACCAGATCATACTGATCATAAGAGAAAATATCGGAAAGCTCCTTAATTTCACTTCCGGCATAAGTCACATTTCCCTGCCGGCAGCCATTTTCCATACCCGCTTCCATGTCCCGGATATATTCAAACTTGGGACGGGCACAGGAAATATTATCATAAAAGAGAAGTGGTTTTGCTCCCATTGCATACATGTCATTGATACAGACAGCTGCACAATCATAACCTACCGTGTCAAATCTCGACATTTCCGAAGCCAGCAGCAGTTTTCCACTTACCGCATTAGTTCTCGATACCAGAACCGGCTCCTCATATTTTAAGAACTCTCCCAAAGGTATTTCATTTGTCAATTCTTTTAAGTCAAACTTATCTCGCACTCTCTAACTACTCCAAACTTTTTTCATCTGTTCTATAGCATACCACACTTCCACTCATGTGTTAACTTTTTTTCAATTTTCTTCTGCGGATGCGGCGTATGACTTTGACAATCAATACAATTATGAAAATCAGAACAAGGAGTACCACAAGAACAACTCCCACAATCATTGCTGCATATTTATTCGGATTTTTCAGTCTTGCGCCAAGGCTCTTATCATCATCTACCACCTTGCGGTCATGAAGTCCATTATAATATTCCGGCATCTCTGCAATACCATTTTCTCCTTCTTCAAAGGATTCCATATAGCGGGCAATGGATATCCATGCCTTTAATTCCTGGTCACCATCATAAATAATGCAGTCTTCAAAATCTTCTACTTTACTTCCATCTGCATTCTTTGGCACAATGGAAAGCAGGCCATACGACATATCCGTTACTGCACTAAGCATCTGGCCGCTGTAAAGGTCAGCTACGACGCAGTATAATTTGTCATCTTCAATTTCTTCTCTCTTATCATTCTTCGTCAGATATACATCTGTTACCCGGTTTAATATCAGACGGTTCGGATTATAGGTCATATTCAGTCCGGAGCAGTAAAGTCTTGCCGTTGTCATATAATCAGAAATGGAAGCATCAATCTCTGCTACCGTCTTTAATTCTTTTCCGGTCAGGTATACCTTAATCAGTGGGTAACCCGGCACACCATCTGCCCCGATTCCAAGGGAGAAGGAGTTAAAGACATCTGTTACCGTAACATCCCCCGGCACATAGGTATCACGGACAGTTCCGCTTGGAACGACTGCCACATCAATTTCTTCTCCATCATAATCCCTCGTATGGGTTGCCCCGTAAATATAGGCATCCGCCATGAGATCCCCCAGATTGTGCTCCGTATGTTCCTCATACAAATCATCTACAGATGCAAATTCATATTCATTCTCACATAATACTTCCGATGCAGTATATCCAAACTGTTTTAAATATACTTCATCAATATTGGCTTCGAAAGTATCTATCTTCTCCTGGGCTGCTTCATCTGCCTCTATATCCGGCCGGATTGGAATAAGCTTATAATCTTCTACCTCCCAGCGTCCTTCCTTATTCTGTGCTAAATGCATGGTTCCAACATTGATTCCATACTCTCCGGCAGAAACAATTGCAGTATTTCCCTGTATAATCGGCTCTTCCAATGTGGTATGGGTATGTCCGCTGATGATAACATCCAGCTCCGGCACTGCCTTTGCAAGAAGTTCATCCTCGGATTTCTTTGGGTCTTCACTGGTTCCACTGTGGGAGAGGCAGACTATCATATCCACATCTTCTTTTTCCTTTATGGTTGCCACAGTCTCCTTCACCGCCTCGATTGGATCTTTAAACTCAAGCGCGCAGGTTGGTGCACAGGAAAGGGAATCCTTGCCGAATACTCCAAGCAATGCGATTTTTACACCGCCCTTCTCGATGACTTCATAATCCTTTACACCATAATGATCAAAGGCATCTTTTAAAAGCTGTCTCTCATCATTCATCTCTGACCAGTCAACGTTACAGACCAGCAGGGACGGCACTACATCACCGCTGGCTGCCGCTGTATCAAGCATCTGCGCTAAGCCTTTGCTTCGATAATCAAATTCATGGTTTCCAAAGGTCGTTGCATCATAGCCAAGATAGCCCAACATCCGAAGCTCAGATGCCTCTTCTTCATAAACTGTCTGGAACAGTGTTCCCATGGAAAAATCACCACCGTCTACCACCAGCGTATCCGGATTTTCTTCCTTCTTCTCATCAATGACTGTTTTGATTCGTGCAAATCCGCCTGCTTCCACATTTTCTCCATCTACTACCGTACGGAAGCTGTTCAAATGGGAATGGGTATCATGGGTAAATACGATATCCACCGACTTCGGCTTTTCTTCTGCTGCGGATGCTGTTGTTACCTGCAGACTGCATACCCCCATACATGCTGCCAGTAATAGTGCTTGTAGCTTTGCTCTTATTTTTTGTCCCCTCATATTGTTCTCCTTTTTTTCTATTTTAGATGCGAAAGAAATTTTTAGGGTATTGTAATTTTGTTTTCTGGTTTTATCCATTAGATTTTCTTTTAAGCAGAATACGCCTGCTTCTTTCAGACATTTTTGCTTTCTGCCGTTTTGTCTTTCCGGTTGCTTTGACCGGATACTTCCGACTGTCCGCCTGCTACGGATACCAACATTATGTCTGCAAGGGACTCTAAGAATTTCGATATACAATCTATATTTTGCGGCAACCGGCGCAAATTCACATCCATGTTCAGTTGCGCCTCGCTGGCACGTCCCTGCGCCAGCGTTGCCGGTTGCTGTCGAAATTCTAAGAGTCCCTAACAGACTGCATAAATGGTATCCGTATGCAGACGAACCGCCGGAAGTATACTGTCAAACATTGGAAAGACAGGACGCTATAAGAAAAATAAAAATGTCTGAATTAGAAGCAGCTGTGTTCTGCTTTTGGAAATCGTTGGATAAATCCAGAAAACAAAAACAATACATAAAATCTCTTCCGTATCGAAATTCGTTTAAATCTGAATTAACTCATAGTTCCGGGTTCCAAGTCCGATTTTTTCTGCATGCTCTACACAGGATTCCCAGTTGGTATCCGGATGCACCATATGAAAATGGTCTTTCTCATGAACATGCTGCATCTGTTCTTCCAATACACTGCCGTGTACTACCGGCTGCTTATTGCAGGCATCTGCACATGCCATGTCCAGTGCTACCGGATCGAAGGATGCAAACATTCCTACATCCGGGATGATAGGAATATCATTTTCTGCATGGCAGTCGCAGTTCGGTGACACATCACATACCAGTGAAATATGGAAACACGGGCGGTTCTGGCAGACTGCCTTGGAATACTCTGCAATCCGGTAATTCAAAAGATTGGATGCATCCCAGTTGGTTGGATTGACTGCGTCTTTTGGGCATACGCCGATACATCTGCCACAGCCCACACATTTATTTTCATCAATACCTGCCTTGCCATCTGTGATATGTGGTGCATCATGGGCACAGATTCTTACACAGGCTCCACAGCCTACACACAGGCTCTGGTCTACCGCCGGTTTGCCGGAGCAATGCATTTCCATTTTTCCGGCACGGGAACCACAGCCCATTCCAATATTTTTTAAAGCACCGCCAAATCCGGCCCCCTCATGTCCTTTAAAATGTGTCAGGGAAATAAATACATCTGCATCCATCACGGCTCTTCCAATTTTGGCTTCCTTCACATATTCCCCATCTACCGGAACCAGTGCTTCGTCCGTTCCTTTCAGCCCATCTGCGATAATCACATGGCATCCGGTGGAAAATGGTGTAAATCCGTTTTCATATGCTGTATCCATATGATCCAGTGCATTCTTTCTACTTCCTACATAAAGGGTATTGCAATCCGTAAGAAATGCTTTTCCTCCACATTCTTTTACAAGATCCACAACTACTTTGGCATAATTCGGACGCAGAAATGCAAGATTTCCTAACTCTCCGAAATGAATCTTAATTGCTGCATATTTATCTTCAAAATCAATATTTTTCATTCCAGCTGTAATACAAAGGCGACGCAGCTTCTGCAACAAATTTTCTGAGCCGCTGGTTTTAAAACTGGTATAATATACTTTGGACGCTTCCATACGTTTTCCTCCTACTTGTTTTTGCTTATTATTTACACACTTTTTATACTTCATATCATAATATAATCCGCCGCTTTTTTCAATAAAACGCAGACTGTTTTGTATCTTTGTGCGTTCCTAAAATTATTTCAGCACTCGTTAAATCTGCATGCAGGTATGAAATTTTTTCTTCTATTATTCCACCAGAAAAAAAGCAGCATCCGGTTTCGTGGAATAAGACTTTCGCTTTTCCGCAATCGTGACGCTGCTTCTGTTATTTTTATATTGGCTACATTGCTTTTCTCTGTTCAAAATGTACTTCTGTCATCATTTCCGGATTCAGCACATGCTCTAAATCCGTTTCACTCATCAGCTTCCGTTCCAAAACGATTTCTCTTACGCTCTTGTTCTCCCGGAGTGCTGTCTTTGCGATGTCGGCAGATTCCTTATATCCAAGATACGGGCAAAGTGCTGTGGAAATGCCAACACTCTTATCTACCAGACTGCGGCAGTGTGCCTCATTGGCTGTGATTCCATGTATACAATTCTTTGTCAGTGTCTCAACCGCTTCTTTTAAAGTGTCAATGGAATCAAAAAGGCTGTAAAATACCACCGGCTCAAAAGCATTCAGTTCCATCTGTCCTGCCTCTGCCGCCATGGTAATTGCTGTGTCATTTCCAATGACATGGAACGCTACCTGGCTTACCACTTCCGGAATAACCGGATTTACTTTGCCCGGCATAATAGAAGAACCATTCTGTCTTGCCGGAAGGTTAATTTCACCAAACCCGGTTCTTGGTCCGGAGGATAACAGTCTTAAATCGTTACACATTTTTGAAAGGTCTACGGCACATGCTTTCAGTGCACCGGATACCATCACGAATCCATCCAGATTCTCTGTAGCATCAAATAAATCCTCTGCCTGCTTCAGTGGATAACCGGTTATCTTTGCCAGTGTCGGCACCACGTTAGATAAATATGCCGGAGAAACATTGATGGCAGTTCCAATTGCGGTCCCCCCCAGATTTACAGTAAACATTTCACATCTTACTTCTTTCAGCCGCTCATAATCACGTTTTACCATGGTTGCATAGGCATGAAAGGTCTGTCCGAGGCGCATCGGCACTGCATCCTGAAGCTGCGTTCTTCCCATTTTTAAGATTCCATCAAATTCTGCTGCTTTAATCCGAAGCTCCCTCTCCAGTTCATCCAGTTCTGCCAGCAACGGTTTTAACAGTTCCAGCACCGTAAGTTTTCCGGCTGTTGGAATCACATCATTGGTGGACTGGGACATATTCACATGGTCATTCGGGTGAATCCGGCTATAATCACCTTTTCTTCCTCCCATCCATTCATTGGCACGGTTTGCCAGCACCTCGTTCATGTTCATATTGGCACTGGTTCCGGCGCCACCCTGAATAGCATCTACAATAAATTCATCGGCAAAACATCCACGAATCACTTCATCACAGGCTCTTATAATTGCTTCTGCCTTATCTGCCGGAAGAGCCAGCGCATTCCGATTACTCTGTGCCGCTGCCTTCTTTACTTTTGCAAGGTTGCGGATAAATGCAGGATGCAGACGCTGTCCTGTAATCGGAAAATTCTGTTTTGCCCGCAAAGCCTGTACGCCATAATAAGCCTCCTTTGGCACTTCCATTGTTCCAATTGAATCGGATTCCATACGCATTTCTTCTGTCATGATGTTTCCCTCTCTCTTTCTTATTTTTTTAACCCTACTTAGTAACGCAAATAGCGTCAAGACAGTCTTATCCTGTCCTGACGCCATTGTCACAAGGGTTTGTTTTCAATTTTTATTTTTTGTTTTTTGGTTCTGTCCAAGACTAGCACTTTTTGACCAGAAGGTAAATAGTTTTAAGTCAAAACATGCTTTATATTTGTTTTTAGTGTAGTTTTGATTAATTATTTTAATATTGTTTGTTGTTTTTTTTATTTTCTTAAGTGTCTGTCTTTTCAGAGAAATACTTTTGTGCTACAATGAGTGAAAGCAAAACGCTGTATGAGAACGAAAGGAGCCTCTATGGAAAAAGAATTAGACAACATTGACAAAAGCATCATCCGAATCTTACAGGAAAATGCCCGCACTCCGGTCAAGGATATTGCAAAGGAAGTCTTTTTATCTTCCCCTGCGGTTTCTGCCCGGATTGAGCGGTTGGAAAAACGAGGGATTTTAACCGGCTATCATGCCACTGTAAATCCCATGCTCTTTGGCTATCACATTAAGGCTTTCATTAATCTTGAGGTGGAACCCGCACAAAAAAAGGAATTCTACCCTTTCATCGATAGAATTCCCAATGTGATTGAATGTAATTGTGTCACCGGTGATTATGCCATGCTGGTGGAAGTCATGTTTCAGACTACCATCCAGCTTGACCACTTCATCAACGAACTGCAGCATTTCGGACGAACCAAAACACTAATTGTATTCTCTACTTCTGTGGAGCACCGCGATGTGCCCGTGAACTGATGAATTTTGCAATTCCTTCCACCCCGATTGTCAGGTAACGGAACAGTGACTCTGCAGCAAAAGCAAATACAATCATCAGAAGAATACTAATCTTAGACATCTGGCTCATGGCAAATAACTGGTTTAAGCAGATGCCGCAGAAAAGCAGCCCGGCGATATTAAAAATTAAAATTCCATATTTAAACTTATTCATCGGATGGCTGATTTTAATCAGAATCATAAATCCTACAACACATAAAAGCATGGTGGATGCGGTTGCCACATCGGAGGCAGGTATAGAAAATACTTCTCCGCAGACTACCAGCGAACCAACGATTAATACATCGGTCAGTCCTGCCGGAAATGCTTTTAATAATACTTTCCGTAAAAACCGCCCTTCAATACGGTTGCGGTTTGGCTCCAATGCCAGTAAGAATCCCGGTGCCCCAATGGTAAACATACTGATGAGGGAAATCTGTGCCGGCTCTAACGGATAAGTAATTGTCGATACCACTGCAAAGATTGCCATTAACAGTGAGAATATATTTTTTACCAGAAACAGGCTGGCAGAACGCTGCACATTGTTTACTACCTGCCGTCCTTCTGATACCACATCCGGCATATGGGCAAAATCGGAATCTAAAAGAACTACCTGCGCCGCCTGTGCTGCTGCTTCACTTCCAGACGCCATTGCCACGCTGCAATCCGCATCCTTCATTGCCAGAATATCGTTAACTCCATCGCCGGTCATTGCTACGGTATGTCCCGCATCCTGCAATGCATGTACCAGCTTCTGCTTCTGTTTCGGAGTTACCCGTCCAAATACGGTATAGCGGTCTGCCGCATCATAAATTTTCTCATCGGTATCCAGTGTGCCTGCATCCACATATTTCTCCGCATGCTCGATTCCGGCACATCGTGCCACTTCGGATACGGTCTCCGGGTTATCACCGGAAATTACTTTCACTGCTACACCCTGAGTCTTAAAATAACCAAAGGTCTTCTTCGCATTTTCACGAATTGGATTGGAAAGAATCACATAACCCAGCGGCTCCGGTTTTTCGGTCAGGGTTCCCTTGATATCACTGCCCGAATATTTTGCCAGCAAAAGCACACGATAACCTTTTTTCGTATATTCCCTGATCTCATCTGCAATTTCTTCAAAGGCATTTCCCATGACAAATTCCGGTGCACCCAGAAGATATTTTCCATCCTCAAATACAACACCACTGTATTTTGTCGCAGAAGTAAACGGCATAACCTCCAGTGCTTTCCGCCGGGCAGTCACAAAGTTCTGTGTCTCCGGAGTTTCATCTATATTACCATTTCTATCGATATCTGTATCTTTATCTTTATCTATATCCTTATCTTTGCCCTTCCGCTCCAGATGATCACGAATTGCTTCCATAGTAGCATTATTATCCGGCACTGCTGACGCATAATCCCGAAGCAGAGACTGAAGAAATGTATTTTCCGCATCCTTCGCCGGAACAATTTTTGCCACTTCCATACCGGCTTCCGTTATGGTTCCGGTTTTATCGACACAGAGCACATCAACTCTTGCCAGTGCTTCGATACTCTTCATGTCATGGAGCAGTACATGCCGCTTTGCCAACCGCATGGTTCCAAGTGCCAGGGCTATGGTTGTCAGAAGATACAAGCCCTCCGGTATCATTCCGATAATTGCTGCCACCATGGAAACGATGCTCTTCTGGAAAGTCTCTCCATTTACGATATAGCCCTGCCAGAATAAAATGATTCCAATCGGAATAATCACAATACCAATCCATTTTACCAACTGGTTAATAGAGCGAATCATCTCGGACTGTTCTTCATTTCCCATCGCTTTTGCTTCTGCAGTCAGCCTGGAAATGTAAGAATGCTTTCCTACCTTCTCCAGTCTCGCATAACATTCTCCGGATACCACAAAGCTTCCGGACATCAGCCTGCTTCCCGGTGTTTTCTCAATTTCATCGGCTTCTCCGGTCAGCAATGATTCATTTACCTGAATCGTACCTTCCAGAACAACGGCGTCTGCACAAATCTGGGTTCCTGCAGTCAGTAAAATGACATCATCCTTCACCAGCTGCTCCGATAAAATTTTCTTCTGCTCTCCATCCCGGATAACAATGGCATGGGGTGCATTCAGAAGACTCATCTTATCTAAGACTTTCTTCGCCCGCAATTCCTGAATAATTCCAATCAGCGTATTTCCGATGATGATTGGCAGGAAAGTCAGGTTCCGGAAAGAACCGACCACACAAAGCAGAATCGTAATGACCAAGAAAATAAAGTTAAAGTATGTAAATACATTGGACTTTACGATTTCCTTTGTGCTCTTCTCCGTGCTGATGTCTGTTTTATTTACAAATCCTTCTATAAAGCGTTCTTCTACTTCTTCCTTTGATAATCCCCGCAGGATACGTTTTTCTTCCGGCATTCTGTTTTCACTCATAAACTGTTTCTTCATCCTTTTCATTCTGTTTGAAATTCATTATATAGCTTTCCCCTATGGTATGGTATAAATATTTTCTTAAATTATTATAAACTATGTAGAAGCCTTTCTTAAAACATATCCCCTTTTTCACTCTACTAGAAAACAGTTTCTTGTAAAGGAAACAAAGAATGTGCCTCGGCACATTCTCGCGCCTGCGGCGGTCGCTTGCGACATCTACCTTATACGCCGCAGTGTGCATCCTCGCGGAGCGTTTTTTACTTTACAGGAAAGTAATTTCCTGTAAAGTAAAAAATACCCTCTCTGCCGGTTTCTACGGTAAAGAGGGTATCTTCCTTACATCATATTTTATCTTTTGTATACACCGTTTTTAGTGTTTCACTTCAATTCGCACCAGCGCCTTACGCAATGCAAATTCCGCACGAAGCATATCTGTATCTGCAGCCTTAGCTGCAATACGGGCTTCGGCACGCTCTTTTGCTGCCTCGGCACGCTTCTCATCGATTTCATCCGGCCACTCGGCAATCTCTGCCAGCAGTGTTACCTTATCGCCCAAAATCTCTGCAAAGCCTGCATGAACCGCAGCTTCTTTTACATCTTCGCCATTGGTAATGGTCACAACACCGGGAGCAAGCACCGTTGTCAGCGGAATGTGGTCCGGATAGACACCGATTTCTCCTTCTGTTGTATTGAATTCTATCATGGTTGCTTCCCCGATATAAAAGATTCTCTCCGGGGTAATGATTTCTACCTCAAATGCTTTCTTCTCGTCTGCCATGGCTTCACCCCTTACTTCATACGGGCACGTACTTCGTCAATACTTCCGGCATTCAGGAAATAGCTCTCCGGTACATCATCATGCTTTCCTTCTAAGATTTCACGGAAGCCGCGGATGGTCTCGGCCACCGGTACATATTTTCCATCAAGACCGGTAAACTGGGTTGCTACGAAGAATGGCTGTGACAAGAAACGCTGTACTTTTCTTGCACGGCTTACTACCAGCTTGTCCTCTTCTGACAGCTCATCCATACCAAGGATTGCAATAATATCCTGTAATTCTTTATATTTCTGAAGAATCTCCTGTACTCCACGGGCTACCTCAAAATGCTCCTGCCCTACAATACGAGGGTCAAGGATTCTGGATGTAGAACCAAGTGGGTCTACTGCCGGATAAATACCAAGCTCTACGATAGAACGATCCAGTACAGTAGTGGCATCCAGATGGGCAAATGTAGTTGCCGGAGCCGGGTCTGTCAGGTCATCGGCAGGCACATAAACTGCCTGTACGGATGTAACGGATCCTGACTTTGTAGAAGCGATTCGCTCCTGCAACTCACCAAGCTCATTTGCCAGAGTTGGCTGATAACCAACTGCGGATGGCATACGTCCAAGCAGGGAAGAAACCTCTGATCCTGCCTGTACAAAACGGAAGATATTATCTATAAATAATAACACATCCTGATGATTTACGTCACGGAAATATTCTGCCATCGTAAGTCCTGTTTCCGCAACACGCATTCTTGCTCCAGGTGGCTCGTTCATCTGTCCAAACACTAAGGCTGTCTTTGACAATACCCCTGACTCTTTCATCTCTGTCCAGAGGTCATTACCCTCTCTGGAACGCTCACCGACACCGGTGAAGATAGAATATCCGCCATGCTCTGTTGCTACATTCTGGATCAGCTCCTGGATCAGAACGGTCTTACCTACACCGGCACCACCGAACAGACCGATCTTACCACCTTTGGCATATGGGGCAAGAAGATCGATAACCTTGATACCTGTTTCGAGAATCTCAACAACAGGGCTCTGATCCTCAAATGACGGAGGATCTCTGTGGATGACCCAGTGCTCTGTATCTGCCAGATTCGGTCCACCGTCCAGAGTGTCACCGGTTACATTAAATAATCTGCCAAGGGTATCTGTACCAACCGGAACCTTGATTCCTGATCCTGTCGGAACAACCTCCATATCTCTGGATAAGCCCTCGCTTGCTGCCAGCATGATGCATCTGACGGTATTATTTCCGATGTGCTGTGCAGCTTCCATTATGCATTTCTTTCCATGATTATCAACTTCCAGAGCATCCTTGATGTTTGGTAAATCATTATCCGGAAATTCTACGTCTACAACAGGTCCCATGACCTGTACTATTTTACCGTTTTTCAAAACATCAGACCTCCTATTTCTTATTCTGCAGAGCCTTCGCACCACCAACTACCTCGGTAATCTCCTGCGTGATCGCAGCCTGTCTGGCTCTGTTATATTCAATATCCAGTTCTTTTAACATTTGTTTCGCACTGTTTGTCGCACCTTCCATTGCCATCATTCTGGCATTCTGCTCACAGGAAAATGCTTCTACTAACGCACCATACACAAAACCTACTACATAGTTTGGAACGATGTGGTCCATAACCTCTTCAGCAGAAGGTTTTAATGCAAGTCCCTCTAATGGGATATCAATCGGAACTGGAATCTTAAAGTCTGTTTTTTTCAGTGGCAGGAGCTGGGCAACCTGTGCCTCCTCCTGCATTGCATTTACCATGGTTGTATATATAATGTAAAGTTCATCAAGTTGATTTTCATGGTAAAGCTTTAATAAATCCTCGGCAATTCTTCTGGCACGGCTTAAGGATGGATCCTGAACAACAAAATGGAACTGCTTATCAATATTAATTCCTTTCTGTTCAAAATAATGCCGTCCTAATTCACCGAGAACAAACAGTTTATAATCATCTCTTTTTTCAAGTTCTTCTTCTGCAAGTTTTAAAATATTATGATTATAAGAACCAGCCAGTCCCTTATCTGCTGTAATGACGATATAACCGGCTTTTCTCTTTCTTTCCGGAATTTCTGCATTTGTCTTAAAATAAATGCTGTTCATATCTGGAAGATGTCTTAAAATTCGGCTCATTTCAGACTGAAGGGTATAGAAATACGGCTCTGTGTCCGCTAACATTTTTTTTGATTTTTTCAGTTTGGAGGAAGAAATCATATACATTGCATTTGTAATTTTCAATGTATCTTTGATACTTCGCATCCTGTCCTGAATTTCTTTTGCACTTGCCATACCAACACCTGCCTGTTATTTATCAGTGTATTCCTTTGCTGCTTCTATAATCTTTGCAATTAATTCATCAGTTAAATCTTTCTTTTTCTCAATTTCTTTTCCGATTTCAGGATGTTTGAGATCAAGATAAGAAAGAATATCTTTTTGATATTTCTTTACTTCTTTTGGCATAACGATATCAAAGATACCATTGTTTGCAAGACATAATGTAATTACCTGCTCATGTAAGGATAATGGATGGCATAATGGCTGTTTTAACAGTTCCATGATTGCACGTCCATGTGCTAACTGTGCCTTTGTTGCATCATCAAGGTCTGATGAGAACTGGGTAAATACCTCCATCTCTCGATACTGTGCCAAGTCAATACGAATACTTCCGCATGCCTTCTTCATTGCTTTTGTCTGTGCTGCTCCACCTACACGGGATACGGATAAACCAACGTTTACCGCTGGACGCATACCTTCGAAGAAAAGATTACTCTCTAAGAATATCTGTCCATCTGTAATAGAAATTACGTTTGTAGGAATGTAAGCAGATACGTCACCGGCCTGTGTCTCAATGATTGGAAGTGCTGTGATAGAACCTCCACCAAGCTTATCACTAAGACGGCTGGACCGCTCTAATAATCTGGAATGTAAGTAGAATACATCTCCAGGATAAGCCTCACGTCCAGGAGAACGCTCTAACAGCAGGGAAATCGCACGGTATGCTACCGCATGTTTGGATAAGTCATCAT
>OOCM01000138.1_pt1 | contig 78731 bp, 70 predicted proteins | sample 1671111 | NCBI WGS metagenome assembly OOCM01 (sample SAMN06348123, study PRJEB24527) | human gut metagenome | biome: human gut; feature: ankylosing spondylitis patient; material: feces | host: Homo sapiens | place: China | collected 2015-10 | reverse complement strand
AAAACATACGCTTGCTGCTGAACCAAAGAGGAATACGGTAATAAAATAAATACTGTCGCAGAGGAAGCTCATATCATTGTCTCCTTATTATTTTCCAAAAGAGTTCGTATAGGCAAAATTTAAAAACTGTTCCGAAATCTTCATGTAGTTATTTCTGGAAAGCGGAATCTTCTGGCCGTCTGTCAGGATGATATCGCTTTTCGTAACATATTGAATGTAATTCATATTTACCGCATAAGAACGGTGTGGATATATAAAGCCCGGATAGGCTTTCAGAATATCCTGAAATTCCGTAAAGGTCATTACGGCAGAGATCATGGTCTGATCTGCCAGATGTAAGGTGATGGTTCTGTGTGTGACCTCACCATAGACCAGAGAGGATACCCGGATCCGGCTGTACTGCTTCTCTGTCGTATAAATGATGAAGCTTGCGGTATCTTTCTCATCCAGTTCGGCAAGAATGGAATCTATGGAGGCAAAAAATTTTTCTTCGGTTACCGGTTTTAACAGATAGTTCTGGGCTTTTACTTCGTAGCTGTCTACCGCATATTCCGGAGAACTTGTCAGGAAGATGATCTCGGTATCTGCCCCGGAAGCTCTGATGTTTCTCGCAATCTCAATTCCGTTTTCTCCGGGCATTAAAATGTCCAATATCGTAATATCAAATCGTTTTCCCTGATCAATGGCATCCAGTAATGAGAAGCCATTTTGAAATATATGAATCTGAAGCGGTGTGGCATGAAGCTCCTGATATCGTTTGAAAAGCACTGCCAGTATCTGCCGTTCCTGTTTGCTGTCGTCACAAATCGCTATATGTATCAAAAAATCTACTCCTTATCATGGCTTAACAAATATATGATAAGCCGGTCGTTGATCGTCATTTGTACAGGCGTACTCATTGACCTGAGTTCATTATAGCATAGTTCTGATCAAATCGACTGACATTTCATGCACATATAGTGACAATTCATGTAGCGGATGCAAAAAAATAAAATCTGTTGTAGAATGCGGAACTGCTTCATGATAGACTGAAAAAATCAAGAGAATTCAGATCAATGGAGGATTAATAATGGGAAAAGTACGATTCAATGATAATACAGAAATAGTTGCAGCTGTAAAAGAAGGACTAAAAAGGAAGGATGGATATTGTCCGTGCAGGCTTGAAAAGATACCGGAGAATAAATGTATCTGTAAAGAATTTCGGGATCAGATCAATGATCCGGAGTTTGAGGGATACTGCCATTGTCAGTTATATTACAAAGAAAAGTAAAATAATATATGAATTATTATCAGAACATATAGACTGGTTCGTCAAAATAAACATAAAAATATTAATAAATCCAAAAAAATTGCTAATAAATCCAAAAATATTCTATTCTTTCTTCCTGCTTGTCACATTATAATGAATTTAGTCAATGAGACAGAGCGAAAAATAAACAAAATGTACAAACAGGAGGAATGAAATATGAGAAAGAAAAAAATTATAGCTGTCGTTGCAGCAGCAACACTTGCATTATCAATGGTAGGATGTGGATCAGGCGGATCAGGCGGATCAGGCGGAAGCAGCTCAAGCGGAGTTGCAAATAAGGATAAGCCACTTTGCTGGTTCAACCGTCAGCCATCCAACAGCTCAACAGGAGAACTTGATAAGGAAGCATTAAGCTTCAACAAAGATACTTATTATGTAGGCTTCGATGCTAACCAGGGTGCTGAGCTTCAGGGTCAGATGGTACTTGATTATATCAAAGCAAATGCAGCAACAATCGACCGTAACGGTGATGGTGTTATCGGATACGTTTTAGCAATCGGTGATATCGGACACAATGACTCAATCGCTCGTACTCGTGGTGTTCGTTCAGCACTTGGCACAGGAGTTGATGCAAATGGTGCAGTTGATTCAACACCTGCAGGTACAAACGTAGACGGATCAGCAAAAGTTGTTCAGGATGCAAAGCTTGATGTAGGTGGTAAGACATATACAATCCGTGAGCTTGCTTCACAGGAAATGAAGAACTCAGCAGGTGCTACATGGGATGCAGCAACAGCAGGAAACGCTATTGGAACATGGACAGCTTCATTCGGTGATCAGATTGATGTAGTTGTTTCAAATAACGATGGTATGGGAATGTCAATGTTCAATGCATGGGCAAAGGATAACAAGGTTCCTACATTTGGATACGATGCTAACAGCGATGCAGTAGCAGCTATTGCAGAAGGTTACGGCGGAACAATTTCACAGCATGCAGATGTTCAGGCTTACTTAACACTCAGAGTTCTTCGTAACGCACTTGATGGTGTAGACGTTGATACAGGTATCGGTACAGCAGATGAAGCCGGCAACTGCTTAACAGAAGGTGAAGATTACAGATATAGCGAGGAAGAAAGATCATACTACGCATTAAACGTAGCAGTAACTGCTGAAAACTATCAGGATTTCACAGATTCAACAAAGGTTTATGACAAGGTTTCAAAACAGCTTGATTCAAGCAAGAGCCCAACAAAGAAAGTATGGCTTGATATTTACAACGCTTCAGATAACTTCTTAAGCTCAACATACCAGCCACTTCTTGAGAACTACGATGATCTGCTCAACCTGAAAGTAGATTACATCGGTGGTGATGGTCAGACAGAGTCTAACATTACAAACCGTCTTGGTAACCCGGGCGAATATGACGCATTTGCGATCAACATGGTTAAGACAGATAATGCAGCATCATACACAACACTTCTTAACAAATAAGATAACGGATCGGCAGGCAATAATGATTTAACTCAGAGGGGTGTCAGATACAAGATTTGATACCCTTCTTTTACTAAGAAAGGGAAGTAGAGATATGGCAGAAGATAAGAATAAATACATCTTATCGATTCAGGGCATGAGCAAATCATTCGGTAGAAACAAGGTTCTGGATCACATCAATCTGAATGTGAAACCGGGTTCGATCATGGGTCTTATGGGTGAGAACGGTGCCGGAAAATCGACAATGATGAAATGTCTCTTCGGAACCTATCAGAAGGACGAAGGAACTATAATATTAGATGGTAAAGAAGTAAACTTCTCAGGTCCAAAGGATGCCCTTGAAAACGGAGTTGCAATGGTTCATCAGGAGCTTAACCAGTGTCTTGAAAGAAGCGTTGTGGACAACCTGTTCCTGGGACGTTACCCAAAGAATTCCCTCGGTGTGATCGATGAGGGCAGGATGAAAAAAGAAGCTTCAGATTTGTTCAGAAAGCTCGGTATTACCGTAAATCTGACACAGCCGATGAAGAAAATGTCAGTATCGCAGCGTCAGATGTGTGAGATCGCAAAGGCTATTTCTTACAACTCAAAAGTAATTGTACTTGATGAGCCGACATCTTCACTGACAGCACCTGAGGTTGCAAAGCTGTTCAAGATGATGAGACAGTTAAAAGAACAGGGTATTTCCCTGATATATATATCACATAAAATGGATGAGATCTTCGAGATCTGTGACCAGATATCCGTTCTTCGAGATGGTAGTCTGGTAATGACAAAAGACAGTAAGGATACAAACATGAACGAACTGATCTCCGCAATGGTTGGTCGTTCTCTTGACAATAGATTCCCACCTGTAGACAATGAGCCTGGTGAGACAGTTCTCTCCGTACAGAACCTGTCAACAAAGTATGCACCAAAGCTCCAGAACATTACATTTGATGTTAAGAAAGGTGAGATTTTCGGACTGTATGGTCTGGTAGGTGCAGGTCGTACAGAGCTCCTTGAAACCATATTCGGTATGCGTACAAGAGCAGCAGGAAATGTACTTTATAATGGCAAGATGATGAACTTCTCATCACCAAAGGATGCCATGGATCATGGGTTTGCCCTGATCACAGAGGAAAGAAAAGCAAACGGACTTTTCCTGAAAGCAGATATTACATTTAATACTACAATCGCCAATATGAATCATTATAAAAATGGATTCGCACTTTCCAATGATGATATGGTTCGTGCGACGGCAGAAGAAATTAAAGTCATGCATACAAAATGTATGGGACCAGATGATATGATTTCCAGTTTGTCCGGAGGAAATCAGCAGAAGGCAATATTTGGTAAATGGCTGGAGCGCTCACCAAATATATTTATGATGGACGATCCTACAAGAGGAATTGATGTAGGTGCCAAATACGAAATATATGAATTAATTATCAATATGGCAAAACAGGGAAAAACAATCATTGTTGTATCCTCTGAGATGCCGGAAATCCTTGGAATCACAAACCGGATTGGTGTTATGTCAAATGGACATCTTGCCGGAATTGTTAATACTAAGGAAACAAGTCAGGAAGAGTTATTAAGACTCAGTGCGAAATATTTATAATCAGGAAGGAGCATTGGATATGGCAGACAGTAGTATTATTCTTTCATCCGCTGCAGAGGCAGAGCTTTTGAAGCCGATTGATGAATATGTAGGAAAAATACAGGCACAGATTGATGAACTTCGTAAGGATGGTTCAGATAAGGTGCGCAGCTTAAAAAATCACATTGCAATCGTAAAGGAAAATAAGAATTTAACAAAAGAAGAAAAGAGCAGAATGATTGCAAAGGACAAGGAAGCCTTAGAACAGGCAAAAGCGGTAGAGTCTTCGAATAAAGACAAAGTATCAAAACTTATCGCAGATGCAGAAGGTTATCTTGCAAAACATTATAAAAATGATTACTATCAGAAAGTTGCTGATAGCTGCAAAGCTGAGAAAGAAGCTGAAAATGCAGAATACAAAAAGATATGTGCTTCCATCAAAGCAGAGCATGAGCAGAATATGAGCAGACTCAGCGATGCAGATGAGAAAAAAGACGAGAAGTATGTTTATAAGAATAAATTATTTGATGCCCAGATGGCACATGAGTCCAGACTTCAGGAGATTAAGGACAGAAAGCATGATGCATATGCACATAAGTATCATCTGATTGACTTACTCCGTATGTCAAGATATACATTTGCACAGAAGAGAGCACAGAAATTTGAAAATTACAAATATACCTTTAATACCACACAGTTCCTTTATAAAAATGGATTGTATATTGTCATTATTTTAATCTTCATTGCTTTATGTATTATTACACCGGTTGTAAAGAATACACAGTTGCTGACAACGACAAACATCTTAAATATTCTGCAGCAGGCTTCACCAAGAATGTTCTTGGCATTAGGTGTTGCAGGACTGATTCTTTTAACAGGTACTGACCTTTCTGTTGGACGTATGGTTGGTATGGGTATGGTAACAGCAACCATCATCATGCATAACGGAATTAATACAGGTGGTGTATTTGGCCATATCTTTGACTTTACCGGTATCCCGGTTGCTGCAAGAGCAATTCTTGCATTGGCAGTCTGTATTGTACTTACAACAGCATTTTCTATGCTGGCAGGCTTCTTTATGGCGAAGTTCAAGATGCATCCGTTTATTTCAACCATGGCAAACATGCTGATTATTTTCGGACTTGTAACATATGCAACAAAAGGTGTTTCCTTCGGAGCTATTGATTCTGCAATCCCGGCTATGTTTATTCCGCAGATTGGAAAATTCCCGACAATTATCCTCTGGGCTGTTGTTGCAATTATCGTAGTATGGTTCATCTGGAATAAAACAACATTTGGTAAGAATCTGTATGCGGTTGGTGGAAATCCTGAAGCAGCAGCAGTTTCCGGTATATCAGTATTTAAAGTAACATTAGGAGCATTTATTCTGGCAGGTATCCTGTATGGATTTGGTTCCTGGCTGGAATGTAACAGAATGGTTGGTTCCGGTAGTGCAGCATATGGACAAGGATGGGATATGGATGCTATTGCAGCCTGCGTAGTTGGTGGTGTATCCTTTACCGGTGGTATTGGTAAGATTTCCGGAGTTGTAACTGGTGTACTTATCTTTACATCCCTTACATATTCCCTTACTATTCTGGGTATTGATACAAATCTTCAGTTTATTTTCGAAGGAATCATCATTTTGGCAGCAGTAACACTTGACTGTCTGAAATATGTACAGAAAAAATAAGTAATTCGTAATCAGAATCATTCATATATAATCACCATAGGCCGCCCGCTCATCGCCAGAGATGAATGGACGGCCTAAACAATATCAGGTATTCAGAAAAAGACATTTGTCTGATATAATAAGAACAGGAGAAGAAAGAGCTGAAAGAGGAACGTCATATGGAAAAGTATAAAGTGATTTTAGTTGATGATGAAATAGAAGCAATCCAGGCAATGGAACATAAGATGGACTGGGATGGACTGGGCTTTGAGGTGTCAGGCAGTGCAACCAATGGAGTGAAAGCCCTGGAACTGGTAGAAAATATACAGCCGGATGTTGTGATAACCGATATAAAAATGCCTTATATGAATGGCCTGGAACTGGCACAGAAGTTAAATAATGATTATCCCAATATACATATTATTATTTTTACAGGATTTGATGAATTTGAATATGCCAAAGAGGCAGTACATCTGGAAATTGAAGAATATATGTTAAAGCCGGTAAATGCAGTTGAATTATCTGACTGCATGGAAAGACTGAAAGAGACTTTAAACAGGGAAAGAGAAGAAAAATTAAATGTTAAAAAACTGCAAAATTATTTCCAGGATGCACTTCCGGTGCTAAGGACGAATTTTTTTGTTTCGTTAATTGAAGGCAGGGTAAATGAGACAGAATATGAGAAATTTTTATCTGCTTATCAGATTCCACTGGAGGGACCCTATTATTGCAGCGTGGTATTTCATACTTCAGAGCACCATGTGCCGGAAGGAATGAATCCATTGTTGTTATCCATGTCTGTCGAGCATGAAATAAAGGAAAGGATTGCATCAGAACTCAACTGTCAGGAATTTATGTATCTTGGGAATACAGTTTTGATAGTATCGCTTGATTCAGAAGATAAGGCAACAGAACTGACAGATTTTTGCGATAGATTCTGCAGATGGGCGAACCGTGTGATTGGTGCAGTTGTAACGGCCGGTGTTGGAAGATATTGCGATAGTCTTTTGAATATCAGTAATTCTTATGAAGGTGCAAGAAAAGCAGTATCCTACCGGGTTCTTTATGGAACTGCAAGGGCTATAAATATTGCGGAAGTAGTTCCACGGGAGCAGACGGTAGCCGTACAGTCAGAAGATACGAAAATGCATGAGTTGTTTAAAACGATTTATCTTGGAAATGTAAAAGACATTGAGTCAGCAGTAGAGAGGGAAGTGGAAAAACTTCATAAAAGTGCTGCTACAGTAAATCAGTATCATTTATCAGTTATGGAGATGGTAGGTGCTTTTTACCGGTTCTGCGCCAATAATTTTATGGACTTTAATGATTTCTTTGAAGAAAAAGAAAATCTCTATGAAAAGGTGCCGGAACTGGATAAAGCAACTCTGATGAAGTGGATGAAAAAAGCAGCAGTGGCAATTAGTGAAAAGTTGAAAAGTGCAAGAAATAATACTTCAAGGCGGCTGATTACAGATGCAAAGAATGTTGTGGCAGAGCGTTATATGGAACCTGATTTTTCCCTGGATACGGTATGCTCAGTGCTTGGTGTATCCAATTCGTATTTTTCAACGATATTTAAAAAAGAAACCGGGAAATCCTTTATTACATATCTGACGGATTACCGGATGGATGTCGCAGTCAGGCTTATTGTAGAAACCAATGATAAAAGTTATGAAATTGGAGAAAAAGTAGGGTATCTGGACGCAAATTACTTCAGTTATGTGTTTAAAAAGAAATTTGGAGTATCTCCGTCAAAATACAGAAAATCACCAGAATAGGAATGTGGAGAGGTATGAATCAGAAAAAAAACAGAAAGAAAAAGCACGAAAAAAGGAATATAATTCAAAATATGATGCAGAATATTTCAGCCTGGATGGATATACAGTCACTGCTTATGACAGTTCTTTCTGCCATGACCATTGTTACAACAATAGTTATGGGATTACTGATTTATAGCCGTTTTAAAATGTCAGTAAAAGAAACCGCAATTTCCAATGCAGAAAGCCGGATAGAGAGTACAGTGGATCAGGTAAATAATGAATTGCGGAATATGAGACAGATTTGTAATGCTGTTAATTATAATATCGTACAGGAATATGATATTTCTGACCAGGAATTCAGCAGGCAGTTCAGTCTGTTGTATGAAGTAAATAATGATAAGCTGCAGAGTATGGCCCTTTATGACAGTGATGGGAAAATTATTGCAGCAGAACCAGTGGCTACCAGAGAAAAGAATCAGAAAGTAACAGAGCAGGACTGGTATAAAAGCGCTATAGATGAGATAGAAAATATACATATATCAACACCCCATATACAGGATTTGTTTGAGAATGAGACATATCAATATAACTGGGTGGTGTCTTTAAGCAGTCTTGTGGATATGAATCATGGTGACACTCCGGACAGTGGAGTATTGCTGGTTGATATGAAGTATTCCATGATAGAAGAGGTTTTAGATAACCTGAATGAAGCAGCGGGAGAGACGTATTATTATTTATGTACAGATGATGGGGAAATTCTTTATCACCCAAGAAAAGCAGAAATAGACAGGGGATTTTTTACAGAAGATAGCAGTACGGCTGCCGGTTATGCAGATGGTACATATGAGATTTCTGTGAATGGGGTAAAAAGTAATATAGTTGTGAACAGTCTATCTTATACCGGATGGAAACTGGTAGGAGTTGTACCGGAGGGGGTACAGACGGCAAGCATTAATAAGTTCCGGTATTATATAATTGCCACGGCAATTATTCTTCTGATGATGCTTTTTGTTGTGAATAAAATTATGGCAAGAAAGATTTCGAAACCGATTTTGAAATTGGATGAATCCGTAAAGTCTTATGAAACAGGAGAAAAGACTGAAATATATATAGGGGGAGCTTCAGAGATAAGGCATCTGGCATATTCTGTCCAAAATTCATATAAGCAGATAGAACAATTGATGGAAGAAATTATCCGGCAGCAGAATAAGCGGAGAAAAAGTGAAATGGATGCACTGCAAAGCCAGATTAATCCACATTTTCTTTATAATACACTGGAATCCATCACCTGGATGGTAGAGGCAAATAAGAATGAAGAAGCTGTTTTTATGATTTCGGAACTGGCAAAACTGCTTCGCATCAGTCTTTCAAAAGGAAAAACAGTGATAAGGATTTCGGAAGAATTACAACATAGCAAAAGTTATATGAACATACAGCAGATTCGTTATAAAGACCGGTTTCAAGTGGAATTTCTGATTGATAAAAACGTAGAGGAATGCTGTACTGTAAAACTGGTAGTACAGCCATTGCTTGAAAATGCGATTTATTATGGAGTAGGAAATATGGATGAAGATGAGGGCGGCAAAATTATTGTACGCGGTGAGCAGAAAGGGAATGATATTTTCCTGTCGGTAGAGGACAATGGAATGGGCATGAGCCAGGAAGTGGTTGATAATCTTCTGACAAATAGTGAAAAAGTTCCGAAGCATGGTTCGGGAGTTGGGCTTATCAATGTGCATACCAGGATACAACTGATGTTTGGCAAAGAATATGGATTAAAAATTTACAGTGAGCCGGATGAAGGAACAAAGGCTGTAATACATATTCCGGCAATTCCTTATTCAGAGGAAAAACGTGGAGAACTTGAAAATCAGAACAGAAAAAGAGAGAGGGTAGAAGATGAAAAAAAATAAGCTTACCTTTATTCTCACAGAACTGATGCTTATTGTACTGGCTGCATTTTTTATAATCAGGATTTTTTCAGATAATGAGTCGATGAAAAGAGTTGCGGTTATTGTGGAAGATTCCGGAGATAAGAGATGGGATGCATTGCTGAATGGGTTAAAACAGTCTGCGGAAAATAATAATCTGCATCTAATCATTTGTAATACAGATTTAATTGAAAGCATGGAGGATGAAGAAGAACTGATTAATGAACAACTGCAGAATAATGTAGATGCATTTGTAATCTGTCCGGCTCCGGGAAAAGAAACAAAGACTATGCTAAACCGGCTGCAGGGGGAGAGACCGTTTATACTGATTAATGAGGATACCTACGCAGAAGAGCCATCTGGTTATGCAACGGTAAAGCCGGATAATTATAAGATTGGTCAGATGCTTGCGGAGCGGTTAATACAGGATGATGAAGAACAACTGGAGAATAAAAAAATCGGTGTCATTCTTGGAAAGGCAGAGACAGAGGAAAATGTGAACAGAATTGCAGGGTTAAAAGATGGACTGGAGGGAAGTGGTTGTGAAATTTCCTGGGAGTACAATTATGCCAGGGGAAACCAGAACACCAGTGAGATTATTGCATCTAAGAAACAGGTGGATTATCTGGTAATTCTGGACAATTGGGCATTAGAAGAAGTGGGGGAGGCTGCAGAAGAAAATAAGTATCACGGTGCAAAGATTTATGGAGTTGGAAGCAGTGAAAAAGCAATTGTGTTATTAGATAATCAGAATATAGAATGTCTTGTCGTACCGGATGATTATGAGACGGGGTATAAGAGTATGAATGAGATTGCAAAAAAGCTAAGGCATTCCTTTTACAAAATGAACAGTTGTAAAACAGAAGTCAGAATAATCAATAAAGAAGATTTGTATTCAAAAGATCTGGAAAGGTTTTTATATTCATATGAGTAGAACAAGAAGAAGGACAATGGCGGTTACGGTAACACTGATAATACTGATACTGGTGCTGCCCGGATGCAATCAGAAGACAAAGCGGATAGAAAATACACTGAGGGTGAGTGTAGTTACCTATACGCATGATGACCCGTTTATCAACGCCACGGTGGATGAACTGAAGGAAGAGTTAAAGAAGCGGGAAACAGAAGAACGGAAGATTATAACATCTGTCAGAAGTGCAGATAATGATCAGAAAGCCCAGAATGAAATTGTCGAAGAAATGATAGATGCCGGGTGTGATGTTTTATGTGTAAATCTGGTTGACCGAACGGATCCGACAACCGTTATCAGACTGGCAAGACAGAATGATATCCCTGTCATTTTCTTTAACAGAGAACCGGTTCCGGAGGATTTGTCGCAGTGGAATCAACTATACTATGTAGGATGTGAGGCAAAACAGTCCGGCGAGATGCAGGGAGAAATTGCAGCAGATTACATAAAGAATCATCCGGAGGTTGACAGGAATCAGGATGGGAGAATTCAGTATATTTTACTGGAGGGAGAGGCTGGACATCAGGATGCCATCAGCCGTACAGACAGTTCGGTAAAGACACTGATAGAACAGGGAATCAATCTGGAAAAACTGAGCTACCTGTTTGCAGACTGGAACAGGGGACAGGCGGAAAATAGAATGAATCAGATTATCAGTCAGTATGGGACCGAAGTGGAGATGGTTATTTCCAACAATGATGAAATGGCATTAGGGGCAATTGAAGCTTATAAAGATGCCGGTTATAACCGGCAGGAGTGGCCGATTATATTTGGTATTGACGGATTGGAAGATGCATTAGAGGCAATACAGAATGGAACCATGCAGGGAACCGTATATAATGACAAGGAAGACCAGGCTGGAGAAATGGCAAGGCTTGCAGTGGGCATTTATGATGGAAAGAATCAGGAAGTACAAAGCCTGCAGGAAGAAAAATACTATGTATCCCAGTATCGTAAAGTTGACATCAGTAATGTTGAAGATTTTATAAAATAGTGACGAAGGGGAAATATTATGCAGGAAGATTCAAAGTGGCTGAATGATTTTTATCAGGAAGTTAATGCTGGAAAAAGAATGGAACTATGGCAGAAGCACGGGTGTACGGAACAAGCAGAAGGAGATACTTTCCGGGAGCAGCTTTTATATGCTCGATATGGAAAGAAGAAAAAGAAAGAGGATACCTTTATTGGTTATCTGATGCAGATGAAATATCTTTCGGAAAGTACCGGAGTAGATTTTTCGGGACAGCGGAAGAAACAGGCAGTTGAAATCATAAATGGGTTATATCTTCTGGATGCAGAGAACCGAAGCCGGGTGGAACAGGAGATACTTCAGGCAGAATTAAAGAATACGTTTCTTACATTTATGGATGTGAGTAAAAAGGGAAGAGGTTTCACCTCTTTAGTATTTGGAATGGGACAGCTGTCAGAGGAAGGAATTGCTAAAAAAATAGCAGAGCAGATAAGTGCAATTGCATTTACAATGCCACATAAATTTCATATGGACAGGGAATTTGCAGTTTTGCAGAAAGCTGCGTTGGAAGCATTCCGGCAGCAATACCCTGAGCGGGAGCATTTTCTGATGAAATAGCTGCAGATTTTTGCCAGACAATAGAGATGAGGACTATTTTTTACTCGAAAATTGTCGAAAATTGTGGAAAATCGTAAGAATAAAACACATTAAAAATATGAAAATTTGACAATTTTATTGAGAAATAATATTATTAATGAATAGACAGATATGGGATATTATTTGTTGAAATTGAAAAAAGGTAGCGTATGGGTATAAGTAAAGGGTGGTGCTTGAAATGAGTCTGGTTTTTACCAATGACAACTGTATTGGGTGTAACAAATGTATTCGCGTGTGTCCTTGTCCGGGGGCATGTGTGGCAGTGACAGAAGAGGATGGAACAGAGCGGATTCAGGTGGATCCGGCAAAGTGTATTGGTTGTGGCGCATGTATGGATGCCTGCAAGCATGGTGCAAGAGAGTTTGAAGATGATACGGAGCAATTCTTTGCAGACCTTGCAAAAGGTGAGAAAATATCCATACTATTAGCTCCGGCGTTCAAGGCAAACTATCCTGAAGATTATGAGAGGGTATTGGGAGGATTAAAGAATCTTGGAGTGAACCGTATAATCAGTGTATCTTTCGGCGCAGACATTACAACCTGGGGATATCTTAATTATGTAAAGAAATACAACTTTACCGGTGGAATTTCCCAGCCATGTCCGGCAATTGTGGGATATATTGAACACTACTTACCGGAGCTTCTTCCAAAGTTATTCCCGGTACACAGTCCGATGATGTGCAGCGCAATTTATGCAAAACAGGAGATGGGAATTACGGATAAACTGGCATTTATCAGTCCGTGTGTTGCAAAATGGTCAGAGATTCATGACCCGGATACAGAAGGCTATGTATCGTATAATGTGACATTTGATCATTTGATGAAATATGTAAGAGAACATAATATATCAGGTGCATTTGCCAGTGATGAAATTGAATATGGACTTGGTTCCATCTATCCGATGCCGGGTGGCTTAAAGGAAAATGTATACTGGTTCTTAGGGGACGATGTATATATACGTCAGATAGAAGGAGAAAAGCACACATATCGTTATTTAGAGGAGCATAAGGAAGAAATTGCAAAGGGTATGAATAAAGAATTATTCATTGACGCATTAAACTGTGGAATGGGTTGTATTTACGGAACCGGTGTTGAAGAGAAAATTGCAGGAACAGATAAAGCTTTATATAATATCCATCAGATACAGGAGAACTGTAAGAAGAATACGAAGAACAGTGCATGGTCAAGGAAACTGACTCCGGCACAGCGGCTTGCAAAATTAAATAAGCAGTTCTCAAAATTAAAACTGGAGAATTATCTTAGAAAATATACAGACTGCTCCGAAGAGTGTAATTATAAACTTCCGTCTACAGAGGAACTGAATCAGATTTATGATGAGATGGGCAAGAAGACTAAGGAAGCAAGATGCATTGACTGTGAATGCTGTGGCTATGAAAGCTGTGAAAAGATGGCATTGGCTATTTATAATGGCTTCAATAAGAAGGAAAATTGTATTCATTTTGTAAAGGATACCGTAGAGGAAGAGAAGAAGAGAGCATTAGAACTTGCTGATGAAATCAAGGCAGAAAAAGATGCAGTGGAGAAACAGCAGGAGAATATTAAAACAACGGTGGAGACAGTCAATGACTTGTTTGTATCACTCTATGATTCTGTGGATGATATGGTGAATGGAAACGAAAGTAATGCGACGGAATGCAGTGCAGTATCAGAGGAAATTGGTAATGTGTCTGAATTCTGTGAGAAGCTGACTGGCAGAATGCAGGAGATTGATATGCTGTTGGAATCTATGGCAGAGAATAATCAGGAAGTAGTCTCCATTGCTGCACAGACTAACCTTCTGGCATTGAATGCCAATATCGAAGCAGCCCGTGCAGGAGAGGCGGGAAGAGGTTTTGCAGTAGTTGCAGATGAGATAAATAAACTGGCCATGAATTCCAAGGATACGGCATCCCGGAGTACAGAGAGCCAGGCAAAGGTAAAAGAATCCATTGTGGAGATTATCAAAGATGCAGATGAGCTGGCAAATGTTGTAAATGATACCGGTAACCGGATTCAGAATCTTGCCGCAGCAACGGAGGAGATTGCAGCATCGTCCAATGTGATTTTAAGTGCCGCAAATAGTGTAAAGAGCACACTGGAACAATTATAAAAATGGTTTACAGAATCGCAGATGAGAAATCATCCGGTTGCATTCTAACCTCACTGACTCAGGTAGTTACCGCACTGATTGGTGGAGTGTATGCATTTATTATTGCGGCAGCATTAAGAAAGACTTCATTAGGCAAGCAGGATTAGTAGAATACGAACAGAATAAAAATAAAAATGGAATCCCCCGGAGCAGGCGGTTAATAATAACCCAAATCTGTTTCGGGGGATTTTTGGTTATGCGATAATTGGAAAAACTTGCAAAGCGTGTTTCTCGTAGTTGCCGGGTACCCGTAAAAAGCTGCCGGCAGCTATTGGTGCGGGTTTTGTAGATTGAAATTCTGCCCCAAAAAGCCGGGTGAGATAAATTTCTCATATTTTGAAACGGATGTAGACTGCACAGAATCTATCGTTTTCCTTATAGTGTTTTTATAATACGAAGAAAGGAAGGATAGATTTATGAAAATGAAACGTGCTTTAAAATGTATTGGTGCAGTGGCACTGGCAGCATCCCTGATGATGGTTCCGTCCATGATTCCGGTGCAGGCATCAAATGGACCATGCATGGAAGGAGAGTTTGCATTTGCCAATATTCAATTGAATGATACGGTTGTATTTTCCACCAATGAGAAAAATACAGTGGACGGAGCGTCTTATGACCAGGCAAGCAATACGCTGACCTTAACCAATTATGACCATCCGGATGTTGCACTTTATACCAACATGATGGGAGACGATTTTAAATTGAATCTGGTAGGCAGTAATAAGCTGCAGAATCTTGGAATCTGGCATGGCGGCTGGGGCGGCTCCCTGACAATCTGCGGTTCCGGAAGCCTTACTGTCAATGAAAACAGAAAGAATCCGGATGGTATTGAATTATTTGCAGAAGGCGGCAAGTCGCTGCTGACGGTTTCCGGGGACAGTACAGTAACGGTATATCGTGGAACTGACGGATGTCCGTTTGGTTCATCCTGGAATTATACGTCATCACCGATTGTGGCAAAGGGACAGGTTAATGACATGAAGATTCAGGCAGAGCATCCTTTTGAAATGATTCAGGTATATGGTGGTTATTTTGGAACTGATATCAGTCCGGTCCAGAGTGATGTGTATACAAAAACCGGAGAAGAAGGCCGGTTTGTTATAACAGAAGTAACCGATATGTCCGGAAATAAGACCTACCGGATTGAAAAATTGCAGGAATGCACTACGCTGGGTGCAGAGGTAGCAATAACTGTAGAAGATAAGCTTACGGATATTTCGGCATATACAGCAAATGGAGAGATAGCAGCTTATTATTCCACTACGATGGCAAGTGGAGGAAGTGATGCCTGTCTGGTAAAGAAACAGGATACGGGAGACACCTTTATTTATAGAGGAACCTATTATGAGGCTGGTAATTCTTACCGGATTCTTTGTCCGATTCTTATGAGTTATACGGATTATAATACACAGGAAACCAGATATCTTATGGACGCAGCACATCCGGTTATGAAAGAGCTTGTAGAAAACATGGCGCTTGCGGAAGATACCTTACCGGCTGGTTATGAATTTGAAGGAAAAGAAGTAGAGAATGTTTACAATGTATATTCCGGGGCGGATGTGATTTCCTTTACACCGAAGCAGGTTGTAGTGAATGGCGTAGTGGATGTAACAGATGGAGATACCGCTATTTCCGACAATGGATTCCGGCAGATATTGGCAGAGAATCAGACAAAGGACATTGTTATCAAATCCAATGATGAGCTTTCCTTTACCTTTGGAAAAGGAACCATGTCAGCCGTTGATAATGTTTCCAGCTATGATTTTGGAGTAAAGATTGTAAAAGATTACAGTGAGCTGGGCACACTTCCAAGTGCAGTAAATAAGAATATTTTTATTGAACAGATTAAGTATAATTATTCCGGTCAGCTTCCGGCAGAAGCACAGATTCGTATTTTTGTGGGAACCCGGTATGCCGGAAAGACATTATATTACAGCCGGTTATTTGACAATGGAACGATTTTAAATATTGATGCGGGAGTAGTAGATTCAGAAGGATATCTGACCGTAAAACAGAATCATTGCTCTACTTATCTTATTACCACAGAAAAGCTGGCAGATACGGCTGCCACAGGAAATGGTGGTACAACATCCGGAAATGGCGGTACAACTTCCGAAAGTGACAGTACAGCTTCCGGTGGTGCGGCTGGAACAGCAGCAAATGCATCAACAACAGCAAATAGCCAGCCAACCGTAAAGACATCCGGTAAACCAAAGACAGGTGATAATTCTGCAATTGCAGTTTGTATGACATTGATTGCAGCAGGTTGTGGAGGAATGTTTGTTTTCAGAAGAAAGAAAGCAACTGAAAATGAATAATCAGAAATAAAAAAGAATAATCAGAATGGAATAAACAGAACAGAATAATTAGAACAACCAGAACAGAAAGGACAGGCACGGATAAAGAGCCTGTCCTTTCTGCTGCCAAAAGAATTGTACAATCATCTTATTTGCCGTATAATAAAAAATAATATAGTAGAAAGAAGCGATAATATGCGCATACAACTTGCAGCTACCATTCGTAAATATGATAAGAAAAATTTTTCAAAGGATATTCTGGCCGGTATTATTATTATGGCAGTTTCCATTCCGATAGCTATGGGCTATGCACAGATTGCAGGACTTCCGGCAGTCTATGGTCTGTATGGTTCCATTTTCCCAATTCTGATATTTGCACTGTGTTCGACTTCACCACAGTTTATTTTTGGCGTAGATGCGGCACCGGCAGCCTTAATCGGTTCGGCACTGGTGGGACTTGGTATTGAGAGTGGAAGCAGTGAAGCAATTGCAGCAGTGCCGGTACTTACTTTCTTTGTGGCAGTCTGGTTATTGGCGTTTTATTTTATGAAAGCAGGAAAACTGGTGAACTATATTTCGGCACCGGTTATGGGTGGATTTATTACCGGAATCTGCACCACGATTATTCTGATGCAGGTACCAAAGTTAATGGGCGGTACCGCCGGCGTTGGAGAACTCATTGAGCTGGTGGAGCATATCGGGCAGACGAAGGTGAATCTGCCATCACTGATTTTAGGCGGCATTTCCCTTCTGATACTTCTTGTATCAAAGAAAGTAATGCCGAAATTTCCAATGGCAGTGCTTTTAATGGCAGCAGGAGCAGCAATGACAAAATTTTTTCCGGTGAGGGAATGGGGAATCCAGACGCTGTCTGCAGTAGAACCGGGACTTCCACAGTTTGTGATTCCGGATATCCGCATGCTTCCGATGAAAGAGGTAGTAACTATCAGCCTTTCGGTGGCAGTGGTCATTATGGCAGAAACGCTTCTGGCAGAAAATAATTTCGCACAGAAGAATGGATATCGAATGAATGATAATCAGGAAATTTTTGCATTCTCCATGGGAAATTTCCTGGCAGCATTTACAGGCTGCTGTCCTATTAATGGCTCTGTTTCAAGAACTGCAATGGGAGAACAGTATCAGAGTAAGACACAGCTGACCGGAATCATAGCCGGTTTATCCATGCTGGTATTGCTGCTTTGCGGAACCGGATTTATCGGCTATCTTCCGATTCCGATGCTGACGGCAATTGTAATTTCTGCATTACTTGGGGCAACGGAATTTGAGCTTGCTGCAAGATTGTTGAAGGTCAGCCGTACAGAATTCTTCATTTTCTTAGGAGCATTCTTTGGCGTGCTGATGCTTGGAACCATCAATGGCGTTTTGATTGGCATTATACTTTCCTTTACTGAGATGATTATCCGTACTGCCAAGCCATCAAGATGTTTTCTTGGAATCCAGCCGGGACATCGCCATTTCCGGGATTTAAAAGAAAGTCATCAGATACATGCGATAGAAGGCGTTCTGATATACCGGTTCAGTAGTAATCTCTTTTTTGCTAATGTGCAGATGTTAAAGCGGGACATTGAAGACAATATAAAAGAGGATACGAAGGCAGTCATTTTAGATGCCAGTGCTATCGGCTCCATGGATATTACAGCGGCGGATCAGTTGGAAATGCTGTATCAGGGTCTTAAGAAACGTGGTATCTGTTTTTATATTACAGAACATATTGCAGATTTGAATGAACAGATGCGAAAGCTTGGTCTGGGACACATCATAGAAGAGGGCAGCGCAAGAAGAACAATACATATTGCTTTAAAGGATATGGGTTATGAACGTCCTTATCCGCTGGAGGGCGGTGTAGACAATAAACAGCGCAGTGCCTCAAGAAAGAGGGCGGATAACCGGGTGCAGGAATTTGTCTGGGCATTTGGTTCGGAAACTGAAGATGCTATAGAGCGGCAGATTGTGGCACAGATAGAACAGCTGAAAAAGACAGGAGATGTGGAAAAGCTGTTACATGGAAGCTGGTCCCATATGGAAGAACTGGACGAAGATGAGTGGCTGGAGCATTTAGAGGAGCATTTGAAAGAGATTGTTAATATTTCCGGTAAAGATGAAAGAACGCTGGCTATGCGGTTAGAGGAACATCGACGGGAAGTACATGAGCGTATTGCAAAGGAACATCCGGAACTGGCAGAGCGCTTTAAAGAACGCCGGCATGCGTTAGACGAACATCTGAAGGAACGGAGACCGGAGGTTTATGCACTGGTAGAGGACTTAAGGGAAAAACGGACTTCAGGAAAGATTTAATTAGGCAGAGACATCTTGCTTTTTCGACAAAATTTGCAGGAACCAGTCTGATAATCTGAAACAGATTGGAAGGTATTATGCGGGATGAAAAAGGAAAAGCAGGAAAAAAGGTTTTTTACGGTATTGATTGTATGTATTGTGGTTATGGCTTTGATATTTGGCTGGATGTCAAAAGACCTTGGGGGTTCAAACCAATACATTGATAAGAACAGCAAACAGAGTTTATCTGAACTGATGGAACAGATGGAGCGTGCTTACCGGAACCGTCTGGAGATTACTTATGAACAGATAGATTCTATTGAAAAATATATGTTCGGGGATGGGGAAAGGGAAGCAGAACTGAAAGATTACCAGAACTATTTTGACTCTATGGAAAGTAATATGGTGCGGGATATTGTCTTTGTCAATGATGAAGGTGAATATCTGTGCATGCGTGGACTGAATGGCAGAATACAGATGCAGGATGGATTGTCAGAATTATTTGGTGAGAATAAAGGAATTGCCCAGTACTGTACCTGGAAGGATGGAGAGGAAATCTTTATAATTGCAAAATCAGTAGATTCTTTTTTGGTCAATGGGGAAGAATATGAAGCAATTGCATTTCTATTCCGGCCACAGATTATTAACGATCTTTTTGTAACGTCTGCTTATAACGGACAGGCTAATATCTATGTCATGGATGAAAACGGAGAAGTGGCATATGCAAGCATTAATAATGAGCCGGGTGAAGTAACCATAAATTATAATCTGTTTGATAGTTACCATGAACAAAAGATTATGAATAAGAAAGATTATGAAAAAGTGAAGTCGGACTATGCAGAACGCAGCTCCGGGTGTATAACCCTGGAACGTGAAAATGAGTCCGACTATTTTTCGTATCGTGCATTAAAAGGAACACAGTATATGATAGCCTGTGAAGTGGACATTACGATTGTGCAGAATGTACTGGCAGATTATCAGATTATGATGCTGCATATCTGGCTGACAGTGACCTGCATTATCATTGCAATGTTAGCAGCACTGGGTATTAGTATTCTATGGATTTATAATGAAAAGAATAAGGTAGCTTACGCGAGACGAAATGCAATGCAGCAGGCAGAAGCAGCAGAGAAGCTGGAAGAAGTCAATACTGCATTGGAAGAGACGGTGCTGTTTGCAAATACGGCAAAAGCAGAGGCAGAGCGTGCCAATGAAGCGAAAAGTGTATTTTTATCCAATATGAGCCATGATATGCGGACTCCTTTAAATGCGGTTATGGGACTGGCTACACTGATTTCAAGAGATGCTGAAAATTCGGATTGTGTTCGGGAATATGCAAGAAAACTGACTTATTCAGGGGAACATCTGCTTGGACTCATTAATGATGTCCTTGATATGTCGAAGATTGAGGCCGGTAAAACGGTCCTTAATATTATGAACACGAATATTGCTGAACTGGTGGAAGAACTGGATATGATTATCCGTTCACAGACCAGAGAGAAGGGGCAGGAATTCATGATTCATGTACATCGGATAGAAACAGAAGAAGTGGAAGCAGATAAATTACGTCTGAAGCAGATACTGCTGAACATTTTATCCAATGCAGTAAAATATACCCCAAAGGGCGGTAAGATAGTATTTGATATTACAGAAGTACCAAAGAAAAAGGGAAACTTTGCACAGTATCAGTTCCGGATCAGTGATAATGGACAGGGGATGGGTGAAGAGTATCTTAAGAATCTTTTTGACCCATTCAGCCGGGAAGTGCAAAGTACTGTTAATCCGGTTTCCGGAACGGGTCTTGGAATGCCAATTGCCAAGAGCCTGGTGGAGTTAATGGGTGGAAGCATTCATGTGAAGAGTAAGCTTGGAAAAGGAACTACTTTTGAGGTGATTTTGAATTTCCGGAAAATAAAGTACCAGGAGAAGGTTAACTGGTGGAAACTGCAGAAGATAAGCCAGGTACTGGTGGTTGATGATGAGAGTGAATCAAGAAGATATATTATGGATACGCTGCATCCGTTTGGGATTGATGTGCAGACAGCAGATTCCGGAAAAATGGCGGTTCATATGGCAGAACAGGCTGTGGAAGCCGGAAAAACAAAGACCTGGGATGTTGTAATTATAGACTGGAAGATGCCGGGAATGGATGGCGTTGCAACGGCAGAAAAATTGCATCAGATTCTGGGAGAGAAAACAGTATTACTGCTTTTTGCCTATGATTGTAAGGAGATAGAAGAAGCAGCGGGTTATGCTGGAATTCAAAGTATTTTAAGCAAGCCGTTTTTTGTGACAAATTTTAAACGGTGCATCGAACAGGCAAGAAAAGAGCGGCAATTGCAGGGAAAAGGACAAGCAACAGAAAAAGAGAAAATGACATTAAAAGGAATGCGTTTTCTGATAGCAGATGATAATGATTTAAATGCAGAAATATTGGAAGAACTGTTAAAAATGGAAGGTGCAGACTGTGACCGGGCAGTAAATGGCAAGGAAGCAGTAGAAATGTTTGCAAGAGCGGAGGAAGGACGATATAATATTATTTTAATGGACATTAAGATGCCTGTTATGAACGGCTATGATGCAACGAAAGAAATCCGGAGACTTAAGAAGAAGGAAGCAGCGAAAATACCGATTTTTGCCATGACTGCCAATGCCTTTGCGGAAGATATCCGGACCTGTATGGAAGCAGGGATGGATGCACACATTGCCAAACCGGTGGATCTGGATTTATTGGAAGAAAACATCCGGATTTATATGCAGGCAAAAGCATAACAAAAGAAGAAGGGAACAGAAGAATGGGTATTTTTAAGAAACGTCTGACTGTAAATGAAGCAATCAATGCAGCGCATACTTCGGAAAATGCAATTATAATTGACTGCCGGGCAAAGGAAGATTACCAGAAAGGACATGTGGCAGGAACAAAGAATATTCCGCTGGACAAGATAACGGAAGACCGTATTTTGCGGAGATTCCCGGATAAGGAAAAATCTTTTTATATTATAGGAAGTTACAGCTACCGGTCCGAAAAGGCGGTAAAAGCATTTAAGAAATTAGGCTATAAGAATGCCATTTTCGGCGGTTATATGGAGGAACACCACGGAATTCTGGTGAAGTAAGCTTAATGATTAAAATTGTATAAAGTCTATAAAGAATAAGAAAAATGCAGAAAATGTTTGTGAAAAAACAGGAAATTTCTGCATTTTTTTAATACCAAAATATACAAATTGACGCAAGTGTACAAATTGCATAAAAAAACAACCAAAAAACTGGCAAAAATTGCAGAAGAATATGGAATATTTACACGAAAAAACGGCAAATGGTCAGACCTATTTTCACGGGAAGAAAACGGTTGCGTTTGCATTTTTTTCTTGTTAGAATTTTAACGATTTAAAAATGCCTTAGAGCAGCAGAAGGAAGTGAGACAGATGGATGCTCTGGTAAATAGCCTGATGGAAGAATTGAACTGTGAAACGGTATTTACAATTCCGATTTTCGGAGGCATTCCCATTTATGAATCCGTAGTAGTAACCTGGATTATCATGGCAGTAGTTATTGTGCTGTGCATACTCTTGACCAGGAACTTAAGTGTGGAACATCCGGGACGCAGACAGATTATTCTGGAAACGGCTGTAAACGGGTTGAATAACTTCTTCCGGGATACCATAGGCGAGAATGGAAAGCAGTATATTCCTTATCTTATGACGGTGGCAATCTATATTGGAATTGCCAACTTAATCGGTCTGCTGGGATTTAAACCACCGACCAAGGATATGAATGTTACTGCAGCATTGTCCCTGATGAGTATCATATTGATTGAGATGGCGGGTATCCGCAGGAAAGGAACGAAGGGCTGGCTTAAGAGTTTTGCAGAGCCGATGCCGGTAGTACTTCCAATCAATATTCTGGAGGTCTTTATCAAACCATTGTCGCTGTGTATGCGACTTTTTGGAAATGTATTAGGTTCATTTGTCATTATGGAATTGCTGAAAATGGTAGTACCGGCAATTCTGCCAGCAGTATTTAGCTGTTATTTTGACATTTTTGACGGATTGATTCAGGCATATGTATTCGTATTTCTGACCGCATTGTTCGTCAAAGAAGCAACCGAATAGGGAAGAAAAAACAAAAAGAGAAACAAAAAAGTAGAAAAGAAAAGGAGTGCATATTATGTCATCAACATTATTAGTAGCAATCGGAGCAGGTATCGCAGTATTAACAGGTATTGGAGCAGGACTTGGAATTGGAAAAGCAACATCATCCGCAGTAGATGCAATTGCAAGACAGCCAGAAGCAGAGAGCAAAATCAGCAAATCACTTCTTCTTGGATGTGCATTGGCAGAGGCAACTGCTATTTACGGATTCGTTATCGCATTGTTAATCATCCTCTTCTTAAAATAATAAAGAAAGATTATAGAAAGGCAGGTACGGGAAATGCTTAGCATTAATTTTTGGAATATCTTATGGACCGTTGTAAATCTGCTGGTATTATATGTAGTCTTTCGTAAATTTCTTTATCAGAGAGTCATGAATGTGATTGAGGCAAGAGAAGAAATGGTAAAGAAGCAGTTCGACGATGCAAAGAAAAGCGAAGAAGATGCCAGAAAATTAAAGGCAGATTATGAAGAACGCTTATCGGATGCAAGAACGGAGGCAGACCAGATTATTATTGATGCCAGAGCAAGAGCAGAAGAAGAGCATGCACGCTCGGTAGAGAAAACCAGAGAAGAGACTGAGCATATGTTAGAAAAAGCCAAGGAAGATATTGCAAACGAGCAGGAAAAGGCACAGCAGGCAGCTCAGGCTGAGATTGCCAAACTGGCAGTCATCGCTGCACGGAAAATTATGAAAACAGGTGATGCTCATGACACAGGAAGCAGTAAATAACGCAAAGGTATTGTATCGGCTGGGTGCCACAAGACAGGAAGCAGATACCCTTCGTAAGCTGTATGAGCTTACACCGGAACTGCTTAAGGTTCTTACAAGCCCGGTAATTTCCATACATAAGAAAGATGCCATAATAGAGAAAGTATATCAGAATGCAGGATTATCCAAAGTGCTTGTAAATTATACCAAAGTGATGTGCAGACTGGGTTATATCGAAGAAATCAGCGATATACTGGAAGCATTTTATCTCTATTGGGACAGACAGAATCATATCCTGCGTGCAGAACTGACCTGTGCAGGTACACCAAAGCCACAGGAAGAAGCAGAGGCAAGAAAGATTCTTACGGAAAAATATCCGGACTGTGAGATTGTTCTGACAGAAAAAGAAGATGAGAGTCTTCTGGGCGGATATGTCATCAAGGTTCATCATAAAGAATATGACAGAAGCTATGAAGGCCGCTTACGTCAGTTGGAAAGAAAATTAACAGGGAGGTGAAGCCTGTGGGCGCAATTAGTGCTGCAGACATAATCTCGATTATCCAAAGCGAGATAGAAGAATTTGACTGGGATGAATCCAGTCGTGAAACCGGTTCCGTAATCTGGGTTGGTGATGGAATTGCAACCATTTACGGAATTGACCATGCAATGTATGGTGAAATTGTTGTATTTGATAACGGTGTCAAAGGAATGGTACAGGATATCAGACAGAATGAAATCGGTGTTATTTTATTCGGCCGTGATACCGGAATCAAAGAAGGAACCAAAGTGGTTCGTACAAAGAAGAAGGCTGGAATCCCGGTAGGGGAAGGCTTTGTTGGAAGAATCATTAATGCATTAGGTGAGCCGATTGATGGAAAGGGCGAGATTAAGGAAGATGATTATCGTCCAATCGAAGAGGAAGCACCGGGCATTGTAGAACGTAAATCAGTAAATACACCAATGGAAACAGGAATCTTGTCCATTGACTCCATGTTCCCAATTGGTAGAGGACAGCGAGAGTTAATTATCGGAGACCGTCAGACCGGAAAGACCTCCATTGCGACAGATACCATCATTAACCAGAAAGGCAAAGGAGTAATCTGTATCTATGTTGCCATCGGCCAGAAGGCGTCCAGTGTAGCAAAAATCGTATCTACACTGACCAAGCATGATGCAATGGATTATTCCATTGTGGTTTCCTCAACTGCAAGTGATCCAGCATCCATGCAGTACATCGCACCATATGCAGGAACTGCAATGGCAGAGTACTTTATGCATCAGGGAAAAGATGTGTTAATCGTATATGATGATTTATCCAAACATGCGGTAGCATATCGTGCAATTTCTCTGTTGTTAGAGCGTTCTCCGGGACGTGAAGCTTATCCTGGTGACGTATTCTACTTACATTCCAGATTGTTAGAGCGTTCCAGCCGTTTAAGTGATGAATTGGGCGGAGGTTCCATTACCGCACTGCCAATCATTGAGACACAGGCAGGAGACGTATCTGCATATATTCCGACCAACGTCATTTCCATTACAGACGGACAGATTTTCTTAGAGAGTAACCTTTTCTTCTCAGGTATGCGTCCGGCAGTCAATGTCGGTTTGTCTGTATCCCGTGTCGGTGGTGCAGCACAGACCAAGGCAATGAAGAAAGCATCCGGAAGTATCCGAATTGATCTGGCACAGTATCGTGAGATGGAAGTATTTACACAGTTCGCATCTGACCTTGATGATATGACCAAGGCACAGTTACAGCATGGAAAAGCACTGATGGAGCTTTTAAAACAGCCGCTTTGCAATCCGCTTTCCCTGCATGAGCAGGTAGAGACACTGTGTATGGCAAACCATGGTGTATTTGATAAAGTAGAAACAAAGAATGTAAAACAGTATCAGAATGAGATTCTTGAATACATGGATTTGAAGCATCCGGAAATCGGCAAAGAAATCGAAGAAACCAAAGTGCTTTCCGATGAACTGACCGATAAGATTATTGCGGCTGCAAAAGAATTCGAAGACAGTAGAAATCAATAGGAATGAGCAGGTGTTGTTATGGCAAATGCAAAGGAAATTCAGGATCGGATGAAGAGTATCAATGATACATTGAAGATTACCAATGCAATGTATATGATTTCTTCTTCGAAGCTGAAGAAATCAAAGAAAATGCTTTCGGACACAGAACCTTATTTCTTTACACTGCAGTCAGAAATGAGCAGAATCTTAAGACATCTTCCGGATATTGAAGATATTTATTTTAAGACAAATGAAGATAAGAAACCGGAAGAGCGCATGGTTGGTTATATTGTTATTACAGCAGATAAGGGACTGGCAGGTTCCTATAACCATAATGTATTAAAGCTTGCAGAGGAGCATTTGAAAGCACATAAAAATAACAAACTGTTTGTATTAGGTGAGTTAGGCCGTCACTATTTTGAACAGCGTGGAATTGAGATTGATAAGCAGTTCCACTATACCGTACAGAATCCGACACTAAACCGTGCAAGAAATATTGCAGAGGAACTTCTGGAGCTGTATCGGAAAGAAGAGTTAGATGAAGTCTATATCATCTATACCAGCATGGTCAATGCAATTCAGGAGGAGACACAGATCAGACAGCTGCTCCCACTGAAGAAAGCAAGTTTTAACGTGAAACTGCCTGCAGATATTCCGATGGAGGAACTGGCGTTGAAACCATCTCCGGAGGCAGTGATGGATCGAATTGTACCGGATTATGTAGTTGGTTTCATCTATGGAGCGTTAGTTGAGTCTTATTCCTGCGAGCAGAACGCAAGAATGATGGCAATGGAGGCAGCAACCAAAAGTGCCAAAGATATGCTCCATGAACTGGATATCTTATATAATCGTGCAAGACAGGCAGCAATTACCCAGGAAATAACCGAGGTCATTGCAGGAGCGAAAGCTCAGAAACGGAAAAAGAGGCAGTGATAAGGAGGCTTTTTCATGAAGACAGGAAAAATCATACAGGTGTTAGGCCCGGTAGTGGATGTCTCATTTGAAGACGAAGAATTGCCGGCAATCAAAGACGCCCTTGAAGTGAAAAACGGCGATAAGAAGTGCATCATGGAAGTGGCACAGCATATCGGAAATCATACGGTACGTTGTATTATGTTAGCTTCCAGCGAAGGACTTTGCCGTGATATGGAAGTAACCGCTACAGGAAGCGGAATTAAAACTCCGGTCGGAGAGCAGACATTGGGAAGACTGTTCAACGTATTAGGAGAAGCAATCGATGGTGGCGAACCATTGAAGGATGCACCGGAATGGGTCATCCATCGTGAACCGCCGGCATTTGAAGACCAGAACCCAGCAGAGGAAATCTTAGAGACCGGTATTAAAGTTATCGACCTTTTAGCACCATATGCAAAAGGTGGTAAGATTGGATTGTTCGGTGGAGCCGGAGTAGGTAAGACCGTATTGATTCAGGAGTTAATCAGTAACATCGCAACAGAGCATGGCGGATATTCTATTTTCACCGGTGTTGGAGAGCGTTCCCGTGAGGGTAATGACCTCTGGACAGAAATGAAAGAATCCGGTGTATTAGAGAAGACAGCCTTAGTGTTCGGTCAGATGAACGAGCCGCCTGGAGCACGTATGCGTGTGGCTGAGACCGGTCTTACCATGGCAGAATATTTCCGTGATGAGAAACACCAGAATGTGCTTCTTTTCATCGACAATATTTTCCGTTTCACACAGGCAGGTTCTGAGGTATCTGCATTGTTAGGACGTATGCCTTCCGCAGTAGGATATCAGCCGACACTGGCAACTGAAATGGGTGAATTGCAGGAGCGTATCGCATCTACAAAGAATGGTTCTGTTACATCTGTACAGGCAGTCTATGTACCGGCAGACGATTTAACTGACCCGGCACCGGCTACTACTTTCGCACATCTGGATGCGACCACCGTACTTTCCAGAAAGATTGTAGAGCAGGGTATTTATCCGGCAGTAGATCCGCTGGAATCTACATCCCGTATCTTAGAGGCAGATATTGTTGGAGAAGAACATTATCAGGTAGCCCGGAAAGTACAGGAGATTCTGCAGAAATACAAAGAGTTACAGGATATCATCGCAATTCTTGGTATGGAAGAGCTGGCAGATGAGGACAAGTTACTGGTATATCGTGCAAGAAAGATTCAGAAGTTCTTATCACAGCCGTTCCATGTAGCAGAGAACTTTACCGGCGTAAAGGGTGTTTACGTTCCATTATCTGAAACCATTCGTGGATTCAAGGCAATCATCGATGGTGATATGGATCAGTATCCGGAAAATGCATTTTTCAACGTAGGAACAGTAGAAGATGTCATCCGTAAAGCAGAAGAGATGGAACACCAGAATGCATAACATATGCTGTGCAGGAATACGGAATACGCCTGGTGACATCTTTCGAATAAAGAGGTGCAGATATGGCAGGAAATACATTTTATTTAAAAATAATTGCAGCGAACCGGGTATTTTATTCCGGCAGATGCCGTTCACTGATTGTTCCGGAATATGATGGACAGAAAGAGATTCTGGCACATCATGAGGATATGGTCATTGCCATAGATGAAGGTGAAATGCGTTTTCAGCCGGAAGGTACTGCAAATTGGGAATACGCAGTAGTTGGTATGGGCTTTGTGGAAATTGTCAACAACCGTGTGACGCTTCTGGTAGAAACCGCAGAGCGTCCGGAAGAGATTGACGTTGCCCGTGCCAGAGAAGCAAAAGAGCGTGCGGAGGAGCAGATGCGGCAGAAGCAGAGTATCCAGGAATACTATCATTCCAGAGCATCCTTATCCCGTGCCCTGACCCGGCTGAAGGCAACCAGCAAGTACCAGTAAGCAATAGGAAACCCGCAGATTATCTGTTTGAAAACAGGTGGTCTGCGGGTTTCTTGAGCTGCCGGTGGCAGGGTCTATAGGTATCAAATATTTATGTAATATAAAGGTTATTTCATGAGTGCAGTAACATCCTCCAAAGGAAGATTACAAAGTTCAGCTATTTCTTTCGTATCAAATTTTCCTGTTTTTAAAAGGCGAAGGGCAGTATCGGTAGAAGCCTGTTTCTGCCCAAGGGTAACACCCTGTTCAACGCCTTGTTTTAATCCCTGTTCAACACCGGCGTCAAATTCGGCTTTTCTCAATTTTTTCTCTTCTTCAACTTTATCGTATTCAAAAATACTCATAGCAATTACCTCCGCCTGATTCTTCCTAAGAAAATCTGCCAGAATATTTTCCTGAATGCATTCGGTGACAGCCTTTTGTACGGCATCATCCAAAGGCATTTGTTCTGTAAAGGAACGAACCTTTGCAACATAAATGGAATATTCCTTTAATATCTGGCAATGGGACATTAATTCGGTGTTGTGTCCTGCGTTTACATTGAATGTAGTAACAATAAGTTCCAACGATGGATTGCCGGTTGCATGATAAAAAGCATCTGATAAACGGCTGGTATAGCAATCATCTATCGGCGTGCTTCCATTATAAAATACAATAAAATGGGGATTTGGAATTTTTTGTAGTGCAGAAGAATACAGGGATTTCTTATCCACAAGCTTCTGGTATTCCGCTGCAATGTAGAATAAATCGCGAAGCGGAATGTTTGGATTCATTGTGGACTGATGCTCGTATAGATAGAGATTCATGTCCAGAATAAAAGCCAGATCGTTCTTCATTCCCATGTAAATGGCATTTTCCAAAGTTGCAATTTCAAGTGCACCGGAATCCGTGTAATGACTGTTATTAACTGCGTTATAAAGTGAGAGTAACGCTTCCTTATCCGAAAAAAGCATCCGGAAAACAGTGTCCTTAAATTTGCGGTTCGCCACCGGTGCGCGTTTCGTTGTTTCATTTGCTTTTCCTGTCATAGGCAAGTCCTCCTTGTGTGTGGCAGAAGGATAAGCAGCAATAGAAAATAAATATCATATCCAGAGGCAAAAAATTACCTGCTATCGAATAATGGCAGTTATTTCCATACTGTATCGCTCCTGCTTTTTAGTTAAATAGTGAATCAAAAGCATAGATAGATACAGAAATGCTGGGTCCTAAACAGAACCGGATTTGAACTATAGAAAGTGCCATATAGATTGTATAATATATGCTTTCTCACATTTTAACATAGGAAGAGTGCAGGAGCAAGACGGAAAAATCATTCCGCGTCCATTTCCGCCTTGATTTCATCTTCGGTTGCCGCCATTGCCTGCAGTGTCATGGTAAGAAGTTTTTCTAAGTCCCAGCCAAGCTGTGCGGCACCACGTTCGATGACTTCACGGGAGCATCCGGCAGCAAAGCCTTTGCTCTTATATTTCTTCTTTAAGGATTTTAATTCCATATCTTTCGTGCTCTTGGATGGACGCATCAGTGCGGCGGCCCAAATAAGACCGGTTAATTCGTCTGCGGCAAATAAAACCTTTTCCATTTCGTGAACCGGTTCCACGTCAATGGTTGTGCCACATTCTACAGTAATGCCGTAGCCGTGGGAGCAGACCGCATGAATAATATCATCCGAAACGCCGCCTTCCTTTAATAATTCCGGAGCCTTAAGACAATGCTCGGCAGGATATAATTCGAAATCAATATCATGAAGCAGTCCCACGATACCCCAGTATTCGGCATCCTCGCCATAGCCTAATTCATTGGCATACCATTTCATAACCGCTTCAACTGTAAGCGCATGCTGGATATGAAATGGGTCTTTGTTGTATTTTTTCAGTAATGCAAAAGCATCATTTCTTGCAATGTGTTCCATTTTTTGTCCTTCTTTCTTTTGTCAGTTCAGTAAAATACTTTAGTAAAAATATACACCGGATAAAATAAATGTGCAAATCAAATTTGTGTGGAAAAAGGGCATTTTTTTGCATATGGCATCATTATCCAAAGAAATGCTACAGGGATTGTTAAGAGGAAAGCTTGGTTTCAACGGAATGATTACTACAGATGCCACCAATATGGTAGGCTTTGGCTGTGCCGGAAGACGTAAAGAGCTGCTTCCGAAATTCATCAATGCAGGCTGTGACATGCTTTTATTTACGAAGAATCTGAAAGAGGGTTACGAGACTGTTTTAGAGGCAGTTAAGAGTGGCATACTTTCAGAAGAACGTCTGAATGAGGCGGTTACTTATATTTTGGCAACAAAAGCATCTTTGAAGCTGCATGAGAAACAGAAATCGCATACTCTGATTCCGGACGAGTCTGCCCTTGATATTTTGCGTTGTAAGAAGCGCATTGACATGGCATATCAGGTATCCGATAAAGCAATTACACTGGTAAAGGATGAGCAGAATCTTCTGCCACTTTCTAAGGATAAATATAAGAAGGTACTGACCATCGTATTAGGAGATGCCATCAGTGCCAGCGGAAAACCGGCAGTGGGAGACCACCGATCGGATATGATGCACCATGGTTTGTCCATGAGATTCCGACCATGTTTATCTCCATTGCAAATCCGTATCATATGCAGGATGTGCCGATGATAGAGACCTTTATCAATGCATATACAGCCAATGAATTTAACGTTGAAATGCTGGTAAAGAAAATAAATGGCGAGTCGTCCTTTAAGGGAAAGAATCCGGTAGACCCGTTCTGCTATCAGAGACAGACAAGAACCATATAAAAGTACAGGGATAAGAGGAAAAAGATGAAAGCCTTGAAATTATACTGGATCGATATGTGAAGGAAAGGCACCTTGAAGAGAACGAAAAAGAAATCCTTCTACTGGTACAAGAAAGTAATCGAAAGCAACGGAGAAATTCTAAGATAAACGGCTGTTATTATCTTAAAAAATATTGCATATTTACGAAAAAATAGGAAAAAAAGTAAAAAAAACCCCTTGTTCTATCGGAAAACCTGTTTTATAATAGAGGGAAAAATGAACAGGCAATACGGAGGAAGAAGTAGAAATGAGCAAGAAACTGATTATCGTAACATCGCCGCCAGCTTGCGGGAAAACATATATTTCAAAAGAACTGGCAAAGAGATTAAATCATATTGTATATCTGGATAAAGATACTTTAATTACATTATCAAAACAGATTTTTGTAGTGGCTGGACAGCCATATAATAGAAGCAGTGATTTCTTTGAGAAGAACATTCGTGATTATGAATATGAATGTGTCGTAAATCTGGCACTGGAGGCATTAGAGTATGAAGATCTGGTTCTTATCAATGCACCATTTACAAGAGAAATCCGTGATATGGAATATATCAAAGGTCTGAAAGCCCAGCTGGCAAAGAAAGATGCTACATTAGTAACAATCTGGGTACAGACAGATCCGGAAATCGTTCATGAGAGAATGATTACCAGAGCATCTGACCGTGATGACTGGAAGTTAGAGCACTGGGATGAATATATTGCATCCTGTAACTTTGAGATTCCGGAAGATCTGCATGATCCGAATGTAAAAGATGATTTACTGATTTTCAATAACAATAATGATGAAGAGTTTGAAAAGTCCATGAAAGAGATTACTGGAATCTTAAATGAGACTATCAATCAGGACTAATTACATAGTTTAAAAGTGGAACCCCGGGCAAAATGCTTCTTATGGGAAGAGAAGTATTTTGCTCGGGGATTTTTTACTTTACAGGAAATTGCTTTCTTGTAAAGTAAAAAATGCTCCGCGAGGATGCACACTGCGGCGCATAAGGTAGATGTCGCAGGCGCGAGAATGCGCCAAGGCACATTCTTTTTTATAACAGAATGTGGAGAACTTTTTGTATTTGTGCTATGATATGAATATGTGGAGCATATATGGAATGGATATCCGGCTGTTAAAAGAGCATCCGGAATATAAAGAACAAATAAAATTGCTTCCCACACGTTGGGAGAAGGTAAATAAAATAAAAAAAGAAGAGGACAGACTGCGGAGTCTTGCTGCAGGCATCCTGCTTTCCTATGGGTTACGGGAAAATGGCATAGATTTAGATGCCTGTCAGCTTATAATGGGAACCCATGGCAAGCTGCAGGTGGCAGGCTGTGAGGGACTGCATTTTAATCTGTCTCACACAGGAAACTATGCAGTGGCGGTATTTTCTGATGCACCGGTTGGAATTGACATCGAACACCGGAGAGCATTAAAGCAGACGCTTTTGGACAAGTGCTGCACAAAGGACGAGCAGGCATGGATACAGAGCCAGCCGGATAAAGAAATGGCATTTGTACGCCTCTGGACAGCCAAGGAAAGCTATGTAAAAAGGAGTGGCGAAGGAATTACCTTTCCATTAAAGAACATTGCAGTTCACCGGAGGGAGAATGGCATCGCATCTTATCCGAAGAAAGATGGCATAGCACTTTACCGGGAAGGCATCCTGCAGCCGGTAAACTTCGCAGAGCATGATGAGATACCGGATTACCACATCTGCGTGTGCACGGAGTCTGAGAAAGAAAATGCGGCAGAAATTATATGGCTACAAGAGGACAGCTTCTCATGAGCAATGTCAGCGCATGATTCACATTTGCTGTCTGCTAATTATGGGGCGGGGGAAGTGACAGAAAGGCAGAAGAAGGATGAAAAAATATAACACTGTTATCTTTGACTTGGATGGAACCTTATTAAACACATTAAAGGATTTGACTGATGCAACCAATTATGCATTGGAAAAATATGGACAGCCACAGCACAGTATAGAGGATGTCCGGAAATTTGTCGGAAATGGCATCCGCAAGCTGATTGAGCGTGCGTTAGAGGGCGGAGAGGAAAATCCGGAATTTGAGCATGTATTTGCAGCTTTTAAAGAATATTATGGTGAGCATTGTAATGACACCACCTGTCTTTATCCGGGCGTGGAAGAAATAATTACTTCCTTAAAGGGACAGGGCTATCGCCTTGCAATTGTTTCAAATAAAGCAGATTTTGCAGTAAAGGAATTACAGCAGATTTATTTTAAAGGAAAGATTGAAGTTGCCATTGGAGAAAAAGATGGCATTCGTAAGAAACCCGCACCTGACACTGTTATGCAGGCGTTAAAGGAGCTTGGAAGCAGCAGGGAAGAAGCGGTCTATGTAGGCGATTCTGATGTGGACATTGCAACAGCAGCAAATTCCGGTATGCCATGCATCAGTGTGACCTGGGGATTCCGGGATGTTCCATTTTTAAAGGAGCATGGAGCAACACATCTGGCAGCTAGTGCTGAAGAATTGTATGCAATTTTAGATGAATTCAATGCGTAAAAAGGAGAATGGCAAATGGAAATTATCCGACAGATGCAGGAGCGGAAGGACTTGACGGAACGGGAAAGAAATATTCGTGATTATCTGATGGAACATCCGGAGGCTGTCATTTCCATGACAGCAAAGCAGTTAGGGGAAGTTTCTTATAGCAGTACTGCAGCTGTAAGCCGCTTTTGCCGGAAAATCGGCTGTCAGGATTATGGAGAATTCCGGCTGCGTTTCCTAAGTGAATTGCAGAGTACGGAGGGTGGACAGGAGACGACCACAGAGCATTTTGTAATACAGCAGCAGGAAAATGCCATGACCATTAGGAATAAGATTGCGGACATTGACACCCTTGCCGTTGAAAAGACAAAGCGTCTTCTTACGATTGATCAGCTGGCGCGGGTGGGAAAAATGGTGCATGAGGCCAAGTACATTGATTTCTATGCCTTTGATATGAATATACATCTGGCACGCTACGGCTGCAGTCAGTTCTTCCATTGCGATAAGGTGGCAAATACTTATGCGGAAGATAATATACAAAGGATGATGGCATTGCAGAATAATGAAAATCATCTGTCCATCATGATTAGTCATACCGGAAATAATAAGAAGCTGGTGGAACTGGTAAGGGATTTACATCGGGCAAAAGCAAAAACCATTCTGATTACATCCCAGGGCAAAAGCAGGATGAAAGCATATGTGGATGAGGTTCTGCTGACACCAAGAACACTGACAGAGTGTGGAAGTATCCGGATGGAAGGACTGTGGACAGTGGCATTTTCCGCAGCAACAAAATACCTTCTGGATGTTATGTTTGCAATGGAATTTTCTGCCGGTTATGATGAAAATATAAAACTGAGCAAGCAATATTATGAGATTGGTGCAAAGAACCTGTGTGATACAGAAAAATCATAGCAATAAAATGAAACAAAATTTCAAGATTTCATTCATAAGAGCCGATTCTTTTGAAACAATCATTCAAAATCCGTCACACTTGTTGCAGAGAACAGAAAACATGTTATCCTTGAACTGTAAGGAAGACATGCCATATGTCCCTTGCATTTATAGCATGTTGGAGCCCGGAAAATAAATTCCGGGCTCCGTTAAAAAAGGAGTGACACATATGAAATTAAAGAAGAAAATGAAACGAATGTTAGAAGCAAATCTGATGAATGTAATACTTGCAACAGAGCAGCAGGGATTAAAGAAGCTGATGATTCATTTCTTAGAGACTTTGTAACTGCAATTTTATGACTGGAAATAATGTAACTGTAATATTACATTTATAAAATGGGGATATTATCAGGAGGGAGACGCATATGAGCATAACAGTAAATCTTTATTATACTGGTGAAAATGGAAATGCATTAAAATTTGCTCAGGAGATGGAAAACAGCGGAACAGCAGATGCAATCCGCCGGGAAGAGGGCAATTTAAGGTATGAATATTTTATACTGATGTAGGATGAGAAAACGGTGCTTTTAATAGACAGTTGGGAGAATCAGCAGGCATTAGATGTGCATCATGCTTCTCCGATGATGCAGACCATTGCGGCATTGAGGGATAAATACGACCTTCACATGAGAGTAGAACGTTACGTATCGGACGATGAAACCACGCAGGATGATAAATTCATTCGAAAATAAGCAGCGGATATAGAAGACACGAGGTATGTTCAGACAAACAACAGTTGGTTGAAACATACTTCGTGTCTTTTACGTTGCTAAGAAGCTATAAAGCACTGTCTATGACAGAACCTGCATGTAGAAAGTTTATCCGTGCAGTCCGGTATACAACTGATAATATTTACCCTTCTGGGAAATCAGTTCGTCATGGCTGCCCCGTTCAATAATGCGGCCCTGCTCTAATACCATGATGCAGTCACTGTTCTTAACAGTGGAGAGTCGGTGGGCAATTACAAAGGTAGTTCTGCCTGCCATCAGTTTATCCATGCCATCCTGAACGATACGCTCGGTTCTGGTATCAATGGAGCTGGTTGCTTCGTCAAGAATCAGTACCGGAGGATTGGCAACAGCTGCACGGGCGATGGCAAGTAACTGACGCTGTCCCTGGCTTAAGTTGGCACCATCACCGGTCAGCATGGTATTGTAACCATCCGGAAGATGGCGGATAAAGGAATCAGCATTGGCAAGCTTTGCAGCAGCGATAACTTCTTCATCGGTAGCATCCAGTTTACCGTAGCGGATATTTTCCATTACGCTGGCGGTAAAGAGGTGGGTATCCTGCAATACGATACCAAGGGAATGTCTTAAGTCAGCTTTCTTAATCTTGTTGACATTGATACCGTCGTAACGGATTTTACCATCCTGAATATCGTAGAAACGGTTAATCAGGTTCGTAATGGTAGTCTTACCGGCACCGGTAGAGCCGACAAAAGCAATTTTCTGACCAGGAGTAGCAAATAATTTCACATTGTGTAAAACAATCTTATCATCATTATATCCAAAGTCTACATCATCGAAGACCACATCACCCTTTAACTCAACATAGTCAATGGAGCCGTCTGCCTGATGCTGGTGTTTCCAGGCCCAGCGTCCGCTTCGGGTATCGGAAGTCTCTACAAGTTTTTCACCGTCTTTTTCTACATTGACAAGAGTAACATAACCTTCATCGGTTTCTGGTGTCTCATCCAAAAGAGTGAAGATTCGCTCGGAACCTGCCATAGCCATAACAATACTGTTTAACTGCTGGCTGACCTGGTTGATTGGCATATTAAAGCTCTTGTTAAAGGTTAAGAAACTTGCCAGTCCGCCCAGTGTAAATCCACCGATGCCATTTAAGGCAAGGACACCACCAACCATGGCACAGAGTACATAACTGATGTTACCAATCTGGGCATTTGCCGGCATTAGGATATTGGCAAATTTGTTGGCATTGTCAGCACTGCGGAAAAGCTGGTCATTTAATTTGTTAAAAGCTTCGATACTTTCTTCTTCGTGGCAGAAGACTTTAATTACCTTCTGACCATCCATCATTTCTTCGATAAAACCATTGGTTGCACCAAGGTCACGCTGCTGAGCGATAAAGTATTTACCACTTTTTCCGGCAAGATTTTTCGTGACAAGGAGCATGACACCAACCATTACAAGAGTAAGAACAGTCAGTGGGATATTCAGGATAATCATGTAAATCAGTACACTGACAATGGTAATGACACTGTTGATTAACTGTGGAATACTCTGGCTGATCATCTGACGAAGGGTATCAATGTCATTGGTGTATACAGACATGATATCGCCGTGGGCATGCGTGTCAAAGTATTTAATTGGCAGTGTTTCCATATGGGTAAACAAATCGATTCGCAAATCATTTAAAGTACCCTGCGTAACATAAATCATAATCTTGGAATAAGCAAAGGTACTTAAAACTCCCACACCGTAAAAGCATGCAACACGAAGGATGGCAGCAGCCAGCGGTGCAAAGTCCTTATCCGGTGAATTCAGAATTGGGATAATATAGCTGTCAATCAGGGTTTTCATAAACATGGTTCCCTGGGTGTTGGCAAGAACACTTAATACAATAAAGACAAGTACCAGGAAGCAGGCAATTCCGTATTTCCGGAAAATGTAAGCCATCAGACGGCAGAATAATTTGCCCGGATTCTTTACTTTCCTTTTTTCAGCCATTACTGAGCACCTCCATTCTCATCAAAGTCACCACCGCCGCCGGTCTGGGATTCATAGACATCACGGTAGATGGCATTATTTGCTAATAATTCTTCATGGGTTCCCAAGCCGTTAATCTTACCTTCATCTAAGACAATAATGCGGTCAGCACTCTGGACACTGGAGATTCGCTGGGCAATAATCAGCTTGGTTGTACCCGGAATCTCTTCGGCAAAGGCTTTGCGGATTTTGGCATCAGTTGCGGTATCTACGGCACTGGTGCTGTCATCCAGAATCAGAATCTTCGGTTTCTTTAAGAGGGCACGGGCAATACAAAGACGCTGCTTCTGACCACCGGATACGTTGGTTCCCCCCTGTTCGATGTATGTATTGTATTTATCCGGAAAAGTGTTGATAAAATCATCGGCACATGCTAATTTGCAGGCACGGATACATTTTTCTTCCGTAGCATTTTTATCGCCCCAGCGCAGGTTATCAAGAATTGTACCGGAGAAAAGCACGTTTTTCTGCAGTACAACGGCAACCTGATTACGCAGGGTATCAAGGTCATACTTTCTTACATCAATGCCGCCAACGGAGACAGAGCCTTCGTTTACGTCATACAGACGGCTGATTAAGTTCACCAGACTGGACTTGGAACTTCCGGTTCCGCCTAAGATACCGATGGTTTCACCGGAATGAATAGACAGATTGATATCGGAAAGAACCGGCTCAGCCGCATCTTCTTTATAGCTGAAGGTAACATGGTCGAAGGTAATGCTTCCGTCTTTTACTTCCATAACCGGATGCTTTGGGTTATTTAAGTTACTCTTTTCGTTTAATACTTCAGAAACACGACGGGCGCTGGCAACACTCATGGTAATCATGACAAATACCATGGAGAGCATCATCAGGCTCATCAGAATATTCATACAGTAGGTTAAGAGACTCATCAGCTCACCGGTAGTGAGGCTGCTGTTTACAATCATCTTTGCACCAAGCCAGCTGATTAAAAGGATACAGGTATATACCGTAAACTGCATGGCAGGAGCGTTGAAAACAACAACATTTTCAGCCTTTACCAGGAGCTTGTAAATATTTCCGCTGGCTTTCTTAAAAGTAGAAGCTTCATGGTCTTCACGGACATAAGCTTTTACGACACGGATAGCGGAAACATTTTCCTGGACTCTTGCGTTTAAGTCATCATATTTTGGAAAAGCTTCATTAAAATATCTGGTAGCAAACCGGATGATGATAGCAAGCACACCACCTAAGAGGATAACGGCAATCAGATAAACGCTGGCAAGCTTCGGACTGATAAAGAAGGACATTGCCATGGCACAAATCAGACTGGCCGGTGCTCTCGTACACATGCGGAGGATCATCTGGTAAGCATTCTGCAGGTTGGTAACGTCGGTAGTCATACGGGTAACAAGACCTGCAGTGCTGTATTTATCAATGTTAGCAAAGGAAAAGGTCTGAATATTTTCAAACATGGATTTCCTTAAGTTACGGGCAAATCCGGTGGATGCCCGGGCACCATATTTTCCACCCATAATTCCGGCAAACAGGGAGAAGCATGCAGCAACGACCATCCAGGCACCGACTACATAGATGTGATGGATGTCACCCTTGTTGACACCATTATCAATGATGGAAGCCATCAGAAAAGGAATTAAAGTTTCCATCAGAACCTCAAGAATCATAAAGACAGGAGTTAAGATGGAATCACGTTTAAATTCTTTAATCTGGGCAGCTAAAGTCTTTAACATAAATTTCACTTCCTTTTTTCTAAATTGTATGCTATAACATAAATGTTAGCATACTAACAGATATTGTTATATAACAATATTTTTTATATGTCAATGAATTTTTCGGGAAAGAAAAGAAGGATTATGAAATGTGCGAAGAGAGAAAACTTGGAAATGACATCCGGGTCATACATAATATGATAGGGATGTACTGTGACCGGTATGGTGCGGATCAGAGAGATGGTGTGGCACCGATGCAGGGGCGGACACTGGGCTTTTTATATTGTAATAAAGATAAGGTCATCTGCCAGAAGGACATTGAGCAGGAATTCTTAATTTCCAGGGCAACGGCAAGCAAAATGCTGCAGTCCATGGAGAAAAAGGAACTGATTACCAGAAAAGAACTAAAAGAGGACGCACGATTAAAGCAGATTCTTCTGACGAAAAAAGGGGAACAGCAGCATTTGAAAATGATGAACTTCTTTTCTGGAGTGGAGAAGCTCCTGGTGGATGGAATGACAAAAGAGGAAGCGGATGAGCTATCCTCTCTTTTAAAGCGGGTGCGCCATAATCTTGAGAAGAATCTGTAAAGCTTAGGAAAAGACATAAGGAAAAGAGAAGGTTCTACTTCCTATATATATGACTTTTTGCTATAATAGATGCAAACGAAGAAAAGGGAGGAGCAGGAGATGATTATTTTCTGGTTAGCACTTTTTGTAATATTACTGATTATAGAGATGATTACGGTAGGACTGACAACCATCTGGTTTGCAGGCGGAAGCATGGCAGCCCTGATTGTGGCAGCAGTAGGAGGCCCAGTCTGGCTGCAGGTAATTTTATTCCTTGTGGTATCTTTTGTATTGTTATTCTTTACAAGACCATGGGCAGTAAAATATTTAAACCCGCATAAGACCCGGACGAATTACGAGGATGCCATCGGAAAGACCGTACGTGTAACCATGAAGATTGATAATATCGAAGAGACAGGAACAGCTGTATTAAACGGACAGGAATGGACGGCAAGAAGCAGTGACGATGCAGTTGCCATAGAAGCGGATACTACTGCAGAAGTTGTGGCAATAAGTGGTGTCAAACTGATTGTAAAACCACAGTAGAGTAAGAAAAGATAAGGCAGGCGATTGCATATGAAACTTGGAATGGTATTTGAAGGCGGAGCCAGCAGGACAATTTTTTCCTGTGGAGTGGCAGACGCATTTCTTGAAGAAAATATAATGCCTGATTATTTTATCGGCGTATCGGCAGGAATAGCCTTTGGCTTATCCTATTTGTCAAAGCAGCACGGCAGAAACTTAGAGCTTGCAAGAAAATATATGTCAGATGGCAATTATCAGGGATTTAAGTTCTTATTTGATAAGAACCGCAAGACCTTTTATAATCTGGATTACGTCTTTGATGAAGTGCCAAATAAATTACTGCCCTTTGATTATGATACATTTGCAGCATTTCCGGGACAGGTGGAAGCAGCAGTGACCAACATTCATTCCGGTAAAGCAGAGTATCTTGAAGTGCCAAGAGACAGCTCCAGCATGTCAGTTATCGAAGCAAGCTGTGCACTTCCGGTATTTTTCAAGCCGGTGCAGGTAGGCAGACGCTATTATCTGGATGGCGGCGTGGCAGACTCCGTTCCATTTGAGAGGGCATTAGAGCAGGGCTGTGATAAAGTAATTGTCGTACTGACAAGAGAGCGTGGCTATGAGAAGCATACAGATGGAGGAACGAAGATTTCTTCTGCATTATATCGGCGTTATCCGAATATCGTAAAGGATTTGAAGGAGCGTCCGGCAAAATATAATGAGTCCATGCAAAAATTATTCCGGTTGGAAAAAGAAGGACGCGTTTTTGTAATTGCACCGGATACGACCCATGGGGTAGGCAGAACCGAAAGTGACCCGAAGCGGTTAGAAGAATTATACGAAGAGGGTTATCTTGAGGGCAAAGAACAGATGGCAGCATTAAAGAATTATTTGAAGAAGTAAGAAGCAGGAATGATGAGTGAACAGATAGAGCAGGAAAAGACAATTCATTATAATGATGCAAAAATCTGGCAGATTGCATTTTTTTCCATGAATAATACAGCAGCAAATCTGTATCTGGCTTTGATGGGTTATATCTCATACTATGCCAATTCCATGGCTGGCTTTTCAGTTGTGCTGATTTCTTCACTGGTAACAGCAATGAATATTTTTGATGGTGTAACTGACCCTGTGGTTGGTTTCCTGCTGGATAAGAGTAAAGGACGGTTTGGAAAATTCCGTCCTTTTATGGTGGCTGGAAATATACTGATGGCAGCCAGTGCTGTTCTCCTGTTTGCAACAACACATCTGATTCCAAAGTGGGTACGGATTCCGTATTTTATTATTATCTATGCAATTTTTATTATCGGATACACCTTTCAGACTGTGGTTGCCAAATCTGGTCAGACGATTATTACCAATAATCCGAAGAAACGTCCGCTGTCCACTTATTTTGATTCCATTTTCATTATGGCGGCATACGGCGGCAGTGCCTTGTTTGTAGCCAATTATCTGGTGCCGAAATACGGTGGATTTACCAACGAAGAGCTGTATGTGGAATATGTATTCTGGGTTGTGGTATTGTCGGCACTGGCAACACTTTTGGCGGTAATCGGAATCTGGAAGAAAGACCAGCCGGGACGCTATGAACATCAGCAGACACAGAAGATTAAGGTGTGGGATTTTTTCTTGATTTTAAAACAGAACAAGCCAATCCGTATGCTGATTATGGCAGCCTGCACCAATCGGTTTGCGGCAACGGTATACAGCCATACCACGGTAGGCGTTATGCTTTATGGCATCATGATGGAAAATTATGGAATCGCCGGATGGATTGGTGTGGTGGCAGCATTGCCAACGCTTTTGGTAGTGACCGTTGGCATCCGGGCAGCACAACGGATGGGACAGAAGAAGGCACTGGTATTATTTACGGGACTTGGCATTTTCTTCCAGTTACTATTGATTGTGGTATTGATGCAGGATAATATCAATACGGTTACTTTTAATCTCAAACATTTTAATGCCATTTCCTTCTGGTTTATGTTATTCTTTGTATTGTTAAATGGCTGCAAGTCCATTACAAATAATATGGTGGTGCCGATGATTGCAGATTGCTCCGATTATGAGCAGTACCGCAGCGGTAAATTTGTACCGGGACTGATGGGAGCACTGTTTTCCTTTGTAGATAAAATTTTTGCGGCACTGGGAACGGCATTTGTAGGACTGGTAATGTTACTGATTGGATATAATAAAACATTTCCGCAGATTGGTGATGCCTTGACACCGGTATTGCGTTATACAACAATATTCCTATTTTGCGGAACACCGATTATCGGCTGGGTGAGTTCTTTGATTGCGTTGAAATTTTACCGTCTGGACAAGAAGAAAATGAATGAAATTGCGGCAGCATTGCAGGAGGAAGAGATAGAATGAAAATCGTTTTTTTAGATGCAAAATCAATTGGAGAGGATATTGATTTATCCGCATATGATGCATTGGGAGAAGTTATAAAATATGATTTCTCGACAGCAGAGGAAGCGGCAGTACGAAGCGTGGATGCAGATGTACTGGTACTAAATAAAGTAGAAGTTAACGAAAAGACCATTGGAAATGCAAGCCACTTAAAGCTTGTGTGTGTGACGGCAACCGGAACCAATAATCTCGATAAGGCATACCTTGAAAAACGTGGTATTGCATGGCGCAACGTAGCGGGATATTCCACAGAATCGGTGGCACAGCATACCTTTGCCATGCTGTTTTATTTACTGGAAAAACTGCCTTATTATGACCGTTATGTAAAAGATGAAAAATATATCGGAGATAAAATGTTTACCCACTTTGATAAACATTTCGGAGAGCTGGCAAAAATGACCTGGGGCATTATCGGACTTGGAAATATCGGAAGAAGAGTTGCAGATATTGCAAAAGCCTTTGGCTGTCGTGTCATTTACTATTCCACTTCCGGGCGAAACAGCCAGCCGGGCTATGAGCGTGTCAGCTTCGAAGAACTGTTAAAGGAATCGGATATTGTATCCGTTCATGCACCGTTGGATGAAAACACGTTGGATTTGATGAATAAAGAAGCTTTTCATCAGATGAAGAAAACGGCTATTTTCTTAAACCTTGGAAGAGGACCGATTGTGGTAGAAGAGGATTTGGCAGAAGCCTTGGAACAGGGTGAGATTGCGGCAGCAGGACTGGATGTCCTCCGGGTAGAACCGATGAGTCCGGAAAATCCGCTGCGCAGAATCAAAGACAGTGAGAAATTACTGATTACGCCGCATATTGCATGGGCGAGTGTGGAAGCCCGCACCCGCCTCATGGAGATTATCTGTGGTCAGATTCAGGAATTTTTCTCTAATGGAAGTCCGGAATCATAAGAGTTGTTTCCTAGCTCTAAGGAAAGTGCATCTAACTGTTCCCGGTAAACCGGCGTTCCAATTGGAAGCGTAAACAGTCTTGCAGTTTTATTTAAGATGGACTGATACCGGGTTCCCGCAGTATCCAGAAGGTCAAAGAAGGACTCATGGGAGACATCTTCTTTGTTCCATGGATTTCGCCAACGGAAATGACGAAGATTCAGCGGGTCTACCGTAAAAGTAAAGTAGTCACTTGGAATCAACGGAGAAATACATGCATAACCTAAAGTCTTTGCCTCGATTTTACGGGCAAGGACTTTTTTCTTGCCCTGCGGGTCACGAATCCATGCGGTATTAAGCTGCACAGCTTCTAAGGCAGCCTGCATGGAGCGGTAAGTAAAGCGGTACTCTTTATATGTGGAGCTGTAAGCCTTTAATAATAAAGAAGCAATAATGTGCCGTTCCTTCCGGCTGATGTGCAGGGTGGCACTCTGGTTGAATTCAGATGGCGCACAGTTTTTATAATAAGTAAGAAGCTCTGCATCAATATCTGTTTCCAGATATACATGATGACCAAAATAACCCTTATCATAAGTGCCATAGTGTGACTTGGCAAAGATATATGGATGACAGGTAGTATCTAAGACATAATGTCCAAGAAAGCCGCAGATATAGGAAATGGCAATATGCTGTTCCGTCTCTTCCAAGAACATGTCCTTACTTTTTAAAAGCTGGGTAAGAAAAATACCGGTATTTTTGTGGTGTGCCAACTGCCCGATATTTCCGGAAGAGCGGAGGTAGGACGGCAGGTAATAAAAGAAAATATCCGGTCCCTGTAAGCCCATACAGAATGCATGCGGAAATTTACGGATGCAGGAAACAAGATCCGGTTCCTCTAATTCACGAAAAGAATTCAGTCCAAATAAATAGTGGGTGGTAAATCCTGGCATAACAACAATCCTTTCAACTAATTATATTTTAAGTGATTGCAGCAAATTTTAAAGGGTGAGTTTTTTGCTATTTAAAAGTATCTTTTTCGGCTATAAAATACCGCAGTTCTAAAGTGCATGTTTTTCTTCCTGTGATAAAAACCGTCTTTCCAATGTTTGACAAAAGTACTGCACGGTTCGCCGAAATGCGGATGCATGATAAGGGCTGTTAGGGGCACCCGGAATTTCGTCTGGCATCCGGCAACGCTGGCACAGGACGTGCCAGCGAGGCGCATCTGAACATGGATGTGAATTTGCGCCGGTTGCCAGAACGAATGAAATGTAAATCGAAATTCCCAGTGCCCCTTGCAGGCTTTATGTCGCATCCGCATCCGGCGGACCGTGCGGTACTTCCGTCAAAGCAGGCGGAAAGACAGTTTACAATCAAGAAAAACATGCACTAAGAACTGCAGGCATTTCATATCAAAGAAAAAGATATCTTTTGAATATCAAAAACTCACCATTTAGAATTTCTTTCGTTGCAATCGCTTATATATAGATAATTAAAGTATAGCACTTTTTGCCAGGAAATATAATACAGAAGTTTGACAAAAAATGGATATTTGATATAATCCTGTGTGTGACGAATAATCCATGGAGATACGTGGTAAAATAGACAGGCAGCAGAGGAAAAAGAGAACTGGGAGTGAGGTTTTATTAATAAGCGGACAAAGCAAATACTGAAACTGGTTTTTGTAATTGCCATCGTAGCAATTATCATTTATACGTTCCGGGATTCAGCCGGACCAATTTTAAAGGAGCTTTCTACAACTGCACCTTGGGTGGTCATTACCATCTGCGGTGCCGGTGTTATGTATAATGTGGTAGAAGGATGGATTAATTATTCCTTCGCAAAGCAGTATAATCCACAGTTTACATACCGGATGGGTGTAGAGAGCGCCTTTTATTGCTCATTTTACCGTGTGGCAACCTTAGGCAGTGGTGCCGGTGTGGCAGCGGTATATTATTTCAATGAAAAAGGAATTCCGGTTTTTCAGGGAACCGGAATGTATATGGTAGAGTATGCGATTCATAAAGTAACGATTGCAATCTTTTCCATTATTTTCTTCCTGTTAAATTTCGGATTTATGAAGGAACATTATTCCGAATATTTTAATCTTCTGATTGCAGGATATGTGTTGACGGCAGTGATAGCAACTGCATTACTTTTATTCTGCTGTTCAAAGAAGTTCCATGGAATTTTACTTTTCCTGGTGGACAAGCTGAACCGCAAAGGAAAATTCGATGCGCAGGCAGCCATGTTACGGGAACAGTGTGGCATCTTAGAGGATGCAGCAGGCATGCTTCTGACCAAGGGAAAACTAATCGCATCCATTGTAGCTAAGAATCTGTTGAAATTTGCATTCTGCTATGGCATACCATTCGTGATTTTATATCGGGAATATGGATTGACACTGTTACAGTCCTGGGCAGTTACTTCCCTTGCTTTTATGCTGGCAGCAGTCATTCCGTCTCCGGCAGGAATCGGTTCCTCAGAGTTTGTATTTACCGCATTGTTTACAGTATTGGTAGGAACCGGAGAAGCCGGTTCTGCGGCACTGTTATACCGTTTTGCAACATTCGTACTTCCATTTGTTATCGGTGGTGTGGTGGTATTACTGCATAAGCGTATTGACCGACGGATTGCAAAACGCAAGGCAGATAAGGCACAGCAGTAAGGGAAAGAGAAGGAATTAAGATGAAAGAAAGAAAAGGAATCAGTGGCAGCACACTGAAAATCATTGCGATTATAACGATGTTAATTGACCATATCGGAGCCGGAGTTCTTGGCAGATTGCTGGTAGTCCGTGGTATGAATGAGGCGGCAGATCTGAATGCATGGATTGATGCCAACAGTACCCTGGTGATTACATATCAGATGATGCGTTTTGTCGGAAGACTGGCATTTCCGATTTTCTGTTTCCTTTTAATCGAAGGTTTTGAACATACACATGATGTGAAGAAATATGCACTTCGTCTGCTTTCCTTCTGCCTAGTATCTGAAATTCCATTTGACTTATTATTCAATGGAAAAATATTGGAATCCGGTTATCAGAATGTATTTTTTACACTGTTTATCGGACTGATGGTTATGTGGGGATTTCAGGCAGTGGAGAATCAGGAACGGTTTGCGAAGTTTAAGAAAGTTATTTTTGATGCGGGAATTCTTGCAGCAGGAATCCTTGCGGCAGAATTTTTAAATACCGACTATGCCGGAATTGGCGTTGCCTGCATCGTATTACTCTATGTATTCCGTAAGAAAAAATCCTACCAGCTGCTTGCAGGATGTATCGGATTTTCCTGGGAGCTTACTGCACCGCTGGCATTCATTCCGATTGCGTTTTATAATGGAAAACGTGGACTTTCTTTGAAATACTTTTTCTACATTTTCTATCCGGCGCACCTTCTGATTTTGTATATCATCTGCTGGGCAATGGGAATGGGACCGATTGCAGTCGCATAGATTTTTTTAAGATTTTGTGAAGAGGCTTGCAAACAAAAAAGACCTGCGTTATAGTAGCGGATGGACAGAAGTTCTGTCACAGAAGAAGACGGCAGGATTGTAAGAAATGAATGAGAATAAAGCAGAAAGAAATGAAATAGAACAGAATAAAAAACATTCAGCTAGACTTATCGAACTGGATTATAAGAAAACAAATATAAGAGCCGGACTCATTGCTTTTGCAGTGATGTTGGGCTTTTGTCTCTATGGTGGGGTAAATGTTCTGGTGGCAGCTGCCGCAGGGCTGATTTATTTTGGAATCAAAAATCTTAAGATTACATTGCCGGAGAAAGCCAATCCACTCTGGGCTGCTCTTGAAATTTTCTTAAGTGCCATCATGACAGAGCATATGGTGCAGTATCTTTTGCTGGATGCAGAGCTGCGGGAGAAAATCAGTGTGAATCACACCCGATGGAATGTGCTCTGCTGCATGGTCTTTTATCTTGTCCTGTTAGTGATTACAGCAAAGCCGAAGATTGCCTGCATGATAGGACATATTTTCCTTTTAAGCCTTGCAGGAATCAATTACTTTGTCTATCAGTTCCGTGGAAATGAATTTTCTTTCGGAGATTTGAAAGCGGCATCCACCGGACTTTCCGTAGCGGCAAATTATAAATTTGTATTGGAAGACCGGGCGGTCTATGTCATACTTTTTAGCATGATATATGTTGCCTTTATAAGAAAGCTGAATTTTGAATTTAAAAAGAAATGGATGCTCCGGATCAGTGCCTTTGCGGCAGCACTGGTAATGGGAATTTATGTGGGAATTGCCTCAGAAGATACGGTAATGGAATCCTGGGAACAGAAAGGAACTTACCGCAACGGCTATATCTTAAATTTTGTACTCAGCATCCGGGATTCCTTTGTGGCGGAGCCGGATGGATACTCAAAAGATGTGGTGGAAGAAATTTCCAAAGAATATCCGGCACTGGAGAATAAAGGCTCGGAAGATGACCCGACCATTATAGTTATTATGAATGAGTCCTTTGCGGATTTGAGTGTGATTTCCCATTATGGATTTGAGACAACGGAAGAGGTAACACCATTTTTCGATTCTATGGACACCAATGTCATTAAGGGATATGCACTGTCTTCTGTCTTTGGTGCAAAGACACCGGATTCTGAGTGGGAATTTCTGACGGGAAATTCCATGGCATTCCTGCCAAGCGGCTCCGTGCCTTATCAGCAGTATATGTCAAAGAAACCGTATTCCCTGGTGAGCACCTTAAAGGAGCGGGGATATTCCTGCATTTCCATGCATCCTTACTATGCGTCCGGCTGGAGCAGAAGCAAGGTTTATCCGCTGTTGGGCTTTGATGATAGTTTCTTTATCGATGATTTTGACCAGACCAATATCATGCGGGAATATATTACGGACCAGGAATTATACAATAAAATCATTGACCAGTATGAGGCAAAGACTTCCGATGAAAAATTATTTATCTTAGGTGTTACCATGCAGAATCACGGTGGCTATACCGATTATTATGATAATTTCCAGAATACGATAAATCTTAAGAATCATTATTTCAGTGATGTGAACCAGTATTTAAGCCTGATTCATGAGAGTGACAAGGCACTGGAAAATCTGATTACTTATTTTGAAAATGTGGATGACAAGGTCGAAATCGTATTTTTCGGAGACCATCAGCCGAGTCTGAATAATAATTTCTATCAGTCCATGAATGGCAAGGGATTATCCGGTCTTACCCTGGATGAACTGCAGGAATTATTTACAGTACCATTTTTTGTATGGACGAATTATGACAGTGAAAGTAAAGATGTGGAACTGACCAGCCTGAATTACTTATCTACAATGACACTGCAGCAGGCGGGTATTGAACTGCCGGCATATAATCAGTTCTTAGCAGACTTGCAGGAAGAGATACCGGCAATGAATTCCAGAGCATTTTATTCAAAGAGCCAGGGTGAATTTTTTCATTATTCTGAGGCACAGGGGGAAGATGCAGACCTTCTGAATCAGTATAATATCCTGCAATACAACAACATGTTTGCCAAGGAAAAAGACAAGGATAAAAATCTTTTTCCGTATTATGAAACATCGGATTAAAGAGTGAAAAACATAGAGAAAGTGAAGTGTATGGGAAAAACGGAGAGGCAGGGGGAAAATGTACCGGATTTATCTTGTGGAAGATGATACAATTATAGCCAGAAGTATTAAGAAGCATTTAGAAAACTGGGAATATGAAGTGCAGTGCACAAAAGATTTTTCAGCAGTTACAAAAGAATTTGCGGAGTTTGCACCGCAGCTTGTGCTGATGGACATCGGTCTGCCTTTCTACAATGGATATTACTGGTGCAGTGAAATCCGCAAAATTTCTAAGGTGCCGATTATCTTTCTCTCTTCGGCTGCGGATAATATGAATATTGTCATGGCAGTAAACATGGGGGCAGATGATTTTATTGCAAAGCCTTTTGACTTAAGTGTCCTAACGGTAAAAGTACAGGCGATGCTGCGGCGCACCTATGATTTTACGGAGACCGGAGAAATGCTGACCTATCACGGAGTGATGCTTCAGGTGGCGGAAGCAGTCCTTACTTATCAGGATAAGAAAGTGGAACTTACCAGGAATGAACTGCGGATTCTAAAGACACTGATGGAAAATAAGGAAAAGGTAGTCTCAAGAGATACGCTGATGACAAAGCTCTGGGAAAGTGACTGCTTTGTGGATGAGAATACACTTTCCGTAAATGTAAACCGCCTTAGAAGGAAACTTGCGGATGCAGGTCTGGAGGATTTTATTCTTACGAAGAAGGGAATCGGGTATCGGCTGAAATGAGATTTGTCAAAAATTATCTGAAGGAAAATCTGAAATGGCTGTTGTTAGTGCTTGCCTGCTTTGGAATCCTGTGCTTTGTAATCGGATTTGAGCAGGTGCCGCTGGCACAATGGGGATATGCAGCATTTTTGTGCTTCTTTCTGTATTTACTGGTAGTAATGATAGACTTTACAAGGCGTTATCTGCATCATAAGAAACTGGAAAAGCAGACTTCTGAAATTGCAGTGACAATGGATAAGCTGTCATTGCCACGGGGACAGATGGAAACGGATTATCAGGAATTGCTTCGCTCTTTATATATCACCCTGCAGCAGCAGATTAATGAGCTGGAAAACGGGCAGGTGGAGCAGGCAGAATATTTTACCATGTGGGTGCATCAGATCAAGACACCGATTGCAGCACTGCGCCTGCTGCTGGCAGAGGAAGAGGATGAGCGGAGCCAGGAAATGTGGGAAGAGCTTTTCTCTATTGAGCAGTATGTGGAAATGGCATTGCAGTTTTCCAGACTGTCCGCGAAAAGTACGGATTTTGTAATTGGTGAAGTTTCGTTGGATAAAGTAGTGCGGGAGGCAATTCATAAGTATGCAAGGTTATTTGTGCGAAAGAAGATTAAATTGGAATTAAGTCCGATTGATGCACAGGTGCTTACTGATGAAAAATGGCTGGAGTTTGTCATAGAACAGGTTTTATCCAATGCCATCAAATATACTGCCGGTGGAACCATTTCTGTTTATTTAGAGGAAGAATCGGAGCAAGAGACAAAAGAGCTGGTTATCGAAGATACCGGAATCGGTATCGCACCGGAGGATTTGCCAAGGATTTTTGAAAAAGGCTATACCGGTTATAACGGTCATGCAGATAAGCGCTCCACAGGAATCGGACTGTATCTCTGCCGGAAAATTATGCGCAAGCTGTCCCATGAAATTACGATTGAGTCGGAGATTGGAGTGGGAACGAAGGTACATCTTGAAATACGGTAGGAGGGGAAGCTTCCATTTTTTTTTCAAAAGTAAGTTAAAGTTTTCTTAAAACAGTATCTACGGAGCGTGGAATCCGCATAAATTCACCATTTTCTACGTCCCGTGGGTGTACTTAAAAATGAAATTACCAGATAATCAAAGCAGAAAGGAGGAAAGCAGATGGATCAGATAATAATTGGAAAATTTATTGCAGAAGAAAGAAAAAGAAAGGGTTATACCCAGAAGCAGTTATCTGAGAAATTAGGAATTAGTGATAAAACGATTTCTAAGTGGGAATGTGGAAATGGTTTTCCGGAGGTGTCGTTGCTATTACCTTTGTGTGGGGAACTGGATATTACTGTAAATGAGCTTTTATCCGGAGAAAGAGTTTCTGAAGAAGATTATCGTAGAAAGGCGGAAGAAAATATGGTGAATTTAGTAAAAGAAGCACAGGAAAGTAAGAAAAAAATAATTTTATCAGCAATGGTGGCAATGTTAGTAATTGTTGCAGCAACACCATTATTTGTGGTGTCAGGAGCTCTTGTAATGGAAAACTGGTTGAGGATTCTTTTAATTGTGTTAGGTACGGCAGTAATTATAATGGGTATTGCGATTGCCTGCGTTCTTGACCGTGATGCAGGAGCGTATGAATGTCCGGAATGTCATGGCAGATTTGTGCCAGAGATGAAGGATTATATTATGGGACCACATACTATCCGAAAAAGAAAACTGACCTGTCCACGATGTGGTGCACGTAAGTATTGCAGAAAAGTGTTGACAAAATAAGATGGATGCACAGCATGTGAAGTAGAGATAAGTGATATACAAAATTATGTCCTGAAAAATGTAAATATTAGCAAATTTATCACCTGAAAAATGTGGAATATAATTATGGTACAATAAAAAAGCTAGAAAATATAATTTCAATCTTACAAAAATGTAAGAGATAAAGGGAAAATGTAAGCAGAATCCATGGCTGACATTTTCCTTTTTTGCTATGATAATGGAAAAGATGACAGAGCAATAAAGTGAGGAGAAAACAATGGCAATCTTAGAAGTAAATAATCTGAAAAAAGTTTATACAACCCGCCTGGGTGGAAATCAGGTAGAGGCATTAAAGAATCTTTCCTTTTCTGTGGAAGAAGGAGAATATGTAGCAATCATGGGAGAATCCGGTTCTGGAAAGACTACGCTTTTAAACATTCTGGCAGCACTGGATAAGCCCACCGGTGGACAGGTCATATTAAATGGCAAGAACATTGTGGATATCCGGGAAAAAGAGATTTCCGCATTCCGGAGAGAAAATCTTGGATTTGTATTTCAGGACTTTAATCTTTTGGATAATTTTTCGTTAAAAGATAATATCGTTCTTCCGCTGGTGTTATCCGGTGTGGATTATAAAGAGATGGAGCGGCGCATAACACCGATTGCGGCGCAGCTTGGAATTCTTGATATTCTTGGAAAATATCCTTATGAAGTATCTGGCGGACAGAAACAGCGTGCGGCGGTAGCAAGAGCCTTGATAATCAAGCCGGAGCTGGTACTGGCAGATGAGCCTACCGGAGCACTGGACTCTAAAGCAACGGAAGATTTATTGACATTATTTAATAAGATTAATGAGCGGGGGCAGACAATTCTTATGGTAACACATAGCACTAAGGCTGCAAGCCATGCAAGAAGAGTATTGTTTATTAAAGATGGGGAAGTATTCCACCAGATTTACCGTGGTAATTTAACCAGTGAGGAATTGTATGCAAAGATTTCAGATACACTGACAATGCTTACGACAGGTGGTGAGAAACATGAATAGGGGGTTATATGGAAAACTGGCAGTAAATAATATAAAGCACAACAGACAGTTTTACCTGCCGTATCTGTTGACCGGGATGCTGACGGTGGCATTTTTTTATACCATGTTGTATCTGAATTACAATCCGGGACTGGACGAACTGCCATTTGGTGCCGTGGATGTAAAGTTTGTGCTGGGACTGGGTGCAGTTATCATTGGATTTTTCTCTGTGATATTCCTGTTTTACACCAACAGCTTTATTATGAAGCGGAGAAAAAAGGAGCTTGGTATTTATAACATTCTTGGAATGGAGAAAAGGCATCTGGCAAAAGTAATTTTTCTGGAGACGTTTTTTTCGGCAGTGGTTGCCATCGGTGGCGGACTTGTTGCAGGAATTGCTTTCAGTAAACTGATGTGTATGTTATTGTACGCCATGATTGGATACCATGCAGAAATTGTTTTTTATGTATCAGAAAGTGGCGTTGTAAGTACCATCCTTTTGTTTGCCGGTATTTTTATGCTGACCTTTATATATAATCTGTTTCAGATACAGCTTGCCAAACCGGTGGAACTGCTGCATGGAAGCAGCCAGGGCGAGCGGGAGCCGAAGACGAAAAAGCTGATGGCAATAGTTGGAATTGTAACACTTGCAGCAGGCTACTATATGGCAATTACAGTAGATAATCCGGTAACTGCAGTGCTTCTGTTCTTTGTAGCGGTAATACTTGTAATTATCGGAACCTATTTTATATTTATGGCAGGTAGCATTGCAGTGCTTAAGTTCTTAAGAAAGAGAAAAAGTTATTATTATAAAAAGAAACATTTTGTGGCAGTCTCTGGTCTTATTTACCGGATGAAACAGAATGCAGCAGGACTGGCAAGCATCTGTATTTTATCCACGATGGTACTGGTGGTAATTTCTTCAACGGTAAGTATGTATGCCGGACTGGATGATGAACTGGCAGCCCGTTATCAGGGAGATATCGGAGTATCCATTACCAGTGAAAATCCGATTACAGAAGGTGATGCATTGCGGGAGTTAGTGAACCGCACCATCCAGCAGGAGAACCGCAGTATAAAAGAAGAACAGGGCATGATGACGCTGACATTTTCCTGCATATCAGAAGATGGAAATCTTGTAATTCGCAAACATGATGATGAGGGCGATTATAGTTCTGATATTATTATGCTCCGCATGATTACAAGGGAAGATTATGAGGAAGCTTATAATGTAAGGGTTCCGGAGCTTTCGGATCACGAAGTGGTGTTGGCAACCAGTGATGACTATGATAAAGATACGATTACGGTTGGAGATTATACTTATCCTATTTTACAGAAACAGCATTTTTCTTCTGAAAATGGACATTGGATGGATATTCAGGTCTATTATATGGTAGTAAACAGCGTAGAAGATATGGCACCGTTGTATGAAGCACAGAAAGAAATTTATGGGAAAAATGCCAGCAGCTATTATTATTCTCTGTATATCGACATCGATGGAAACAGGGAAGAAAAAATTGCCTGTGGAAATGCAGTATCTGCGGCAATTGATGCATCCGGAATGGAGGAAGGGCATGACGGTAAATATTATATCATGATAGAAAACAGGGCAGAAAATGAAGATTCCTTCCGGCAGATGTATGGTGGCTTTCTGTTCCTAGGTATTTTCCTTGGAATCCTGTTTTTGATGATTACCGTACTTATTATCTTTTATAAGCAGATTTCGGAAGGGTATGAGGATAAAGAGCGATTTGCCATTATGGAAAAAGTAGGAATGAGCAATGCGGAAGTAAAAAAGACCATCAGTGCACAGATCCGGATGGTATTTTTACTACCGATTGTTACCGCTGCACTACATGTGCTGGCAGCATTTCCAATGATCCGGATGATACTGGCAGTGATGAATCTGAATAATGGAAGACTGTTTGCGTACTGTCTTCTTGGTACGATTGCAGTATTTACAGTTATTTATCTGCTGGTATACAAGATGACCTCAAGAACCTATTATCGAATTGTTGGGCATCAGATTAGGTAGAGACTCTAATAATATCAAATAACCGTAAGAATCTGCTGCCGGCAGTTTCTTACGGTTGTCTGGCAAAGAAGAGAAAGTTCCCGCTGCACTATGGCGTCATAGGAGCTTCTTCCGAGGTGTGTATTTAGCAATTGTTTTTAAAAGAAGTTCTGTATCCAGCGGTTTGGTGAGATGTTCATTCATTCCTGCAGAAAAAGTCTTCTGCCGGTCTTCTGCAAAAGCATTGGCAGTCATGGCAAGAATCGGAATGGTTGCGGCATCTGCACGGTCCAGGGAACGGATGGCTTTCGTAGCCTGGTAGCCATCCATAACTGGCATCATGACATCCATCAGAATCAGATCGTATTCCTGCGGAGAGGAGGCTTCAAATAAGGTCAGGGCTTCCTTTCCATTGTGGGCTTCAGTAACCGTTGCACCAGCATCCGTCAGAATAAATTCCGCAATCTCAAGATTAAGAGAATTATCTTCTGCCAGAAGAATATGATAGCCGGAAAGAGAGATTTCTTCATCGGAAGTTTCCGCTTCAGAAGTGGAAGCGGCATTATGGTCGATACAAAAAGGAATCGTAATCCGGTAAGTGGTGCCAATATCCTTTTCGCTGGAAAAATCAATGGTTCCGCCCATTTTATCCAAAAGATTCTTTACAATTGCCATGCCAAGTCCGGTACCGTTGTAAGTAGAACGGGCATTATGGTTTTCCTGAGTAAAAGGTTCAAATAAATGCTCCTGAAATTCTTTGCTCATGCCGATTCCGGTATCAGAGCAGGTAAATTCAATCCAGGCAGTATCTTCCGTGAAACGTACTTCATGACAACTTAGAATGACTTTTCCATTTTCCTTATTATATTTTACTGCATTGCTTACAATATTCATAAGAAGCCGCTTGATATGAATAGGACTTCCGATGAGACAGGGATGCTGGACAGAAGGAACTCCGGAAATAATTTCGATGCCACGTTCCGCAGCCTGCTTTTCTATGATGGTGGTGATATCATTGACCAGGTGTAGAACATGGAACGGGCGGGATTCTAAGACAATTTCGCCTGATTCCAGTTTTCCCATATCAAGAACTTCATTTACAAGTTCTAACAGCAGACCAGAAGACTCCTGGATTTTTTCGAGACATTCCTGCTGTTTGACAGGGTTATCTTTATAATGTCCGGCAATTTCCACCATACCACGGATTCCGTTAATCGGCGTCCGGATATCGTGACTCATCCGCTGCAAAAATTCAGTCTTGGCAAGGTTGGCACTTTCTGCCTTTTGGGCAGCCTCCTTTAGTGATTCCTGATAGAGTTTATCCTTCTTCAACTGGGCTTTCTGGTAGCTCTGGTCAGTCTTCCAGCGCAGCATCTGGAAAATCAGAAGAAGGCAGATATAACTAAACATATAATAAAATACTTTTCGCGGAGTCGTTTCAAAAACTGCATGCTCAGGCAGATAGACGTAGATATAATAATTCTGTCCCTGATCTAACATACCAAAGACATGCTTTGGTGAGGAGACTGTATTATGAACATGAACCATCTGTCCACTTACCGCTTTTTTGTTTATATTCTGTAGTACTTCAATATCATTAATATCTGTTCCTTCGAGTTTTTCTTCATTTGAGGCAATCACTTTATCACCACTGGTAATGACAATGGTGCTGTTACGGCTGATACTGTAGCCGGACAGCAAATTCTGAAAAGAGATACTGTAACTTTCAATATAATCAAGTGGTGTATGGTAATAAGTTACAATAATACCAGAGGTATCGGTACGTCCTACCGCTGCCAGGTCGATATAAGAGCCATCTTCACAGTTGATTCTGGAAGAGTATGTTTTTTCCGGATGTATGGCAACATCCAGAAGAACTTCTTTTTTCAGCGTATCGGTTAGGCCGGCACTGCCAATGGAATCAGTACAATATTCAGAGGTTACAGTTCCGGTTTCATCCAGAAAAATAATGCCGGTAATATAAAACTCTTTTGTAAATTCTTCCATGGAAGCTTTTTCCATGGATGTTGTGCCATGCAGACAGTTATCCGTAGAAATATTGTGGGCAGCCTGCTGACAGCATTCAATAATACGCATCAGGCTCTTGGTTTCGGAGGCTAAATTTAAATTGCTGTAGGTGGAGCATTGTTTCTTTAAATAATTAACCGTATCTGCAAGGTGTTCTTCTGTGGATTCGATATCATCGTTTGCGGAAGTAAAAAATACCAGAAGGAAGAACAGGATGCCAAGAAATATTGAAAAAGGCCAGAAAAAACGCAGTCTAAAGGGTTTGTTCTTATTTGACTTCATAATTTTCTACCTCCAGATAAGTACTTGGATGTGCTAAGTATTTTCCGATGATTTTCTCAGAGGTTCCATCTTTTTGCATTTCCTCTAAAGTATCAGACAGTTTTTCGTTAAGCCCGCTGGTATCATCAAGAGAGAAAGCCACACCCAGTCCGACAGTAAGAAGCGGTTTATCCAGAATGCGGTATTCCACATGATAATCAGACATATATTGTAAAATAGAAGTTTCGTGGGCAGCAACTGCATCCACATAACCTTTGCTTAACATTGGGTAAATCAGCTCACGATTCTGCATGGAGAAAAGCCCGTTAATGTTTGGAATGTCGGGGTCGGTCTGGTTGAGAAAAATATCTTCCGGTTTCGTGGTGGCCTGAACGGCAATGTTTTTACCGGCAAGATCCTGCAGGGTGTAAATATTGCTGTCCGGACTGACTGCAACCACCTGCTGGCTGATCATATAAGGTCCCGCCCATTTGTATTCATCCATTCGTCCGTCCATACTAAAACAGCCCCAGGCACAGTCGATACTGCCATCCTGCAGAAGCGCTTTTTTATTTTCCCAGTCGATGGTGACAAATTCAGCCTGATAGCCCATTCTGTGGAAGGCTTCCGTGGCAAGTTCCACATCAATGCCGGTTGGTCTGCCGTCTGTTCCGCTATAATTAAAAGGCGGATAATTGTCGCTGCCGATTACAATAGTTGGCAGCGAAGTTTCCTGTTTTGTGGAAAGAGTATTTTCTGCTTTTCTACAGCTGCATAATAAAATTGTAAAGATAAAGAGAACAGCCAATAGCTGTTGTAGTTTTTTCGAACCATTCATATAATAGAGTCACCCCTGAAAAAAATCTTTTTACTGTGTTACTATTATAAAGTAAGAAAGACGCAGATACAACAGATTACAACAGATTGCAATAGAAAATCACTTGAACTTTCGACAAAAAAATTGTATATTTGATATAGAAATGCAAATTTTTATCTGAAAAATTTAAACAAGTAGAAATGCTAAGGGATATGTTAGAGAAGAGGGGAATTAGGATGAAAGAAGTTACAAAACAGGCAGAGGAAACACAGATTAGCCATAAAACACTGAGACTGATGATCGGAACACTCTGTTCTGTCATCGGAACGCTGCTAGCCCTTTATGTGGGAGGCTGGCTTATGTTATGTAAACCAATACAGGGGGTGGTTTCTGCATACTTTGCAGGAAATCTTACAATTGGAATCATCGCACTGGCGGTATTCAAGTGTCTGCTGTCCGTAACAGTGGCGGGAGCCATCTGGTGTGGTGGATATATTGCTAAGTGCAAGTTTATTGGACATGAAGATTATTAATGAGCAGATTCGAAAAGGATAGGAATGAAAAGGCATGACGGATTAACGTCATGCCTTTTTGATATTAAGTTTAAATTCCCTCGAACCGTCCGGAAGCCCCACAAGGAAGTGTAAGTCCGTTGGAACTGACCGGAAGACCGATTTCGTCGGCTGTGACTTTGCCAGGGAAACGTTTTAGTTCTGTTCCGATAAGGTAAGAGAGGACAGCTGGCTGTAAGCCGGTAGTATAGGAATTAATCAGGAAGAACAAAGGTCTGTCCACCAGAAGCTGGGCACAGAGTTTGACCAGCGGATGGATAGATTCTTCGATTTTCCAGATTTCTCCTTTCGGACCTCTGCCATAGGATGGAGGGTCCATAATAATAGCATCGTAGTGGTTGCCACGGCGGATTTCACGTTCCACGAATTTGACACAGTCATCTACAATCCAGCGGATTGGTGCATCTGCAAGACCGGAAGAAGCAGCATTTTCCTTGGCCCAGGTAACCATACCTTTGGAAGCGTCTACATGGGTAACGGATGCACCTGCTGCTGCGGCAGCAATCGTAGCACCACCGGTATAGGCAAAAAGATTTAAGACTTTAACTGGTCTTCCTGCTTTTTTAATAAGTTCAGAGAACCAGTCCCAGTTAGCAGCCTGCTCCGGGAAAAGACCGGTGTGCTTGAAGCTGAAAGGCTTTAACTGGAAAGTAAGACTGTGGTAGTGGATGCTCCACTGCTGTGGCAGGTCAAAGAATTCCCATTCGCCGCCACCTTTCTTACTACGGTGATAATGGGCATTCATTTTGTGCCATCCTTTTTCTTTCCGTGGCGTATCCCAGATAACCTGTGGGTCTGGACGTACCAGGATATAGTCACCCCAACGCTCCAGTTTCTCACCTTTTGAACAGTCTATTACTTCATAATCTTTCCAGTTATCTGCAAGCCACATAGCATTTCCTCCAATATTCTTACGGTATGATTCATGATGATTTCCTTAAAACATCTGAATCCTATTATATAAGGGCAAAAATGTTCCGTCAACCAAAGAATCGGTAAAGTCCGAAGAGAATCACAAGAAAAATGGCATTATAAAGAGTAAAGATACCAAGATAATGTTTCTTGTTACTGCCATCGGTATTGGCATAGAACTTAAAGGAAATAAGGCTTGCCAGTGAAGCAATAAGTGTGCCAAGACCACCTAAGTTGACACCGATAAGCAGTGCGGAATAATTATTGGTAAAACCGGAAAGCAGGATGGCAGCAGGCACATTGCTGATAATCTGGCTGCTGATAATTCCTATGGACACTTCATGCTGAACTAAAAGCACGGCAATAAGGTCGTGAACAAAAGGAATCTGTTTGATATTCCCGATAAAGAGAAAGAAACAGAAAAAAGTAAGCAGCAGAAAATAATCCACATCTTTTAACACATGGTAATCAAGAATAAGAAAACCAAAGAAAACGATAAGCAGCATTATCTGAAATGGCAGAATGTGCAGTACCGTCAGAAGGCATAGCAGAAAAAGAATGCAATAAGCGGCAAACAGAATCCGGGGATTCCTGTAACTGCGGGAAGAGACTGGCTTATCAGTGGAACAGGCGGAAGATTCCGTTTGGACTGCAGAAAAATTGCCTGCCTGGAAAGAGACTTTTGGAAGAACCAGCAGGAAAAGGATGAGCAGCAGGGCGGATACAGCGGAATAGGGCAGCATGATCCGGATAAAATCCCATAGAGACAGACCGGAAATTGTATACAGATAGAGATTCTGCGGATTGCCAAGGGGAGTCAGCATACTGCCGAGATTGGCAGCAATCGTTTCTAAGACAATAACCGGAATCAATGCCTGTCGCTGGTCAGCCATCGACAGCACCAGAATTGTAAAAGGCACAAAAGTGATCAGGGCAACATCGTTGGTAATCAGCATACTGAAAAAGAAGCAGAGAAAGATAAAAAGGGCTGCCAGTGTCCGCAGGGAATGTACCTTATGAAGGAGCAGGGTTCCAAGTCTGGTAAAGACGCCAATCGAAGAAAAACCCCTTACCACAGCCATCAGGGAGAATAAAAGAGCCAGTACCCGGAAATCAATATAAGAAAAGTAATTTACGGATGGTGGAATAAAAAACATGGATACAACTGCCAGCAGGAAAGCAATGCAGCAGACGGTTTCTTTTTTGAAAAAATCTTTCACTTTTGTAAACATACAGGTCTCCTTCTATGAAATCATATCTTAGGCAGTTGCGAAAGATAATAACATTTTGCTAATAATTTTTTTGCTATGTAAACTATCTTATGTCAAAGCAACGGAAAGACTGCTTGCAGACAAGCAAAACATAATATTAAGAACTACTGGTATTTTGACGCACATAAATACACCTACTTCAAATAGCAAAGAAATTTCTGCTAAAATGTTATTCTTTCGCAGCACCTAAATCATTTCCCGCGGGGATTTTCCAAACTGCTTCTTATAGGCACGAAGAAAAGTAGAATAATTGTGAAAGCCGCAGGCAAAGCAGGCATCGGTTACCGCAGTGCCGGAGCTGATTAAATCCCTGGCAAAGAGAAGCCGTTTCGTGGAAAGATAATTTCCGATGGTATATCCGGTCTGCTCTTTAAAAGAGTGCATCAGATAATAGCGGCTGGTAAAAAAGTGCTCGGCTAAAGAATCCACCGTAATATCTTCCGTCAGATGTTCATTCATATAGGTAAGAACCGACAGAATCTTTTCATTTGCCTGAAAGGAATCTTCATATTGCAGAGTGCCGGATAAGGCAGCCCGGTTTAAGTGAATCATAAATTCTAAGAAAAGCGTATTCTGGTAAATCTCATTGGCAAAGCTGTCTTCGGAAAAAGAGTGGACAAGCTCTGTCATGGTATCTAAGAGCCGCCGTTCCTTCATGCCGGATAAGTGCAGGACATTGGACGGCATGGCAGCATCCGGAAGAAAGCACTGGTTTAAGAAAATAGTCTTATCGGATGATGTAACTGTAAAATCCGGGGAAACATAAATAATCATCCGTTCATAGGGTGTGGTGTCATGAATGATTGGACGGTGGACTTCACCGGCACGGACAAGAACCAGATCCCCCGGGGTAAGCTGGTAGGATTTTCCTTCAATACAATAGGTGACATTGCCGCTTAGGAAAAAGAGCAGTTTGTGAAAATCATGATAATGAAAGTCGTAGGCAGACATTTCGTGGTCAGTCAGGTGAAATATCTTAAAGTCATGATGAAGATATCCGGTTTTCTCATATTTTTTCATAAAAATCACATCCTATATACAAAATCAATCTATGGACAGTATAAAGCACGATTTGCAATAAGGAAAGCATTATTTTACTATCAATTTCAATAAAATGTTGGTATAATAATTGATATATGAAAAAGGACAAGTGCATCAATAGACGGTTGTCCTGTTAGAAATGAAAATATCTGGTGGGTAATTAAGACGAAGAAAGGCGGTAACAATATGAAAAACTTCAGCAACTATACCGATTACAGTACAAAAGAGGATTTACATTTTGAATCCAAGGCAGTACATGGAGCATTAGGAACGGAACCATTAACCGGCGCAGTCAGCATGCCAATCTTTCAGGCAGCAACCTTCCGCCATCCGGAATTAGGACAGACAACAGGATTTGCCTATAGCCGTCTTGAGAATCCGACCAGACAGGAATTAGAGCGTACCATGGCAATTTTAGAGGGCGGTATCCAGGGATTTGCATTTTCTTCCGGACAGGCTGCGAATATGGCAGTATTTTCCTTATTAAATCCGGGCGAGCATGTAATTCTTTCCGATGATATTTATGGTGGAACCTTCCGTATCATTGGAGATGTATTTGGAAAATATGGAATCGAGCATACTTATGTAGATATGTCTGAATTAGACGAAGTAAAGGCAGCTATCCGCCCGAATACAAAAATGTTCTTCGTTGAGACACCGACCAATCCGATGATGAAGGTGGCAGACATTCATGCCATTTCTGAAATTGCAAAATCCATCGGAGCATTAACCGTGGTAGATAATACATTTTTAACACCATATTTCCAGAAACCGCTGCAGTTGGGAGCAGACATTGTAACTCACAGTTCAACAAAATATCTGGGGGGACACAATGACACTATTTCCGGAATCGTCGTGGTAAAAGATAACAAAGAAATCGCAGATAAGATTCACATCCATATCAAATCCCATGGAAGCCAGCTGGCACCGTTAGACAGCTGGCTGGTATTAAGGGGAATCAAGACCCTTGCAGTCCGTATGGACCGTCACAATGAGAATGCCAGGAAGGTAGCAGAGTGGCTTCGTACACAGCCGAAGGTAAAGAAAGTATATTATGTTGGTTTTGAAGACCATAAGGATTACGAAGTAACCTGCCGTCAGACCACAGGATTTGGCGGAATGATTTCCTTTACCGTAGACAGCTATGAGACCGTTAAGAAGATTCTTAAAAATGTAGATATGATTATGTTTGCAGAGAGTCTTGGTGGAACAGAGACCCTAATCACATATCCGACCACACAGACTCATGAGGATACACCACTTGATGTGAAAGAGAAGCTGGGTATTACAGACTGCTTCCTTCGTATGTCAGTAGGAATTGAAAATGTGGATGATATCATTGCAGATTTAGACCGGGCAATGAATGCTTAAGAAAAATAAAGGAAAGAGAAAGCAAGGAGAAAATAAATGAAATTTACAAAGATGCAGGCATTTGGAAACGATTATGTATATATCGATGCCATTCATCAGCATCTTGACAATCTGCCGGAGCTTGCGAGATTCGTAAGTGACCGGCATTTTGCCATTGGTTCTGACGGAATGGTATTGATTTGTCCGTCCGAAAAAGGGGATTTCCGGATGCGGATGTTTAACCCGGATGGAACAGAGGGCGAGATGTGTGGAAATGCATTGCGCAGCGTAGGAAAATATGTATACGATCACAGACTGACGGATAAGACAGATCTTGTAATTGAAACCTTAGGCGGCATGCAGCATCTGAACCTGACTGTAACAGACGGTCTGGTAAGCAATATCAGAGCAGATATCGGAGCACCGAGAATGTCTGCAAAAGTGATTCCGGTCAACACAAAGCTGGATGAATTTGTAGAGCAGCCGGTACAGGTACTGGATAAGACCTTCCATATTACGGCAGTATCATGGGGCAACCCGCATTGTGCCATGTATGTAGACAGCGTGGCAGACCTTGATGTAGAAAAATACGGAAAAACCATTGAACATATGACAGAGCTTTTTACCAATAAGACCAATGTAACTTTTGTGGAATTTGTGCGCAGGGATTATGTGAAAATCCGGGAATGGGAAAGAGGAACCGGAGAGACTATCGGATGCGGAACCGGATGCTGTACTGCAGTGGTAGCCGGCGTATTAACCGGACGCTTAGACCGGAAAGTAACGGTAGAGCAGATTGGCGGACCGCTCTATATTGAGTGGGAGGAAGAAAGCGGACATATGTTTATGACCGGACCTTCCCATACGGTATTTGAATCGGAAATTGATGCAAGCCACATTATCGGAACAGCGGAATAATACATTAGGAGAGAAGTATGAAATTAGCAGAAATATGTGAAGAATTGACCTATACCTGCCTGCAGGGAGAGATGGAGAAAGAAATCAGTGATATTATCTATGATTCGAGAAAAGTAGAAAAAGACACCGTATTTGTCTGTATGGTAGGAGTTGTTGTAGACGGACATGACTTTGTTGAAGATGCGGTAAAGAAAGGTGCTTCCGCCCTTGTAGTAGAGCATGCAGTAGAAGTCGATATCCCGGAGAGTTGTACGGTTCTTCAGGTAGAAGATGCCCGTTATGCCCTGGCAATTATGTCGGCTGCTTTCTTTGGACACCCGGACAGAGAGCTTACCACCATTGGACTGACCGGAACCAAAGGAAAGACCACTACTACTTATATGATAAAGAGCGTTTTAGAGGAAGCCGGCAGGAAAGTCGGACTGATTGGAACCATCGGTGCCCTGATTGGGGAGGAAAAGCTTCCGGCAAAGAATACCACACCGGAATCTTATGAATTACATAAGATGTTCCGTGCCATGGTAGATGCCGGCTGTGAATATGTAGTAATGGAAGTATCCTCCCAGGGACTTAAGATGCACCGCGTGGCAGGAATTGTATTTGATTATGGAATCTTTACCAACTTATCACCGGATCATATCGGACCAAATGAGCATGCTAGCTTTGAAGAATATCAGGAATGCAAGAGTCTCTTATTCCGTCAGTGCAAAGAGGGAATCGTAAATGCAGATGATGAGCACGTAGATGGAATAATCAAAAATCATACCTGTAAGCTTCATACCTTCTCCTGTAAGAAAGACGCAGACCTGATGGCGGGAGCTGTTGGCTATCTGGATGAAGAGGGACAGATTGGCATGCATTTTACCACTACCGGCTGTATGAATGTTTATGCAGTGGTTCATATTCCGGGAAGCTTTTCAGTATACAATTCACTGGTAACCATGCTGACCTGTCATCTGGCAGGAATTTCCGATGAGGCAATTTTACGGGGACTGGATAAAGTAAAAGTCAGAGGCCGTGTGGAATTGGTTCCGGTTTCCAAAGATTTTACGGTAATTATAGACTATGCCCATAATGAAGTCAGCACAAGAAGCGTGCTTACCACATTAAAAGAGTATCATCCGAAACGTTTAATCTGTGTCTATGGTGGCGGTGGAAACCGTTCCAAGCTGCGCCGCTATGACATGGGAGAAGTGACAGGAGAACTGGCAGATTTAAGCGTGCTGACCTGTGATAATCCAAGAGATGAAGAAATCCGCGACATCAACAACGATATTAAGATTGGCCTTGCAAAGAGCAACGGAAAATATATCGAAATCGATGACCGCAAGGCAGCCATCAAATATTGTATCGAAAATGCCAAAAAGGGTGATATGATAGTGCTCCTTGGAAAAGGTCATGAAGATTATCAGGAAATCAAAGGTGTAAAATATCATTTTGATGAAAGAGAAGCAATTGCCGAAATAAAAAAAGAGTTAAATTTATAATTCACATATGTGAATTGTACTGAAATATAAGAATAGCAATAAGTAACCGGAGTCATTGACTTATAATTGTGCCACTATTATAATAAAGATTACGTATCAGCAAAACAGGTGAAAGCCTGTGACGCAAAGCTATAGGGTCTTTGAAATGACAGCCAGTTGCAAGAAGGAAGCATCCGTGCATTGGCGGAAGCTTCCTTTTTTCGGTTATGCAGAAATGCGCAAAGCGTGTTTTCTGTAGCCGTACGCAGGTAACAAGGGAAAGGAAAAAATATGCAGAAGTTTGATTATGAAGTATACACAGGAAATGATTTAGGAGCGGTATACTCACCGAAAATGACAAGATTTAAGGTCTGGGCACCGGAGGCAGAATCTGTGAAGCTGAACCTTTATAAACAGGGCGAAGGAGATAATCTCATAGAACAGCATGTTATGAAGAAGTCAGTAAACGGTACTTACGTTTTTGAAAAACAGGGCGATTGCAATGGAATCTACTATACCTATACAGTAGTAAATCACGGAGAAGAGCAGGAAGCAGTTGATCCATATACACGATCAGCGGGTGTAAACGGGCAGCGTGGAATGGTAATTGATCTTGCAAAGACCAATCCGCAGGGATTTGAACTGGATGAATACCGGAATCCGGAGCAGATTGTAGATGCAGTGATTTATGAAGGCAGTGTAAGAGATTTTACGATGGATGAATCCAGCGGCGTATTTCATAATGGAAAGTTCTTAGGCCTGACGGAAGCCAATACTACAAATCATTTTGGAGAAGCAACCGCACTTGATTATATCAGTGGCCTTGGTGTGACACATGTACAGATTCTTCCGGCATTTGATTTTGAGACCGTAGATGAGAAAAATCAGAAAGCACAGTATAACTGGGGATATGATCCGGATAATTATAATGTTCCGGAAGGTTCTTATGCAGTCAGCCCATATGATGGAACAGTGCGGATTCAGGAAATGAAACAGATGGTGCTGGCATTGCACAGCAGAGGAATCGGAGTGATTATGGATGTGGTCTTTAATCATACCTATCGAAGGGATGATTCCAACCTTCAGAAGATTGTGCCGGGCTATTATTATAGAAGTGATGAGACCGGATATACTGACGGATCCGGCTGTGGCAATGAAGTGGCCAGTGACCGTCCGATGGTGCAGAAATTAATCGTAGATTCCCTGATTTACTGGGCAAAGGAATATCATATCGATGGATTCCGCTTTGATTTGATGGGAGTTCTGGATATTGATACAATGAATGTTATTGCAGAGCGTTTAAAAGAAATCCGTCCGGATATTTATCTTTATGGGGAAGGCTGGAACGGTGGCCCATCTTCTCTGGCAGAGGAGAAACGTGCATTTAAAGCCAGTGCGAAAAAGATGCCGGGAATCGGCATGTTCAATGATGACATCCGTGATACCATAAAAGGAAGCGTATTCTATGATGATCATCTGGGCTTCGTTAATGGCGGCACCCATCTGGAAAATGCATTGCGCTATGGCATTACAGGAGCAGTCGCACATCCACAGGTAGATTATGATGCCTATGGCAGTAAGCCGTGGGCGAAAGAGCCGGGACAGAGTATTAATTATGTCTCCTGTCATGATAACTATACCCTGTGGGATAAATTATCCGTCTCCTGCCCGGAGGCATCGGAAGAAAAGAAGAAAGCCATGAACCGGTTGTGCGCAGCCATTGTATTTACTTCCCAGGGTGTGCCTTTTATCCAGGCAGGTGAAGAATTCCTCCGCAGCAAACCGCTGCCGGAGAAAAAAGGTTTTGCAGAAAACAGCTATAATATGCCGGATGCGGTAAACAGCATCAAGTGGGATAATATACATGAATATCCGGATATGATAGCATACTATAAGGGCTTGATGGCACTGCGGAAAGCCCATCCGGTATTCCGTATGCAGAGTGAAGCGGAAATGACACAGAATCTCTGCTTCTTATTAGATACACCGGAAAATGTTGTGGCATATCTTTTAAAGGGAAAAGGTGCAGATGATACACCAGAAAACATTTTGGTAATATTCAACGGAAATGATGAAGAGATTTTGTATAATTTGCCGGAAGGAAAATGGAAAATTCTGGTGGATGACAAAACGGCAGGTGCAGACGGCAAAAAAATTATTTCCGAAAAGGCCGATGTAGAGCCGCTTTCCGCTCTTGTATTAGAAAAAGAATAAACAATTTGGCACAATACCTTGAAAAGATAATTTAATCTGATACAATATATAGTATACGCGTTGAAAATGAATTATTTTGAATAGGGGTGCGAATATGAAAATCATTAAGAGAAGCGGGACGGAAGTTATATTTGATAAAGAGAAGATTTTAGCGGCTGTGTGTAAAGCCAATGAAAGTGTGGTAGACAGCGAGCGTATGACAGAGGCACAGATTAATGCCATTGGTGAAAATGTGGAGAAGGCATGTAATACCATGAACCGTGCATTAACCGTAGAAGAGATTCAGGATCTGGTGGAGAACCTGATTATGAATCAGCGTGCGTATACGGTAGCCAGAAATTATATCACTTACCGCTATAAACGTGCTCTGGTAAGGAAGACCAATTCTACCGACGACCAGATTCTGACGCTGCTTGCCTGCAAGAATGAGGAAGTAAAGCAGGAAAACAGCAACAAAAATCCAACTGTAAGCAGTGTGCAGCGTGATTATATGGCAGGAGAAGTCAGCAAGGATATTACCAAGCGCTTCCTGCTGCCACAGGATATTGTAGAAGCCCATGAGCAGGGAATTATACATTTCCACGATTCCGATTATTTTGCACAGCATATGCATAACTGCTGTCTGGTTAATTTGGAGGATATGCTGCAGAATGGTACGGTAATCAGTGAGACCATGATTGATAAGCCAAAGAGCTTTGAGACTGCCTGCAATATTGCAACCCAGAGCATTGCCCAGATTGCAAGTTCCCAGTATGGGGGACAGAGTATTTCGCTGGCACATTTAGCACCATTTGTCAATGTGAGCCGTCAGAAATTCCGTCGTCAGGTAGCAGCGGAATTTGAAGCGGCAGGACTGGAATTAATAGAAGAACAGATTAATAAAGTAGCTGAGATTCGTGTCAAAGATGAAATCAAACGTGGTGTCCAGATGATTCAGTATCAGGTGATCACATTGATGACAACCAATGGACAGGCACCGTTTGTAACCGTATTTATGTATATTGATGAAGTACCGGAAGGACAGGTAAGGGATGACCTGGCAGCTATCATTGAAGAAGTCTTGAAGCAGAGAATTCTTGGTGTGAAAAATGAGCAGGGCATCTACATTACACCGGCATTTCCAAAACTGATTTACGTGTTGGAAGAAGACAATGTTGAGCCGGATTCCAAGTATTATTATCTGACAGAGCTGGCTGCAAAATGTACCGCAAAGCGTCTGGTACCGGATTATATTTCAGAAAAAATCATGAAACAGCTGAAAGAGGGCAACTGCTATCCATGTATGGGCTGCCGTTCTTTCTTAAGTGTATACAAAGATGAAGAAGGAAAGCCGAAATATTACGGACGGTTCAATCAGGGTGTCGTAACACTGAATCTGGTGGATATTGCATGTTCCTCCGGCGGAGATATGACCCGTTTCTGGGAAATTTTTGATGAGCGTCTGGAATTATGCTATCGTGCGTTGATGGCAAGACATAACCGTCTGAAGGGAACGCCTTCTGATGTGGCACCGATTCTCTGGCAGTATGGTGCACTGGCCCGTCTTAAGAAGGGCGAGACCATAGACAAGCTTTTATATGGCGGCTATTCCACTATTTCTTTAGGCTATGCAGGATTGTGTGAATGTACCCGTTATATGACTGGTAAATCCCATACTAATCCGGAAGCAACACCATTTGCACTGGCAGTGATGCAGCATTTAAATGATGCCTGCGATAAGTGGAAGACAGAGACAAATATTGCTTTCAGTGTATATGGGACACCGCTTGAGTCTACGACCTATAAATTTGCAAAATGTTTACAGAAGCGTTTCGGAATTATTCCGGGCGTTACGGATAAGAGTTATATTACTAACAGCTATCATGTCCATGTAACAGAGCACATTGACGCATTCAAGAAGCTTGGTTTTGAAGCAAAGTTCCAGGAGCTTTCCCCGGGCGGCGCAATCAGCTATGTGGAAGTGCCGGATATGCAGGATAATATTGAGGCAGTACTGTCTGTCATTCGTTATATATATGACCATATTATGTATGCAGAACTGAATACCAAGAGTGATTATTGTATGGAATGTGGTTACAATGGCGAGATTAAAATTGTAACAGACAAATACGGCAAGCTGGTGTGGGAATGCCCAAGCTGTGGTAACCGTGACCAGGATAAGATGAACGTGGCAAGACGTACCTGTGGTTATATCGGAACCCAGTTCTGGAATCAGGGAAGAACTCAGGAAATCAAAGACCGTGTATTACATTTATAAAGAAAATTTAGAAAAAGGAGTACTTTAAAGCTGGCTCCATAAAAATACCCCGGAAACAGAAAGATTCATTCTTTGGAAGAAGGAACCATCTGCTTCCGGGATTTTCTATAGTGCGCTTTTTCGGAACAGCTTCCTGCGCAGCAGGTAATAGGCAAGGAGCATCATGCTTCCGGTCAGCACCCAGGAAATCGGATAGATAATCATAACTACCCAGAACTCATGGAAATACCGGCAGACGGTAGATACCCAGATGAGCCGCAGGACGCAGGAACCGAAAACGGTAATCAGTGCAGGCGACAGGGAATGTCCCAGCCCACGCATGGCACCTCCACTGATTTCATAGGTAGAAGTCAAAAGCTCCAAAGTTGTTGCTATTAACAGACGCTGGACGGCAAAGGTAAGTACCTTCGGGTCATTGCTGTAAAGGTGCAGGAAGAAGCCCCGTCCTAAGATGAAGACGCTGGAAAGGAGTCCACAGAAGATAAGGGAAAATATCATATTTAAGCGGAATACCTTTTTGCAGCGGTCATATTCACCGGCACCGTAATTCTGGCTGGTGAAAGTAACAGTAGTCTGGGCAAAAGCATTTACCACAAAATAGGAAAAATATTCAAAGTTTAACGCTGCGGCAGAACCGGCGACAGCATCAGAGCCGAAGCTGTTAATGGTACTCTGGATGCAGACATTGGCAATGGAAAAGACCATACCCTGCAATCCGGCAGGAACACCGATGACAAGAATCTTCTTTAATTCATGCCAGGAAATAGCAAGTGCCTTTGGCTCTAAACGAATCGGATCATCCTCATGCAGCAGGATGTAAATCAGGATTCCGGAGCTTACAATATTCGAAACCACGGTAGCGATAGCAACACCGGATACGCCAAGGTGGAAGGCAATGACCAGAATAAGATTCAGCCCGGTATTGATAACACCGGCTGCAATCAGTGCATAAAGCGGCCGTCTGCTGTCTCCGGTACTCCGGAGAATCGAGGAGCAGAAGTCATATAACAGAATAAATGGCATACCAAGGAAGTAAATCCGAAGGTATAAGACTGCAAGGTCAATGACATCATCCGGTGTGCCCATCAGAACCAGAACCGGTCTTGCAATAAATTGGCCCAAAACCAGCAGGAAAATGCCGCCTGCCAAAGCTACAACAATGGCAGTGTGAATGGCAGCTTTGATATTCTTGTGGACACCCTGACCGATATATCGGGAAATAATAACATTCGAACCCAGTGAGATACCGATAAAAAGGTTAATCATCAAAGCAATCAGGGAACTGTTGCTTCCCACGGCAGCTAAAGCCTGGCTGCTGGCAAAGTTGCCAACGACAGCGGTATCGACAGAGTTAAAAAGCTGCTGTAAGATACTGCTGGCAGCCAGCGGCAGAGCAAAAATCAAAATTTTATTCCATAAAGATCCATGAGTCATATCAATGGAGTTTTTCTTCTTTTCCATCATTTAAATCCCTCGTATATTAGATGTATTGGCAATTGCGAAAGAAAAAGATTCTAAAATATTTTGAGAAATAAATCTTTTTCTTTCGCAATTGCTCTATCATTCATGATAACCACAGTGATTATAGTTTCACGGAAAAGAAAAGTCAATAGAATGGATTCCGGATAGAATAAATTAAAAAAATATTGATTTTTTGAAAAAATTGAAGACAATAGAAAAAGATACTCGTTATATATTATGAGAACGTTCTTAAGAGACAAGGAGGTGGATAAAAATGTGTCAGGAACCATTTACGCAGATGGTTCATAAATACCAGAATCTGGTATTTTCTATTTGCGTTAAGATGACCGGAGATTACTTTGCAGCAGAAGATTTGACGCAGGAAACATTTTTATCTGCCTACCAGCACAAGGAAGAGTTCGACGGTAAGAATGAGAAAGCCTGGCTTTGCAGGATTGCTTCGAATAAATGTATTGATTACAGCAGACAGGCGGCAAGGAGGATGGTTCCCACCGAAGACGAAGTCTTAGGAAGCCATCCTGCGAGAGCGGGAGGACCGGAAGAGCAATGCATCGAAGAGGTGGTCCGAGAAGAACTGCAGGAAAAATGCGGACAGTTGAAACCGCCTTATGATGAAATCGCAAAGCTATACTTCTGCGAAGAACATCCTGCCGGCGAGATAGCAGAGTTAAAGCAGAAGAATTTGAAAACCGTGCAGACACAGATATACCGGGCACGGGCAATGCTTAGAAAACTATATGGAAAGGAGTGGAGCTGACATGGGAAAAGAAGAGACTTTGGAATATTTAAGTGATGAAGAATTAGAAGCACTGATCCGGGAAACGGAAGAATCACCGGGAATAAAAGCACCGGAATATCTGGAAGAAAATATCATACATAAGATAGCGCAGCAGCAGAAGCGTGTAGTGCAGAAAGAGAAAATGTCAGCACAGCGCAGACTATTCCTTTACAGCATGAAAGTAATGGCGGCAGCTGCAGCAGCAATTGCCTTTCTGATCGTAGTGCCTGCGGTGGAACAGCAGAGCAGACCGGACATGGAAACTTATGTGGCAGAAGCAAAAGAGCAGGCAAATAAGGACTTACAGGAACAGAAAGAGAAAGCGAAAAAGCGTAGTGAAGAGCAGAATTTCTTACAGAGTGTAAATGATGCGTCCAGTGCATTTTGCGATTTTATTACTGAGACGACAAATGGATGGTTTTTAAAGGAGGAAAGATAACATGACGAAAAAGAGAAATGGATTTTTAAGATTTTGCTGTTCCCTTTTACCGGGAGCAGGGGAAATGTATATGGGATTTATGAAAATGGGCTTAAGCCTGATGTCGATGTTCTTTGGCATTATTGTAGCAGCATCTATTTTTGAACTTGGACCGCTGGCAGTGCTTGCAGTAATTGCATGGTTTTACAGCTTCTTCCATGTACACAATTTAGCAGGCTTATCCGATGAAGAATTCTATGCCGTGGAGGATGATTATTTATTCCATTTAAGTGGAGAAGGCGGGAAAGATAAATCCTTTGTAAAGCGTTATCGTACCATTATTGCAGTCGTGCTGATTCTGCTTGGTATTATGTTAATCTGGAACAGCTTCTATTGGATGATTGCAAATTTAATTCCGGATGAAACGGTCTGGGTACTTCAGGAAATCAGTTACCGGCTTCCAAGACTGCTGGCAGGAATTGCAATTATAGCAGCAGGAATTTATCTGGTTCATGGTAAGAAAAAATCCCTTGAGGAAGAAGAAACAAAGGAGGCATAAGGAAAATGGATGAGAATGTGAAAGAAGTACGCACCCACAGAGTGGGCAGCATTACCTTAGGCAGTGCACTGGTTTTGTTTGGAATCCTGTTTCTGGTACATCTGTTTGTGCCGGTATTGACCTATGAAATCATTTTCCATATCTGGCCATGTATCTTTATCCTGCTTGGAATAGAAATTCTTCTTGCCAACCGGAAGAAGAATGTGGAATTTGTCTATGATGGTAAGGCGGTATTCCTTACCATCACATTAACCTTCTTTGCCATGCTGATGGCAGGAGCAGATGTGGCAATCCAGCAGGCTGATATCTATATGCACCTATAAGAATGAGGTTTTAAGAATGCAGCCTTAAGAATGCGGCCTTGAGAATGCGGCCTTGAGAATGCGGCTTTAAGAATATAGCTTTAAGAATATAGCTTTAAGAAAGTACCTTTAAGAGGAATGCTCCCTCCGGTACTGCTTTGGCGTCATTTTGTGCTTGTTTCGGAAAGCCTTAATAAAATGGCTGCAATCGGAAAATCCGGTTTCCTGACTGATATAATTCAAGTCAAGATTGGTAAAGAGCAGCAGATCCTCAGCCTTGCAAAGGCGGATAAATTCAATATATTTTTTACAGGACTGGCCATAGAGTTCCCGGAAGCTTTTGGCAAAATAGGAATAACTCATATTACACATTCTGGCAAGGTCTTCCACCTTTAATGGCTCCTGGGCATGAGCGTCGATATATTCCGTAATGGAATGTATGGACGCTTCTTCTGTATTTTGCGGAATAGCCAGAGATTTATCCGTATTAAAACCCTGTGCCCGCCAGATACGCAGGATAAAGGTTAAAAGGGAATTAATCTGGGACTGTACCAGAATCCGGTAACCGTATTCCTGCTGCTGCATTTCGTGTTCACAGGAGGAAAAGATTCCGGCAATGGGATAGCCTGTTAACATCGCTTCGGAAAAATATTTCGGAGCATGGGAATCACCCTTCGCCAGATTAAAAAGTGATACAAAATTAATCCCAGAAAAAGTGGTACTTAATGCATTGCCGGATGGTGCAAGCTGGTTTAAGTCAAATTTCATGACATAATAAACCAATGGCTGCTCTGTGGCAGTATAGATAGAATGGATTGCCTGCGGAAGAAATAACGTCATATCACCTTCTTCTAGTACATAAGTATCATCATCACAGTTGATGATGGCGGTGCCCTCTAACATATACAGAATTTCAACAAAATAATGCCAGTGGGACCGGATAGGAAAAGAATGGATTCTCGTATTAAATAAGAAACATTCAAAAGGAGCATTCAGCCGGTCGCTGTATTCAAAAAGTGAATTCATAAAGTCGTCCCCCAATATATCTGAAATAAATGAATTCCTGTTATAAGAGATTTTTACTATTTTTATAATAAATCATTATAGCAAGATTCCAGGGTGAATGCTATAGTTTCCATCATAAAAAGTCATTGAAAGAGGAGAACGGAAACACTTACCATGGAATATATCTGCGGCATGACATATGCACCATTTGCAAGAAAAGGGAGCTATCAGGAGAAGAGTGCTTTTGACAGCTTAAAGAAAATGAAAGAAAATACCAACAGCAATTTTGTTATTTTAGCACCAAACGGCTTGCAGGATACGGCACAGTCGGAAGAGATTGGTTATACTTCTGAAGCAACGGTGTCAGATGATGAATTAAAGGGCATGATTGATTATGCGAAAGAGCTTGGCATGCGTGTGGCATTAAAGCCTACGGTAAACTGCAAAAATGGAACCTGGCGTGCCCATGTCAATTTCTTTGATGAAGACGTAGTCTGTGAACCAAAGTGGTGTAACTGGTTTGAATCCTATACCGAATTTCAGCTTCATTATGCAAGGCTGGCAAAAGAAATGGGTGTGGAAATGCATATTGCAGGCTGCGAAATGGTTATGGCAGAGCGCAGGGAAGCAGAGTGGCGGAAGCTGATCGCTGATATCCGGAGTGAATTTGACGGACTTGTTTCCTATAATACCGATAAATATCAGGAGCATAATGTGAAATGGTGGGATGCGGTAGATGTGATTTCTTCCAGCGGATATTATCCATTGGAGGACTGGGAGAACCAGCTTGACCGGATTGAAGCGGTTGTAAAGAGGTTTCAAAAGCCTTTTTTCTTTGCAGAGGCAGGATGCATGTCTGTCTTGGATTCCAATAAAGTGCCAAATGACTGGACGGTGCAGGGAGAAGCGGATGCTAAGGGACAGGCAGACTGGTATGAAGCAATGCTTGAAGCCTGCTTAAAGAGAGACTGGGTGAATGGCATGGCATTCTGGTCCTGGAACAGCCACCTTTATACACCAAGTGCGGCATTAAAGAAAAAAGATTATGAAATATATGCAAAACCAGCGGAGAAAATCGTGAAAAAATACTATGATTCTATTCAAAAGTAACAAAAAGTCAAATGACTTAAAACAAACTGTTATGTCATATGGAATCCGTACATTCTGATTTTTTTTAATAAAATAGATTTCTACCATTTTTAAGGTAAAACACTCTATCCCGGAACAGTTGTTTCGTGGTAGAGTGTTTTTATAACGAAATCGATTGAGAAATCCTTCTGCAATTGTGAAAAATGATATATTTTTATGATTAGAATATATCTGAGCGGTTCGCCGAAGTACGAATGCATTTTAAGTACTGCTAGGGGCACTTGGAATTTTGTCCGGCATCTGGCAACGCTGGCACAGGGAAGTGCCAGCGAGGCACATATGAACATGGATGTGAATTTGTGCCGGTTGCCGGGAAAAAGAAAAGGGTTCACAAAATTCTTAGAGCCCCTTGCAGTTCTTATGTGGCATTCGCACTCGAGGAACTGCACAGATATTCGAACTGAAAAAATTATAGTATTTTTCATAATTGCAGAAGAATAACACAAGAAATAGAATCAGGAGGAAAACAAATGTTTCGAAAAGACTTTGTATGGGGTGTTGCCAGCAGTGCCTATCAGGTAGAGGGAAGAGACAAAAACGATGGCGCAGGAACCTGCATCTGGGACACCTTTACCGAAGAGGGAAGAACCTTCGAACATCATAATGCCTATGTCAGTGCCGATGACATGCACCGTTATAAAGAGGACTATGCGCTGATGAGAGAACTCGGTGTGAAGGCATACCGTTTTTCCGTAAGCTGGGCGAGACTGATGCCGGAGGGAACTGGAAGAGTCAATGAAAAAGCGGTGGCACTCTATCGTGATATGATTCTTGAAATGAAGAAAAACGGCATTGAGCCATATATGACACTTTATCACTGGGAACTTCCGCAGGCATTGGAGGATAAAGGCGGCTGGCTCAATGAAGAAATCATAGATTGGTTTGCAGAATATGCAAAAGTAGTAGCAGAGAATTTTACTGATATCTGCGACAAGATTTTTACTTTGAATGAGCCACAGTGCTTTATCGGACTGGGATATTACCGTGGTATTCATGCACCGGGAAAGAAAGTCACACCAGAGGAAAGCTTCCGGATTGCGCATAATGCATTGCGGGCACATGGAAAAGCAGTTATTACTCTCCGGAAATATGCAAAGCAGCCGATACAGATTGGCTATGCACCAACCAGTGGAGTGGCATATCCGGCAAGCAATTCCCCGGAAGATATTGAAGCTGCAAAGAAGGTATATTTTGGCTTTTATAATGATGTCGACAACTGGACCTGGAATGTATCCTGGTATTCTGATCCGGTCATTTTAGGACATTATCCGAAGGAAGGTCTTGAGAAATACAAGGAGTATCTGCCGGAAATAACAGAAGAAGATATGGAACTGATTCACCAGCCCATTGATTTTTACGGACAGAATATTTATAACGGATATCCGGTTCGCGCAGGAGCAAACGGAGAGCCGGAATTTGTAGACCGTCCGGCAGGATTTCCAAAGACTGCCGCAGAGTGGCCGGTGACACCGGAATGCCTCTACTGGGCAGGAAAATTCCTCTACGAACGTTATCAGCTTCCGATTTATATTACGGAAAATGGAATGTCCTGTCATGACAATGTGGAAGCAGATGGCAGTGTACATGATGCCAACCGTATCCAGTTCTTAGATGAGTACCTTGGCAATCTGCAGAAGGCGGCGGATGAAGGAGCAGAGATTGCCGGTTATTTCTTATGGACTTTTTTGGACAATTTCGAATGGCATGAGGGCTATTCCGAACGGTTCGGAATTATTTATGTGGACTTTGCAACCCAGCAGCGTTATGTAAAGAATTCAGCATTCTGGTATAAGAAAGTCATGGAAAGCAATGGAGCAGCGTTATCCTGCAACCAGCCGGATAGAAAAATCCGGATAGAGCGTGGTGCTGCAGAAGTAACAGGTGCAGGATTTAAGGTAGAGAGGGAAATGGATCTGCTGCTTTCTGACAGCACAGATGTCATTTATGTGGCATCCGGCAGCGGTTTAATTGGCAGCATCTGGGTAGATACCGGAGACAGACTTACGATACCGGAGGGCATCCGGAAGATGCATTGCAGTGGAAAAATGACACTGGTGCAGGCGTAGCATGAAAAAATAATTGTTTCTTCTAGACAAGAGAAGATGAGAATAAAAAAGTTTCTCTCGAGGAAATTGGGCTTAAGAGTACTTTCTTTAACAATATAGAACTGCAGGTAGTGAAACAGCATTCCTCACCGCTGTCCCCTCCGCCGTTCATGGTCGGAATGGTCGAGGTCGAAGTAGACAAAGAAACAGGAAATATAGATGTTCTTGATTATGTTGCTGTTGTTGACTGTGGAACACCGATCAACCCGAATCTTGCCCGGGTGCAGACCGAGGGCGGTATCGCACAGGGAATCGGAATGGCACTGTTTGAGGATGTACAGTATACAGATAAGGGAAAGATCCGCAACAATTCCTTCATGCAGTACAAGATTCCGAGCAGAATGGATATCGGTAAGATCCGTGTTGATTTTGAGAGCAGTTACGAGGAGAGTGGCCCATTCGGAGCGAAATCTATTGGAGAGCTTGTCATTGATACCCCGTGTCCGGCACTTGCAGAAGCAATCTATAATGCAACAGGAGTCCTGGTACGTGAACTTCCGATCACTCCGGAGAAGATCGCGATGGGGATCCTTGAAAAAGAGATGGAGAAATAAATATGGAAATGGCAATGAAGGGAATCCTGGCTGTTTTCTGGCTTATCCTTGTACCGGTTGCTGTGGGAAGACTGCCGTTTGTCAAAAGACGGCAGCCCCTTCTGACTGAACGTTTCGTGAGCGGTTATCTGATCCTTTTTTCGATCATGGAGGTTCTGACCCTTCCAATGACGTTTCTGAAAATGCCGCTGCATGTGCTGGTGATTTCCTATGGAAGTATCGCACTGATCCTGGCTCTGACAGGTGTTTTTGTGACGGTGAAGGCGAAAGATACTATTCGTCTGTCCGGTATTTTTGACAGAGAAAAAATCTATTTCTGGATCGCACTGATCCTGATTCTGGCACAGATGGCAATGTGTGTTCTACTGGCACATATGGGTGCAGATGATGCTTTTTATGTGGCTCA